>JFJP01038600.1_pt1 | contig 16656 bp, 7 predicted proteins | sample 431651 | NCBI WGS metagenome assembly JFJP01 (sample SAMN02602958, study PRJNA72255) | Microbial mat metagenome, whole genome shotgun sequencing project. | biome: fresh water; feature: sink hole; material: water; isolation source: purple microbial (photo- and chemosynthetic) mats found in... | reverse complement strand
AGAAAGGAATTTGACGCGTTCACTTTCACCTCCCGGGAAGGATGGTAACTGCTCTACCACTGTAAAAACCTCGTCTTTATCACTTTTTTCGATTTTTATACCTTGTACTGTTATAATATCTGTTTTCTTACCTGAGTTATCTTCAACGGATTTCCCTTTTTTGGTAGCTATAAGAACAACTCCGTTTTTCCCTTTTTCTCCATAAATAATGGTTGCACTTTCGTCTTTTAATATGGAAATTGATTCAATTCCATCTGCAAGAAGTGCATTAACCGTTGCTTCATCCGAAGGAACACCATCAACCACATAATAAGGTGTTGGCTTGATGCTCTGATTTTCGTTGGGATACGAAACAACGACTTCCGTCAACTCTTTAACACCTTTCACCATTTGGATAATGGCATTGTTGTTATCCGATTTAAATTCATTAAATGAAGTGCTAAATCCAATATGAGTGAAAACAAGGATTAAGTCAGACGATTCAGATTTAATTTTAAAAGCTCCGTTTTTATCTGAAATTGTCCCTGTTGTTGTCCCCTGTATAATAATGGATACTCCTTCAATTGGTTGAGAAGTAGATCCATCAATTACTTTTCCTTTTACCGTTATTGAACCTTTTTCAGTAGATGATGCTTTCTGCGATGTTAAATTATCGGGCAATAACCCGGAATCCGTTATCTGCTGTGTCAGAGATTGTACCTTTTCCACTACCGGATTAACAATTGGTTCAGGGTTCGAAAATGCCATCAGCAGAATAGCTGTCAATGGAATAAAAAGCAGCACTTTAATTTTTGCCAGTTGCGGTGTTTTCATTTTTGTCATCATGATAATGCGTTTTAAAATGAGTGATTGGTTGAATTGGTGAGATATGGTAAACACCGGGCCTCCTAAAGCCTGGTTTACCAGTAAAGCCTGGTATTTCCCTTTGGATACGCCTTGTTTCAGAACTTCATCATCGGCCATATATTCGTGTACTTCTTTTACTGAGCGTTCATACAGCCACACTATCGGGTTAAACCATTGAATAATCGTCACAATTTCGATCAGGAAAAGATCAATGTAATGATACTGTTTCAGATGCGATTTTTCGTGTGCCAGTATGCTTTCGAAGGACGATTCCTCCATTTTGGACGCGGGAATAAAGATTTTACTGAAATAAGCAAAAGGCGTAATATCTTTCTCAACCAAAACTATAGTATGATTGCCTTTAATTAAAGTCCTCGACATTTTCGTAATCACGTGAATGTAAATGGATTGATAGATAAGTCTGAAAAGTGTTATCGCCAACCCCGAAAAATAGACCAGAAGCACAATTTCGCGTATTCCCCAAAACGGTTCCGGTTTACTAACAATCTGCACCACATTTGCCAGATCAAGACTCATTACCGGGATGCTGGTAGCAATCACTTCGGGAGTAATATTGATTTTGAATAAGGGTAAAATCAATGAAGCCAGTAAGGATGTGGCCAGGGTTAACCGGTTTAGTCCAAAGTGTGTTGACTTGCGCATTAACAGCCAGTAAAACAGGTAGAAGACGCTTAGAGCTATACCCGACTTTATGAGGTATTCAACTATGTTATCCATTGTTTTCGTTGTTTGATTGGTTAAGTTCTTTTTGGGTAAGGCGAATAATCTCTTCGAGTTCAGTCATGCTCAGGTTGTTTTCCTGAGCAAAAAATGCAGCCATTTTTGGGAATGAGTTATTGAAATATCCAGTAAGGAAATGGTTGAAATATTCGCCGGCATACTCATCCTTGCTGATGAGCGGATAATATTCATAGGTATTCCCATATTGAGTGTGGCTTACAAATTCTTTCTTCTCCAAAACCCGTATAACTGATAAAACAGTTGTATATGGCGGTTTTGGCTCCGAAATCTGTTCGAGGATATCTTTAATGAATCCTTTTTCAAGTTTCCATAAAATCTGCATGATGTCTTCTTCGGCTGTGGTAAGTTTTTTCATTGAAATCGATGTTTTTAGAGTGATGGATCAATTACGCAGCAAATATACAACTGAAAATACAGTAATGCAACTGCAAATGCAGTAATAAAACTTAAAATGCAGTAATAATTATGTAAAATATTGATAAATAGATTTATATAAAATATAAAATTTTGAAAATATTTTTCTGAAGCGGATTAATCAACTATTTAGAAAGCGGATTTTGTGCCATTTTAAGTAAAAAGCTGTTTAAAACTAACGATAAACTCATCGGTTTCCGGGTTCCATAAAATGTTAAAATCATGTTGAATTCCATTTGAGAAACTAACACATTTTGTGATCAACCAGGTTCTGTATCTGGATGTGAAGAAAAAAGAAACCGAAGTATATTCAGTAGTCAGATACGCTAAAGCATTCCGTTCTTAATGCCATTAGTAAGTTAAATTAAAATCGGGACCTGTAAACCGGAAAAGCTGCAAAGAGCAGGAATCAGGAATTTTGTTTGATTTAATTTGAAAATCTAAATACTCAATAAAGTGATATAGAAATCAAGATATTAAAAATTTAACATACCGGTAAATGATCTTCTTAACGATGAAAACACTTTGTTTGCAGGCGGAAATTTAGTAGCACTTATCTTCTCTGTAAATATATTGTATAAGAGCTGTGGTAAATTGTCTGCTGTTATGCTGTTTTTCTCCATCAAAAAAATGGAACCTTTCACTGGTTGGATATTCATATTTAAATCGGAATCCGCATCAATCAGAATAATAATTCTTGCAGCAGGTAACGAATGGCGAATATTTTCGATAACATCCAATCCTTTTGGATAACACTGAGTTTCATCAATAATTATAACGTCTGGTTTTTCATCCTTATTGATATGAATAATGCAATCAATTCCGTTGTTAACGCATTCAATACTATTAAAACCTGCCTTTAACAGCATTGTCTGTAACACAGAAACAAAAAACTTATTATTATCAACTAACAGAATAACCATAGTGTAGTACTTTGTTTACTTCTTAGCAAAAGTTATTCCATTTATTTATAGAGTTGTAAGTCAGTTGAATAAGATTTTCACCGGTAAGAAATTTGTTTCATAATGAGATAATTGTATCAATTTGGATAACTATTGCTACATTTGAATACAAATTACGGCTATGACAAAATCCTTGATATTCGTTGTTGAAGATGATTCCTGGTATGCTGATTTACTGGAGTATAATCTGAAACTGAATCCTGACTATACAGTCGAGAAGTTTTCGAATGCTGAAGATTGTTTTAAAAATCTTTATAAACAACCAATGGCGATTACGCTGGATTACTCATTGCCAGGCTGCACTGGTGGCGAAGCATTGGCGAGGATCAAAAAAAACAATCCGGCAATTCCTGTGATTATGATTTCGGGGCAGGAGGATATTACCACTGCCATCGATCTGCTCAAAGAAGGAGCATACGAGTATATTGTTAAAAATGATGATGCTCCCAAAAGGCTATGGCGTGCATTAGCTAACATCCAGGAGAACTTTCTGCTCAGGGAAGAAAATAAAAACCTGAAGGAGGCGGTTATCGAAAAATATTCTTTTTCTAACCTGATCATAGGCCAGTGCCAGCCTTTAAAATCAGTTTTCGCGCTCATGCAGAAAGCCCTCAATAACAATATCAGTGTTTCGGTGTATGGCGAAACAGGAACAGGTAAAGATCTGGTTGCAAAGGCCTTACATTATAATTCGGTGAGGAGTAAATATCCCTTCGTAGCGATCAACGTTAGCGCCATTCCGTCTGATTTGATTGAAAGTGAATTGTTCGGACACGAAAAGGGATCATTTACCGGAGCTGTAGCTCAAAGGATCGGTAAGTTTGAGGAAGCCAATAAGGGAACTCTATTCCTTGACGAAATCTCAGAGATGGATATGAACATGCAAAGCAAAATGCTTAGAGTTCTTCAGGAAAGGGAAATTATAAGGGTGGGTTCCAACAAGGAAGTAAAGGTTGATGTGCGTATCATTACAGCTTCAAATAAAGATCTGGCTGCACTTGTTAAAGAAGGCACATTCCGTATGGACCTGTATTACAGGCTTATGGGGCTGCCAATTAATTTGCCTCCGTTGCGCGAAAGAGGAAGTGATATATTGTTGCTGGCAAATTTTTTTGTAAAACTTTTTTGTAAAGAAAATAAGATGTCTCTGAAAACGCTTTCATCGCAGGCGCAGAAAAAAATACTGGCATATAGTTTTCCGGGGAACATCAGGGAGCTGAAATCAATTATTGAATTATCTGTAATACTTTCCGAAGGCGATATAATAATGCCCGATGATTTGCAGATACAATCAACCCAGGAAGGAAATAACATCCTGGAGCAGGAACTCACCATGGAACAATATAACGTAAGGATATTGAGCCATTTTTTGAAATTGTATAATAAAAATGCAGTCCTGGTTGCTAATAAACTGGATATCAGCAGGGCAACAGTATATCGCATGATCAGCAAATACAATCTTTAATCCGTTTTTCTGAAATACAATTCATCACGAAAGATATTTCTTGTTAAATAGTCCTGAAAGGGTAATATTTCCTGCATTTCTGGTATTACTTTTTGTGTTGATGAACATTAACAAATGTGGAGAATTAAGATCAATAGTCCTGAGACTTATCGTCAGGAGAATATCTGAAGCCACATTTATTGTTACTCAACATGTTTACTCATGGTATTAAAATACAATATTGATAGTGTTTTGCTTGATTTGGCGGTTTCGATTGGTGTTAACACCGGTGGTGAATTGCTGAATAAAACCATACCAATTTTTGTTGAAAAAATGTATTGCAGCGGAGCTATGGTTCTGCGCTGCATCGACCAGGAAGTCCATACCCTCTCAATTCAGGGGATGAGTAATAATGATCAGATCTGTTTTGTGAACCAAGCTCCGGATTTATTTGCAGGATTATCTGCGGAAACGCCATCTCAGGTTATAGAAGTGGAAGCGGGTAATTGCCATGTATTTCTGTTGCCCGATTTTGGATTACTTGCCCTCTGCTTTTTCGAAACACCACAATCTGCTGAAATTCAGCAGTATTTTCCAATTATGGACATGTTAGCCAATGCATGCAACGTATCGGAGAAATTGAAAGCATTTTCTGAAGAAAAAAACAGGCTCAGTGATGAACTCAGAATGCTGCATGCTATTATTCAGAATATTCCTGATCCGTTGTATGTAAAAGATATTGAAGGCAGAAAAATATTCATTAACAAAGCAGAAGCTGAACTTCTGGGCGTAGAGGATATAACTGAAGTTATTGGCAAAAGGGATTCGGATTTTTATCCGGCAGAAACAGCGCTAAAAACTGAAGCTGAAGATCGGATGATAATTGAGACCGGAAAGCCTGTTATTCACCGCGATGGTTTACTGACTACCCGCAGTGGGAAAGAGATTTGGCTGCAAGGCACGAAAATCCCTCATTTTGATAAAAATGGCAATGTTTCCGGAATTATCGGAATCAGTTACAATATTTCGGAATATAAAAAAATAGAAGACGAGCTTACGTTGTTCGCCGAAAAGTACGAATCCATTTTTAATTCATTCCTCGACTTATATTACCGCACAGATTTAAAAGGTAACATCCTTGACCTCTCTCCATCCGTATACCATTTATCCGGATACCGGCCCCAGGAGTTGATAGGGAAATCCGTTACTGCCGTTTATGCTGATATTGAGAGCCGCAACCGGATGCTTCAACTTTTGGTTGAGAAGGGCTCCATCAATGACTTTGAAAATCTGCTTATCCATAAAAGCGGAAAACACATACCCGTTTCCATAACATGTCATCTTATCCGCGAAAGCGAAGGCGAGCCGGGCTATATCGAAGGAACTATACGTAATATTACTGAGCGAAAGGAAGCTGAAGAAAAAATGAGTAAGCTCCTAAGCCTTCAGAACCTGCTTACCCACCTGGCAACCGAATTTATTAATATTCCTGTCGAAAACAGCAACGACGCTGTTAATAGATTACTGTCCGTTGTAGGTGAGGGTAATGATATTGACAGGGTTTACATTTTTGAGTACGATTTTGCAAAAAACACCATGTCGAATACACATGAGTGGTGCGCTGAAAATATTTCACCCGAAATTCATAACCTGCAACAAATATCAACTGATCTGCTGCCTGATTGGGCTGAAACACATAAAAATGGGAAAATGCTTGTTATTCAGGATGTTAATAAGCTTGGTAAGCAAGATCCACAATATAAAATCCTTGAACCACAAGGAATAAAAACACTTATTACCATACCGTTGATTTTAAATGGTGCATGTATAGGTTTTGTTGGTTTTGATTCGGTTAAAACTGTAAAACAGTGGAGTAGCGACGAAATTACATTCCTCCAGATTTTGGCAGATCTGTTATGCAATGTAACCGACAGAAAACAGAAGGATGAAGCTCTGCGAAATCGTGAAGCTTCGCTGAAGGCAATTTTCAATAATGTTCCTTTCCAGATGTGGCTGAAAGATGTTGACAGCAATTACTTGTCAATTAACAAGCCTTTTATGGAATATTTCAGCATCACCAGTGAAAGTGAAATATTAGGTAAAGATGCACTGGATATTTGGAATAGTGATACCGCCCGACATTTTATAGATGAGGATCAGCTGGTAATGCGCAATCGTGAATTAAGCGGAGTGGAGGAACTTATTGATTTTAAACATAAATCGGTATGGTTCGAGATTTTTCGCGCACCTGTTATTGATGAGAACGGACAGTTGCTGGGAACAACCGGCATAGCCAGAGATATAACAAGCAGAAAGAAAGCTGATAAGGCTTTACAGCAAGCTGTTGCTGCCGCTGAAGCTGCCAACGAAGCAAAAAGTAAGTTTTTAGCTATAATGAGCCACGAAATCCGGAATCCGTTGAATGCTGTTGTTGGAATGACCCGAATGTTGCATGACGCAGGAATTGAAGGCCCGAACAGTAAACTGATTGAAAATATTAAAACATCTTCTGATCATCTGCTTATGATAATCAACGATATTCTCGATTTTTCAAAAATAGAATCAGGGGAGATGTTGCTCGAAGAAACAAGTTTCAAAGTATCGGATGTAATAAGCAGGGTGTTTAATTCGCATGTTTTTATTGCCAAAGAGAAACAGATAGAATTGAAATATCACGTTGATAAACGTCTTTATGATTTCCATAAAGGAGATCCGCTGAGGCTGCAACAGGTTTTGAGTAACCTGGTTAACAATGCTATCAAATTTACACCTCAGGGCTCTATTGAAATCCGGTGTGAACTCGAAAGTGTTTCGGGACAGAAAAATAAGATCCGGTTTGAAGTGCAGGATACCGGAATAGGAATAAGTTTGGAAAATCAGGAAAAAGTGTTTGAAAGTTTCAAACAAGAGGATGATACCATTTCGCGCACACACGGTGGTTCAGGACTTGGCCTTGCAATCAGCAAGCAGATTGTTGAGCTGATGGGAGGAAAGCTTAAGCTTGAGAGTACAAGACACATTGGAAGTAAGTTTTATTTTTCAATTGATCTGAAAATAGCAGAAGACCAGATTATGCAAAATTCAATTCAAGGTACCGAATCCGGCGACAATTTACTAAAAGGATACTCTGTCCTGCTGGTTGAAGATAACAAATTAAACCAGATGCTTGCTACCACAATGCTTGAAAAATGGGGCGCAAAAGTGGTGATTGCCGGAAATGGACAGCAGGCTGTTGATATAGTTGCTGAAGACACATTCGATATTATTCTTATGGACATTCAAATGCCTGTAATGGATGGTATGACAGCCAGCAAAATGATACGGGAGAAATTATTTGTTAACACACCCATTCTGGCACTCTCAGCCAATGTAATTAAAGGTATTGTCGAAAGATGTGAAGCTGCAGGCATGCAAGGCTATATATCAAAACCGTTTGATCCGGATGATCTGTTTAAAAAGATTTTTTTGCACATATCCAGAAATAAAAAACATGCCATACAAACAAACGATGCTACCAGCAACATTAGAGTTTCTGATGTGTCGCGCCTTGAGAAAATGATTGGCTCCGACCAGGTTCAATTGAATATTATGCTTGATAAATTTCTCGAAATAACACCGGCATATTTAGGCGAATTGAATAAAGGTGATTTGGCAAATGATCTGGACGCCATTGCTTTAGCCTCACATAAAATAAAATCCAGTATCGACTTAGTTTCAACATCCATAATGCGTGATCTTATTCTGAAAATAAACCAAACCAGCCGACACGGTAGTGATATTGCAGAAGTTAAGCAACTTATCAGGCAATTCAATGCTTTTTATAAATTGCTTGAAATCCAGCTTCGGGAGGAAATCACCTGTATGAGTACGCTCAAAAAAGTGAGTTGAAAGAATTTGAAGCCTTCTTTTCAAAAGGTAAAATAAAATCAAACAAGTTTATATGGTGACTTTTACATAATTAACATTTTATTTTTAATTATGTATTTCCAGTTTATAACTTGCTGCAAAAGAAGTGATTGATGTGCTTTTTTCTTTTCAAAAGAGGATGTTGATATGTTAATAAAAATTTAATTAGTGGGAACTTGATAATAATGCTTGTATTATCTTTGTTAACAATGTACCCTGATCACGAATTATAACGTGGTTGAAAATACGCCGAACAACTACCTGCACGTATCATAAAACTAAATTTGCGTGCTTTTTACTCTACTCACTGGTTCTTCTTCCAAACTCCGACTATCGGCGGATCATTACTTGTATTTTTTTTATTAAATAATGGATAATAAGTTATACCTGGCTAACTCGTTATGGAAATACATTATTTAACTTCTCCAGCTTAATAGGATTAAAAATAAACAAGGCCCTTTTTTATTTAGACTTAGTGGAAAGCAAAATATTTTGAAAATGAAACTTTTGAAAACCAAGCTTATTACCCTCTTATTAATCTTTCTAATGCTATTTTCAATAGCACATGCAGCAACCATTACGAGTACTGCCACTGGTGGTACCTGGTCAACAGGTTCAACATGGATTGGGAATCAGATACCTGCTGCCGGTGATGCAGTTATAATAGCAACAACCGGAACCAATTCAGTTCAGTTAACCAGAGGCATCACTCAAACTGCAGCCGGGTCGGTAACAGTCAACAATGGGGCTAAACTTACTGTTAATGATAATAGAGGTAGAACATTCACTTTTGGTGTTTTGACAATCATTAATGGTGGTTCAGTTACAATTAGTAGTCCATTAATAATTCTGGGTACTACAAATATAGCCGGTACAATAGCCTTTGGATCAACAGTTAGAACATCGCGTGCTATGGCATTTAACGGTGATGTTACTCTTAATGCCGGTACAATCTGGACGGAGCCTCCTTCGGGAAACGGTGCTAATAATACCTATAATTTTGCCGGTAACTTTACAAATAATGCTACCACTTTCAGTGCTTTTGGAACAGGAGTGCATACTTTTTCGGGAACCGGGAAGACGATGAATGGAACAACCATTACTTCAATGCCTAATGTAGCCATTACAGGAACCAGAACAAATTCAGGAACCCTCACTGTATCAACAGCACTATCCGGTGCAGGGACATTTACCAATGCCGCAACCGGAACGCTGAATTATGCCGGAGCTGGTGCAATTACTCCAACACTGGCTGTAACTGCTACTGGTAACACTGTAAATTATACAGGTGCCGGGCAAACAGCAAAAGTGACGAATTATTACAACCTTACTCTTTCGGGTTCAGGAACAAAAACATTTGTAACGGCACCAACAGTAAACGGAAAACTCTCATTGGAAGGAACTGCATCCGTTGTGGTAACAAACGGAACTGTTGCTTACGGTTCTTCAGCAGCGCTGCAATACAACAAACCAGCTGCATATACAGCTACAACCGAAGAATGGATAACGCCATTTAATGCATCCGGCGGAGTTATTGTTACGAATACGGGAACCATTACCGTACCCACTGCAAAAACTATCGGTAGTGCAAGTTCCTTAAACCTACAAAATGGTACTTTGGCAGCCGGTGCTTACATTACAATGGCTCCCTCAGCCTCTATCAATCGTAGTGAAGGCAGCATGACCGGTACTCCGCAGGGAACTTATAATGTTAATTATACAGGAAACTCAAAATCTACCGGTCCTGAATTGACAGGCGCGGGTTTGTATAATTTTTCAGTAAATCTGGCTACATCCACAGCTACGCTGACAAGTTCATCAGCAGCTTTCACAGTTGATAATAATCTAACAGTTTTCAACGGTAATTTAATACTCCAGGCTACTGATGCGGATTATGTAATTACCAATGATCTGACAGTTTTCGCCAACGGAACACTTACTCACAGTGTTTTTTGGAATGCAACAAATAAACTGCTAAGAGTAGACGGGAATATTGCCATTGATGGCAGGTTTGCATATACGGTCCGTTCGCATGTGCAAATGGGTGGTGTAAATAAAGCCATTCGCACAGGGCCAGCACCTTCTTCTCTCAGCATTTTAACACTGGCTCACACCAGTGGAACCATTTCTGCAAGCGGACTTGTAACTGTAGATGATAATTTCTGGGCATCGTATATTGCCGGAGGAGGGACCTTTGCTACATCCGGAAATACTGTATTCGCAAAAAGTGCGTTGCTGAACAATGGAGGTACTTTGCTTATTAATGGCGGGATTCTAAATGTAACAGGTGGATTGCATTCTGGTTATCAGAATCTCAATGGGAATGTTCTTTTTAGTTCAGGTACTCTGAACAGTGATTTTGTAAATGTTGGAGATGGAACCAGAACCGGTACGTTCACTCATACCGGAGGTACAGCTAATATAACCGGGAGCCTGTTTATTTATCCTGCCTGCTCTTATTCCTGTGTTAACTCTCCAGCTATAAATATCAGCGGTAATTTTACCAACAACGGCACCTATAGTAAAGGAACCGAAACATTTACATTTTCAGGCAATACATCAGCCTACATTTCGGGTAGCAGCAATACGGTTCTTAATAACCTGTCAGTAACCAACAGCGGCGGTGTAACAACACAACTGGGCTTACTCACTACCAATAACCTTACAGTTGCATCAGGCAGTAAGTTTACAATTCTTCCGCAAAAATATGTAACTGTCAATGGTGCACTTACGTTAAACGACAGTATTATTCTGAAAAGTACATCGGCCGGAACGGCTTCTCTTTTAACGAATGGTACGGTTACAGGCTCCAAAGCCCGGGTAGAAAGGTATATAAACGGAGTTTCCTGGTCATGGCACTTCCTGAGCTCGCCGGTTGCTAACCAGGCAATTTCAGGAGATTTTACTCCGGCAACTTCAGGATACGATTTTTATACCTGGTACGAACCTGCTTTAACATGGATTAATGTTAAAAATACAAGTATTGCGCCAACCTGGAATACAGCCAACGGGAATGCAGATTTCTTACCTGTCCGCGGATACCTTGTAGCCTATGAGGTAACAAATACGACAAAGAATTTCCGCGGTTTATTTAACAACGGGACAGTAAATTATCCGCTAACCAGGGGTGGAGGTTCAACCTATCAGTATTTTAACCTTGTTGGAAATCCTTATCCCTGTTCCATTGACTGGGAGGCTGCTTCAGGTTGGGACAGGAGTAAATTAACAGGAACCTTGAAAAGCTACTGGATTTGGAATGATGCCGTTGGGAATTATGGGACTTATATTACTTCCGGCTCAGGGACTAATGGCGTTACCCGTTACATTCCAGGTGGCCAGGGTTTTATTGTATTTGCAGCATCCGAAGGAAACCTGTCCATGAACAACAGTGTTAAAGTGCATAGTACAAAGGCATATCTTAAAAATGATGAGATTAATAGTGAAGAACTGAGACTAAGGTTAAGCTGTAATGTTAATTCGTACAGTGATGAAGCCATTGTAAATTATAACAGTTATGAAACTGAAGACGGTAGCGAGAAGTTTAACAGTATATACACCAATGCACCTGAATTATGGTCGGTGAAGGATGGGCGTAATTTCTCCATAAATTATTTGGATGATCTGAGTTCAGATAATATGGTGCCACTTACTGTGAAGGCAGGAGTTGCAGGTATTTATACACTTACGGCCAGCCAGACAGAAAGTTTTGGCGGTAATGCTGTTATCACTCTTGAGGACCGGGCTTCAGGGACTTTTACCAATTTAAGTAACACGCCTGATTATACGTTTGCAGTTAACGAACCTTCAACCATCACAAATAGATTTTATCTCCATTTGCTGAATGTTACGTCCGTTACTGATACGGAAGTTGCAAAGCGTTTCAGTATTTACACTGTAAACGGAAACATTGCTATAACCTCACTACAGCAGCAGCATGGTAAGATAGCCGTATTTGATATGCTTGGACGAACTATAGCCACGGGCCGTATTGAAGCAGGTGCTACCTCTGAAATTGAAATGAAGGGTAATACCGGCGTTTATATTGTGAGTGTACTTACCAGCAACGGAATCAGTAATACTAAAATACTGGTGAATTAGAGACAATTGGCTTTTTGCCTATGCATGTGAGAATTAGTACAGCAATAATTACCTGAAATGGCGAGAATGAAATAATAAGCAGCCCGTTATTGAGGTAACCTGAAAGAAATTTGTGAGGCATCGCAATTCGTTTAATTAAGCGAAATGCGATGTCTCTTTCATTTTCAGGAGGTTTCTGAACCAGGATAAGATATTACTTTTGTCAGCAAACAGATGAATGCAGGTGGGTAATCAAGGCCTGCTGAAAATCGTATATCAAGCATATAATCAGCAGAATAAGATGTATTATCCATGTGTCAGATTTAAGAAAACAGAACAATATGTTACAACATCCGTGCATTATATATTTGACTTCGTTTAGCCCATCGGTGTTCGGTGCGCTGCACCTTGTATGATATTTTCTGTGGGTTTCTACTACAAATATTGCGGTGCTCTGCACCTTTATTTATTACAATTATGGCGGTACTATGAAGCCACAGAGTGGCAAAATATTTGTAGCCCGAAAAAAAGAGTAATAATTTATGGTGCAGAGCACCCAAATCTAAAACCAATCATTATTTTGATTGAGTTTTTCAGCAGGCCCTAACTATAGTACTTGTCTTAACCATATTTATTTGGAGGTGGTTATAAGTCCGGCACGCAGACTATAAAATCTGGAATCCAGTTAGTTTAAGTTATCAGTTGCCTCCATATCCGGTGAAAATTAATATATATAACGTAAAATAAATTTACATCATTAAAATATTTTCTCAAGGTATAAAATGAGCCTGTTCGTCTGTTTGTATAGGTTTTGAGCTGTTTTATTGGTTTTATAATTTTGCTCAATTTCCCTTATCTCTTAAGTTTCCCTATTTCTTGATATATTGTAAATATCACGTTAATAATAAGTTAAAATGATTTTTTGATTTTTATTGTACTTGTATTTTTGTATTTTTCCTAACATTTAAATTCACCCTGATTTAAAAATATTCTCTGTTGCATTCCCGGTAATTCTAGGTTTAGTTTTAAGATGATGGAAAATAAATTACCATTAACGCATAAATAAATTTACTTTTGTGTCAAATGGTTATAAATACTATATAAGACCAACAATATCGATTGTTGAACTATCCCAATAAAAAAAACAACCATGAAAGCAAGAATATTTATTTTACTACTTACACTGTTTTTCGCTTCAAAGCAGTTTATCGGCCAGGAGGTCAATAAATCAGTTTTGGTAAATAACAGTACGTTAGCCCCATCAATAGGAAACCTGGTAGTTTACGGCAGTGAGATAGTAAATGATGAAAATGCCGGCGTTAAAAGTATAACTGATATTAACGAAGAGTTGAGGCTTCAGCTAACCTGTGATGTAAATTCGTACAGCGATGAAGCGCTTGTGATATTTAACAACAGTGATCCTGCTGAAGGAGCCGCGAAGTTCTACAGTATGTACGCTACTGCGCCACAATTATGGTCGGTGAAGAATGGGGAAGAGTATTCCATTAATTTTATGGGGGATCTGGATTCTGCAATACTAGTCCCGATTAATATCAGGGCTGGTGCTCCGGGTAATTATACAATAACTGCCAGTCAGGTCGAAAGTTTTGGCAGTAATTTTGAAGTCAGCCTCGAAGATCGTGATTCAGAAACATATGTTAATCTGGGTTTGGTACCGGCATATACTTTCCATGTGAATCAGTCTGAAACTATCACTGATAGGTTCTTTCTGCATTTTGTTGACCTTACTACTGTTCCCGGAAAGGAAATTACTACAGTTTCGGAAAAGGAAACATCTCAGTTGTTCCGCATGCACAGTGCTGACGGAGCTATTCTGATAACCTCACTGCAACAACAAAGTGGTAAAATAGTGGTATTTGATATAGGCGGCCGCAAAATAGCTTCGGGAAATGTGGATTCCGGATCCAGTACTCAAATAAATATGCGTGGTAATAAAGGCGTTTATATTGTGAGTGTGCATAGCGGCAGAGGAATTTCGAATACAAAAGTTCTGGTCAGGTAGAAAGAATAGTGATTGTTTTGATAAGCACCACGAAATATCGAACGGTAAAATTTAATATTCCGGAGTTCTGTAAAAAAATGTTTTTTTTAGTTGTGTAATATAAATTTACTGGTTGAAAAATTAAAATTTTTAGTGTAATGAAATAAATTTGGTGAATCAGGCTCAATATCCGGGCCGAAAGAGGAGAGATTCTATTGGTTTATGCCTGGTAAATATTTTCTGAAAATCTTATTTTATTTATTTTAAAAGATTAGTAAACAGTAATATGTGGCATTTTTATTTTATTTAAGATAATAATCCAGATTTTTATTTAGCTAACTTAATGGGTTTTATTTTCACTTGTGTACACTCCGGATTTTTTAACTGACAACAAAATATATCTGTCATAATCAGAAATAAACTGTTTATAAGGTGCAAAAAAGTTTACATTTGTATTAGGGATTTATATGGCTTTCCTCTAAGAATTGTATAGTTTCAGACGCTACTATCTCCCGGATTACTAAAAAATGAATTTAGACAGAACTAACTCCTGCCTGGTTCGCATAAACTGAAATCTAACTTTGTGCAGATTCCAGATTTAAAAGAAAAAATTAATCAATCTAAACAGGTTTAAAACGTTGAAATTATGAAAAGATCATTTACTTTAATCGTTATGCTGTGCATAATTGGAATGGCTAATTGGGCTATTGCGCAGGAGGTGAAGATAAATACTGATTTTACTATAGAAGCAGATGGTACGTTTGAAGTTACCAATGATGCAAGAACATGGGATGATTTACGAGTGCCCCTTTCTGAGCCGTCAACAGGTACAGTGAAGCCTGTTTGGGCTAAATTCCCTTATGGTTTTGACGGAAGCGGTCCATACTTGAACTGGTTCCAGCCAACAGGAGTTGATGAAATGTATTTTGTCGTACAATTACCTCACGATTGGGATGAAGAAACAAACATAATGCCGCATATTCACTGGGTGCCTTCGGCGTCTGGGGCAGCAGGTCCAACCACTCCCAGATGGGTATTGCAGTACGCATGGGCAAACCTTGGTGAAGCATTTCCGGTTTATGACACAGTAAGTGGAAATACAACAGTACCGAATGAGGTATTGGTTAAAGACAAGCATTATCTAACTCCTTTAGGCAGTGGTGGAATACCCGCTGCAGGTAAAACTATTTCTAGTATGCTTGTATGCAGGATATACCGAGATGGTGGTAATAGTCTGGATACTTATACCGGGCTTGCCGGAGCGCTGGAGGTTGATTTTCATTACCAGCGAAATACTATAGGAAGTCGAAATCAATATACGAAATAAGACTCAATAGGATTAGTGTTTTGTTTATTCTACAATCATGAAAAATAAAAAGATCCTTTTACTTATCCTTTGCCTGCCTTTATCAATTCTGTTGCCTTATACAACTCAGGGCCAGGGAATTGAGATACCCTCAGGTGGCAATATAACGGCAACCGGTGCGGCAACCATTGAAATTAACAATGGTGGATTTATCAACAATGGAACCTATACAAAAGGAACGGAAACCTTTACTATGTCGGGTGCTACACCAGGAACAATATCTGGTACTGCTTTGTCCGATTTCAATAATCTTTCAATAACCAACAGCTCTGGGATCAGCATTGCCGATAACTCAAAAGTTACCGTAAGCGGAACGCTTAGTGTTACCACCATGCTTACTCTTAACAGTACCGCAATCGGAACCGCATCGCTGATACAATCAACGCTTGGTGTAACAGCCACGGTGCAACGTTACATCGCCGCAGCCGATTGGGGTACCTGGAACGATGGGTGGCATTTCCTGAGTTCTCCTGTTGCTGCACAGGCTATAAGCACAAATTTTACTGTTAGTCCTGACACAGAGTATGATTTTTATTGCTGGTATGAACCAACAAATGAATGGGTGAATTTTAAAAATACCGCAGGAACTGCTCCAATATGGAGTACCGGTAATACTATTAATAATGGACTGAGCAACAATTCGGATAACTTTCTTGCAGGCAAAGGATATATGACAGCATATAAAACTGCCGGCACAAAGAACTTCAGTGGCTTGCTTAATGTTTCTGATCTTACGGTTTCAAGCCTAACCGTTACCGGGTCAACTCAAACAAACCGAAGCTGGCATTTTTTGGGCAATCCATTTACTTCAGCGCTAAGCTGGTACACGGGATGGACTCAATCCAATATCGGTGGAGTCGCTAACATCTGGAACGAA
>JFJP01029746.1_pt1 | contig 16656 bp, 10 predicted proteins | sample 431651 | NCBI WGS metagenome assembly JFJP01 (sample SAMN02602958, study PRJNA72255) | Microbial mat metagenome, whole genome shotgun sequencing project. | biome: fresh water; feature: sink hole; material: water; isolation source: purple microbial (photo- and chemosynthetic) mats found in... | reverse complement strand
ATATAGTCGAACTGGTGCATTTTCATCATGAGCGTCATGCTGTGAATCAACTGTCAGGATGGTACAGGACACCGATATTGCAATGGTACAGACACCGATATTGCAATGGTACAGGACACCGATATTGGAGGAAGAAAAATGCAACAGCCGGAAAGATATCTTGATGAATCCCTGTCCTTTGCCGAACGTGCCGCTGATCTGACATCCCGCATGACGCTGGAGGAAAAAGTCGGACAGATGCTGTTCAATGCGCCGGCCATCCCGCGTCTGGGCATCCCCTTCTACAACTGGTGGAATGAGGCGCTTCACGGGGTTGCCCGAGCCGGCGTGGCCACCATGTTCCCGCAGGCAATCGGACTGGCGGCAACTTTTGATGAGGGCTTTCTGGAAAAGGTGGCTGATGTCATCTCCACCGAAGGACGGGCCAAACACCATGAAGCCGCTCGGAAAAACGACCGTGGCATCTACAAGGGTCTGACCTTCTGGTCCCCCAACGTCAACATATTCCGGGATCCCCGCTGGGGGCGCGGACATGAGACCTATGGGGAGGATCCGTACCTCACGTCGAGACTTGGTGTCGGTTTCATCAAAGGCCTGCAGGGGAAGCACCCGAAATACATGAAGGCGGCAGCCTGTGCCAAGCATTTCGCCGTGCACAGCGGACCGGAAGGCGTCCGTCATTCCTTCAACGCCGTTGTATCGAAAAAGGATCTGCACGAAACCTACCTGCCCGCTTTCCGCGCGGCAGTCACCGAGGCGAAGGTCGAAGCCGTCATGGGCGCTTACAACCGCACGAACGACGAACCCTGCTGTGGAAGCAAGCTGCTCCTGAAGGACATTCTGCGCGGGGCCTGGCAGTTTGACGGCCATGTCACCTCCGACTGCTGGGCCATCCAGGATTTTCATCTCCACCATCACGTCACCTCCACTGCGCCTGAATCCGTTGCGCTGGCCGTGAGGAACGGATGCGATCTGAACTGCGGGAACCTGTACGGAAACCTGCTCATCGCAGTTTCCGAAGGGCTCATCGAGGAATCCTTCATCACGGAATCCGTCATTCGTCTCATGACGACGCGGATGCGCCTGGGCATGTTCGATGCGCAGGAAAATGTTCCATATGCGGCCATTCCCTATGAAATGAACGATTGCGGTGACCATCGCGAACTTGCGCTGGAAGCCGCCCGTCGGACCATGGTGCTCCTGAAGAATGACGGAATTCTGCCCCTGAAGCCCGAGACCATCCGCACCATTTCCGTTGTCGGGCCCAATGCGGACAGCCGCAGGTCGCTCATCGGGAATTATTATGGCACGCCGTCCCGCTATGTCACAGTGCTGGAAGGCATCCGCGAAGTGGCCGGCGATGACGTGGATGTGCTGTATGCAGAGGGCTGTCACCTGCACAAGGAGCAAGTGGAGGATCTGGCGCGCGTGCTGCAGGAAGGTTCGGACCGACTGGCGGAAGCTGTCTCCGTCATGGAGCGGGGGGATTTGGTTGTTCTGGTTCTCGGTCTCGATGAAACACTGGAAGGCGAAGAGGGGGATCAGGGCAACGCAAGCGCGTCAGGCGACAAGCTGGGACTCGATTTGCCCGGTCTGCAGCCGGAACTGCTCCGTCTTGCGCTTGAAACCGGAAAACCGGTGGTTGTCGTGAACTTGTCCGGTTCCGCCATGAACCTTACTCTGGCCGATGAACGGGCCGCAGCTGTCCTTCAGGCCTGGTATCCCGGCGCAGAGGGTGGTTTGGCCGTGGCCGAGGTTCTGTTCGGGGAAGTGAATCCGTCGGGCCGCCTGCCGGTCACCTTCTACCGCAGCACCGACGATTTGCCCGAATTTACGGATTATTCCATGAAGAACCGTACCTATCGCTATTTCCAGGGCGATACCCTTTATCCTTTCGGCTATGGCCTCGGCTATACGTCTTTCGTGTTTGATGGCATCCGGTTGTCCGCGGATTCCGTGACAGCCGGGGAATCCCTCACCGTGACGGTCAAGGTCGGCAATACCGGAAAACAGGCGGGTATCTGCACGGCGCAGGTCTATCTGACGGATCTCTCAGCTTCCGTGGAGGTCCCTCACTGGTCACTGGCCGGCATGAGGCCGGTCGAGCTTGAGCCCGGTGAATCCAGGGAGATTTCGTTCGCCGTATCAGCCCGCCAAATGGCCATTGTCAACGAAGAAGGTGCCTTTGTTGTGGAACCCGGCAGTTTCCGGATTCATGTCGGGGAAAGCCAGCCGGATGCGCGAAGCATCGCACTGACGGGCACGCCGGTTCTTTCCGCGGAGTTTTCGGTTTTGGGGACGATGACATTGCCGGAATAGGTGGAGCAGGCCGGACCTTCATGAAATACTGACTTCCAAGCCCTTAGGACTTGGAAAGATTGCGTTCGAACCGATCCCCGACCGGGGTGAAACCCATTCGGGCGAGATAGGCGGCATGCTGGTTTCCATTGGCTGATGCCACCAGTGTCGATGCACCGAGAGCCCGCCATTTGTCCCGGCAGGCAGTGAACAGGAACTCGCCCGGTTTGAAGTCCCGATAGGCCGGAATCACATAGTCCAACTCTATGGTGAGGTTTCCGGCTTCATCGATGCTTCCGATGAAAAGGCCGACAGTGACCAGATCGCGCAGGATGTAAAAGGCAACCCGGCGCACAGGGGGCAGGGATATTTCTTCCGTTGTCCGTATCAAGTCTTCCTGATGCAGGAAGGCTGCGATGTCAAACCCCGGAAAGAACTTCGCAATATCCGCGGAATGATGCATCAGAAAACGGGGCAGATAGGTGTCATGAGGCTGCACGACCAGAAGTTCAAAAGATTCCGTCGTCCGATAAATACGGACAAGGTAAATGATGTTGATGAGGATGATGGCGACATTGAATCCACCGACGGGGTACGCGCCGATGAGAAAGCCGTATACGGCGAAAAGCGCACTCCCGGCCAGATTGATCCAGCGAAGCCTTATCAGGGATTTCATCAGCAGGGAGATGGCCACCACCAGGGAAGCGGCGTAGCCAAGCCATTCTGTCCATGGGATTCCAAGCAGCATTTGATCAACTCCATTCTGGGAAAATTCGGTGAAAATCACGCGTTCCCTGTTGCTTTACCCTGAAAATGCCCGCCGGGAACAGCTGAAAGAAACACATGCCGCAGCCCGTTCGGATGGTCTTGCCTGTTTTCGTACGAAACAGGTGGCAAAGTTGCCGGTCGGGCGTATAATGTTCAGAGCGACTAGTTTTGAAACCGTTGCGTGGACGGACGGGATTTATGCAGAAAAGCACCAATCCATTGTTTCAGGGTGAACTCGGCAGGAGCAGGCGGCTTCTGATCATCGATGGGATTCTCCAGAATGCGGCCGCCATTCTCACGATGGGGGTTTTCCTTTCCGGATACCTGGTTTGGCTTGACGGGACGGATTTGCTCGCCGGCATCGTCAACAGTTCCATGAACTGGGCCACGATCGCCGTCCTGTTTTCCTTTCTGATCTTTGAGCGGCTCAAGAAGCGAAAACGGCTTCTGATCGCGTTGACGGCCACTGCACGGCTTCTTGTCTGCGGCTCCGTCTTTCTACCGCTTTTCATCAGTGACAAGGCGGTTGTTCTGCCGATCGTCACGGTCATGGTCATCCTCGGGAACTTTCTGTCTGCCTTGTACGGAACCGGTTTCACCGTCTGGATGTTCGGCGTGCTGCCGCAGGACAGCCGCAGTGAATTCATCTATCTGCGGACTTTCTGGCTGCGCCTCGCCTTGACGGTGACGACCATCGGCGGCGGATTCGTGCTGGATGCTTTCCACAAGGGATATCCCGGATTTCTCCTGGTTTTTTCCTTCAGTCTGGGGCTTTCCGTGCTTGACATCATTCTGCTGCTGAACGTGAAGGAGCCGGACTATGTGCTGGATGACAGCGTGAAGCCGAACCTCGGCATGCTGGCGGAGCCCATGCGCAACGGGCATTTTCGTTCCTACCTGGTATTTGTGTTCCTGTTTTTCATCGTGCTGACGATGTCCGGAACCTTTACCCCCGTCTATCTGATTCGATACATGAAGTTCGACTACTCGTTCATTTCCACCATGAATGTCATTCAATACGCCTGTCTGATCGCGTTCACCGGATTCTGGCGAAAGGTCGAGGCAAAAAAGGGTGTTGTGCATGTCTTCCGCATGACGGCCACCATCGCTGTCATTGAATTTCTCCTGTACGGCTTTCTGACCGCGGATCGCGCCTGGATTCTCCTTCCGGCGACCATGTTGGCCGGCGTCGGCTACAGTGGTCTCAACATCACGATCCTGAATTACCGGTACACCATTCTGCCAGAAAAGAACAGGACGGTTTATGAGAGTTTGTTTGCGGCTGTCTTTGGTTTATCGACCCTGCTCGCGCCGGTCATCGGCAATTTTGTCATGAATCGCCTGCCCGTCGTGGAGAATGCGGTTTTCACACACAGCCGTTTTCAATTCATGTACCTGATTTCCTTTGTTCTGGTTCAACTGGTCCTTTTCCTGTCCTTCAACACATCCTCGAAACACAGGCTGATCCGCTGATGCATCCCACCAACCATCCACATGCGCGAAGGAGGACCCAAGATGATGAAAACACCCGAACTGTCCCTGGCCTCCTACTCTTTCCATGGTCTGCATGCTGCAGGCATGATCGATGTCTTCAACTACCTCAATGTCACGAAATTCCGCTATCGGATCAACCAGGCCGATATCTGGAGCGGCTTCATTCCCACCGCGGATGAGGCGTTCATCGGCAAAATCAAAACAGCGCTGACGGAAAACGAAATGACCCTGGCCAATCTGTGTGTGGACGGCGCGCATGTATGGGAGCCAGATCCGGAGATCCGCAAGGAAAACGCAAAGAGAGCGGCGGATTTCATCCGAATCGGTGAAACCCTTGGCGCGAAAACCATCCGCATCGATACCGGCGGACGGGAAGCCACCTGGACGGAAGAGGAATTCGATGCCATTGTCACACAGTACCGCATTTGGGCGCATCGGGCCGGAGAAATGGGATACCGCATCGGTACGGAGAACCATTGGGGGGCCACCCAGCGCCCCGCGAATGTCGTGAAACTTGCGAAAGCCGTTGATCATCCGGCATTTGGCGTCCTGTTCCATTTCGGAAACATTCAGGATTTCGATGTGGACGCGGGGAACGACATGCTGGTACCTTATGCCATGCACACCCATATCGCAGCCGTGGTGGCGGATTCCTGCGGACCGCTTCTCGGGAAGCTCATCGATGCCGGTTATCAGGGAACATTCAGCTGTGAACACCATACGGGAAGGAATGAATACACACAGGTGGAATGGCAGATCGGAGCCATCCGCCGAACTCTGGCACTGCTGCTTGACGCGCGTGCGGAAGGGAAGAACACATGACAGAGGCCATCACAAGAAAGACACGCATCGGCATCATCGGTGTCGGCATCATCGGAGAACAGCATCTCATCAATTATGCAAAGGACGACCGTGTCGAAGTGATTGCTGCCTGCGACATCAATCCGGACCGGCTGGCGGACATGTGCGCCAAATACGGCATCCCGAACCGGTATGAGAACATAGGCCGTCTGCTGGACAGGGATGACCTCGATGCCGTGGATGTCTGCCTGCACAACCACCTTCATGCGCCGGTATCCATCGAGGTGATGCGGCGCGGCAGGCATGTGTACTGCGAGAAGCCGATGGCCGGAACCTATGCGGATGCCTTGTCCATGTACGAGGCAAGCCGGACTTACGGAAAAATGCTGCACATTCAGCTCGCATTCCTGTATCAGCTGGAAACCCGTGTCGCGAAACGCTTCATCGAAAGCGGCGACCTGGGGCGCATTTATCATGCCCGTTCCACCGGATTCCGCCGTCGCGGACGCCCTTATGTGGATGGATACGCCACGAAGGAGTTCGTGAACTCGGCCTGGTCCGGCGGGGGTGCGCTCTTTGACATGGCCGTCTATCATATCTCCCAGCTGCTGTATCTCCTGGGGAACCCCGAACCGGAACGGATAACCGGACGTGTGTACCAGGAAATCGCCATGGATGACAACCGTCAGGCAATCAGCGGATACAATGTCGAGGAGTTCGGCTGCGGATTTGCCCGGTTCAAGGACGGACTGACCATGGACATCGTGGAGTCCTGGGCGGCTCATCTGGACAGCTTCGGCGGCAGCAGCATCATGGGTTCCGAAGCGGGACTGCGCATGGATCCGCTCAGCTTCCACACCACGCGGCATGACGTGCAGAGCGACACAACCTTCGATCTGGCTGCCATGCAGTATCGGGAGAGCACGGTTCACGCCGAGCGGGCGAAGCACTTCGAATCCTCCCAGAAGCACTGGGTCAGTGCGCTGCGGGGAGAGGTGGATCTGCTGGATACGGCTGGCATCGCACTGAACACGTCCCTCATTCAGGCGGGTATCTTCCTGTCCGGACAGCTTGGGCGCGAAGTGACGGCCGATGAAGTAAAGAGCCTTTCCAGGAAAGCTTCCCGGGAGATACCGAATCTGGTGTGAAGTCGGGAGTGTCCGACCGGATGTCATCGGGTGTGAAATCGGGAATGTCCGACCGGATGTCATCGGGTACAAATCCGGCGCGAGCTGGAGAACGTTTTATCGGGATTCAGGACGTGTTCCAGCCGACATGGCTGTGAATGCGTCCTTTTCCTGTCTGAACCGAATTCGCGCTTTTCAGGCAGGATGGGTGTGTGCTACGGTAAAGATGTCGTGAGGTGCTGAAGGATGATGCATGATAAATATGTCCTGCGAACCGATTTCTGTGAGGATGACCATCTGCGTGGTGCGTTCAACGCGCTGTCTGTTGAAGTGTTTGGTCTGGATTTTGAGCCATGGTACCGGCGGGGTCTCTGGACCGGTCATTATCAGCCATTCACCCTTTTTGACGGAGATATGGCCGTCTCAAACGTTTCCGCGAACCTGATTGACTTGGTGCTGGATGGGGAGCGGATAAAGGCAGTTCAGTTCGGGACGGTCATGACACGCGAATCCCATCGAAACCAGGGACTCGCCCGTTTCCTTCTGCAGCATGCCATTGATGCATTGCGCGACCGGTGCGACCTGTTCTATCTGATGGGAGACAAGGATGCGGCCGGTTTCTATCGCAAATTCGGATTTCAGGGGGTGGAGGAATCCACCTTCACGCTGCGGTTGGCGGCTGGTTCCGTTTCGGGACATGACACTACAGGAATGGGGCGCTATCTGGATCCGGCACGGGACGAGGACCTGCAGGTCATCCTGGATGCTGCGGCTCTGCGGGAACCTGTTTCCCAAAAGGCAGGTCTTTTGGGTTCAGGGTACTTGCTCGGGTTCTACGCCATGAACGGATTCGAGTCCCGCTTTTATTGGGTTCGGCGAACCGCGGACGGACAGCTGATGCCCGTAAAAAATTCCGGGGTCAGGTTTTCCGAGGAAGATTGGCTTGTTGTCTTTCATGAGGAAGATGGCGTATTGTATTTGCACGATCTCCTCATGAAACAGGATCTGCCCTTGCGGGAGATCCTGTCTGTATTGCCTTATGAGGAAATCTCTTCGGTGTCTTTCGGCTTCACGCCGGATCGCCTTGGAATGGATGCATGCGATGGTTTTCTGGAGGTCGCCCCACGTGTGAATGAAGACACTTTTTTCGTTCTTTCCAATAAAGGATTCGCCACGCCCCCGTTCCTGTATCCACCGATTGGATTGGCCTGAGTCCGGCGGACAGGCCTGCCATTTGCATTGAGGGCTTCGAGCCGGAGTCGGATTCGCTTCGCCATCATTGCTTCCAAGGCACGGTTCTCCAGCTAGAAGCTGCGAAGCGGGTGGCCAGGAGTCTCCATGACATTCTCTGCCGGTACATCCTTATACACCCCATATGGGCGGTCTTATTCAATCACGAATCATTTTTCTTGTCGTCGGCTCTTTTTCGATTGAATTGTTTCTTTCAGAGAGTTTTTGACTGATGGTCGTGTCCAACCATCATTTCCTGGATCGCAGTCACATCCGAAAAAAGTTGCTGCTGAGGGAATGTCCTTTCAGGGGGGCCTGCAACAAATGCGACAACCTGCCGTCCCCATGATAGAATGATCATGACATCAAAGCCTTTTTGTTTGGGAGAGTGTGAATTGGAGCATCCGACACGCCGCTGGACCTTCAGCACGGAAAAACTCAGCAATCTGCGGGATTTGGGCGGTTATGCCTGTCAGGGCGGCAGCACAAGGTATGGAGCCGTGTTGCGGTCCGATCAGCCATGCGGGCTGACTGAAGCAGAAAAGGATTTCCTTGTCGCAAAAGGTCTGACGGATGTCATCGACCTTCGCAGTGACGACGAGTGTTCTGAATTCCCCAACGCATTCGCGGACCATTCATCGGTAACCCTGCATCATTACAACCTCAAGGCCGATCTCGGCGTGGTCCGCACGGATATTGACGATACCATGGGCGCCCTCTATGTTCAGACGCTGGAGTCACGCGGTGCGGTGATTGCAAGCATTGTGGCCGTTGTGGCCGAATCGCCCGGGCTTGTGCTGGTCCATTGTTTTGCGGGGAAAGACCGGACGGGCATCATCGCCGCGATGATTCTTCTATCCCTTGGTGTGGCGGAACAGGATGTCATCGCGGATTATCAAGTGAGTGAAGTCCATCTGTCTCGCAAATTTGAGCGATTTTTGTCGCTTGTGCCGGATTTTCCCCTTTACAAGCTGTCATCCGGTTCGGAAAACATGAAACGTATGCTGGATCACATTCGCGCTACCTACGGCAATGCAAGCGTCTACCTTGAAATTCATGGATTCTCAAGGCAATCTTTAGATAAATTGAAGACGAAACTGCTGGTTCAGGCGCTCTGATTCAGTGTGTCATTTCAAATGAGAATGATTGTCGACAAAAAACGGGGCGGCCATGCATGATGCAGGCCGCCCCCTGTTTATGTCCCTTCGGATTGTCCAGACTTTTTTAGTTCGCGATCGTCTGACTTCGTTTTATGAAAGTCCGTGCTGCTGTCAATTTGCGTCGATGACAATCAGTGTACCGGGAAGTTCCATCTGGCTGCTGCGCACAAGGGAACCTTGTACGACGGAACCTTCTGCCGTGTAGGTGCCAGGAGAAGTGACACGTGCGTAGTAGACGATTTTATGGTTCAGTTGCCAATCGCGGCCGATGACGAAATCCGCCTTCTGCCCTTCGAAGGTTCTGTACCAGAAACCTTCCGCAGGGCGTATGCCATATTCCCATGGATTGTCCACGGCAGTCATGCCGGCCGGCAGATAGTCGGATACTTCATAGGTGCTGTCCATCGCGTTGGCGGAGATGTCCCAATCCAGTTCCACCCGAACGAGGTCGTTCATGGCGAACGTCGTGGTTGCGTTGCCGGTTGATTCGTTGTAGTAGGTGCGTTTCAGCTGCAGATTCGGGTCGTTGGAAACAGGTTCCTGCGGTGCGGCAAATGTGGAGGTGACCGCCCCATTGCCGGAAACACCTGAAATCCTCAAGTCGCCGACCTTTGCGGACGCAATGGTGATGAAGGCCATTGCACCGTTTTCCAGCTTTTCATCATATGTTTTTCCAGCGTATGTCCAAGTGAAGGAGAGGGTTTCCGTCGGAAGGGATTTGAACTGTGACTTGACATACAGCAGGTCCTCGATGCCTGTGAAGACATTTTTTGACCCGTTGTCCATGACCCATCTGTGAAGGCCATCCGCCGAGGGCAGCTGCAGCGCGGAAGCAGCTGCCGAAGCCAGTGCCGTGAATTGAAGCGATTCATCCTTCCCATCCGCCGTCTTGCCGACAGCCGCCGCATTCGTGGCGTCGGTCGTTCCGGAAAGGCCCGCAGTTCCGTTTTTCACACGGACATACGGCGCAGCTGTCTCAAGGACCGGTGCCACCTTTTCATCCCAAAGAACGCGTGCAGTCGACAAATCACCGATGGCAGAATATCCGAGAATTAGAAAGAGCGTTTCTTCGAGTGTGGCGGTTTCAACCTTTGCGGCTTGTTCCAGTTCCATCAGCACGGGTTCCCCGAGTGCGGCCAATCCGTAGAGGGCGGCGGGAGCCGGGTTGTCCGTTGAGAGAACTTTCCCGTACAGCCAGGTCTTGAGTGCCGCAGTGTCTCCGTTTTCCCGGAGCAGTCCGGACAGGAGCGCGGTCATGCGCAGATCGCTGGGCGCATAGGGGAGAATGCCGTAGCCGCCATCTTCCCTGCGATAGGTGCCGACATCCACGGTTTCCGGATTCCAGAGGCCGAGAAGCGCGTTTGTGTTCCCTTCTTCTGTTCCATCCGATGAAGTGCCGGCGAGAATCAGTTCATTGAGCCATTTCTGGGCGGAGGAGGATACCAGGCGCTGGTCAAGACGATGTCCGCCGGACCAGGCGAGGTTCTGCAGGCTTTGCAGGAGCAGGGCGCGGGCCGGGTCGGAAACGGTCAGCCTGGTCAGTCCTTTTGTTCCAGCCTGGATGCTCATGCCGTCTTCCAGTTTGGCGGAAGTTGTTTTCTGCATTTCCCGGAAGGAACCCACCACCGTAACGGTGCGCTCCATGGCGTCCGTGAGACCGGAAGCTGATTTTGCCTTCAGAATGAACTTGTAGGTGCCTTCCTTCAGTTTTCCAAGCGGCAGATGCACACGTTCGAAGGCTTTGGTGGAAATGGTCGCGTCAAGTTCCGGCAGATCGGGTGATGTGACATTGAAATCAACATCCTCACCTTCCATCAAGTCGGTGCCATAGGCAGTGAAGCCCACCTGAGGTTCATCCCCCGCCAGATAGGTGTCATTGAGGGTTTCGCTCAGGAAGAAGGGAAGGCTTACGACAGCAGTGCCTGTGCCGGCTCCACCCTGCAAGGCCTGCGAGATGCCGGAGACGGTGACACGCCATGAGGTGACATTGTCCGGCAGTTTGAAAGTGAGTGTGCCTGTTCCGCTTTCATCCAGTGTTTTCATGGCGAAATAGGCACTGTCGCGGAAATCGCTGCGGACAACATAGGCTTCATCCGCACCGCCGACTGCCATATCGCTCTTGTTCCTGGTCATCTGCACAGCGGCAGAAGGCGCAGGCATCTCCATGGAGGCGGATTCAGCGAAGGCCATGTCCATCCCGCCGCGTCCGCCATACATCATCGGGTTGATGTAGCCGGTGTTTCCCGCTCTGCGGATAATGCCGTTGTCCATCCAGCCGTACAATGTCGGAAGTACATCGATGGACTGGTCCGCCAGCTTGAAGAGCGCCTCATCGACCAATGCGACGTTCAGGGTTGCAGGAACTGGTTTCCCCATCGGATCTTTTGCCTTGATGGTGACCGTGACCGTATCACCGGGACGGTAAGTCTCCTTGTCCGTCGTGGTCTCGAATGTTATCCGCTTCTCTTCGGAATCGTAAGCGATGCTGTTCTGCAGAGCCTGATACGAATGTCCGTCGAACAGGACACCGTCCAAGGTGAGATTCGGCATCATTGCTTCGGTGAAGACGGTTTCATATTTGGGTGCCGCTGCGACAGTAAACGATTTGATGCCATTCCAGGATTCAACGAACAGGGTGCGGCCCGATACGGGTTCTTTGGTATTCTTCTCGATGGAAGCCTTGATGGGTTCCCCGATGCGATAGGCTGATTTGTCCGTGACAAAATTGTTCCAGACACCTTGGTTCGGATAGGAATATCCGGACGGAGCGTGCCAGGTGCTGAAGCTCATATCATGTCCCTGTGCGTCTGTCGTGGTGAATTCGGTCGTATAATAACCGTCGGAGCCGGCAGGGATGGGGAATGCCCAGGTGCCTTTTCCATCGGTGCCGGTTGTGAATGTGAAAGCTTCCATCGTTTCCCGCTTTTCCTGATATTCATAGCGCGGAACGACGACCTTGTTCACGAAATCGTAATCCTCGCCGGTTTCCACGCGGACCCAGGTTGTGCGGGTGACTGTACCCCTGAAAGTTTTTCCGGAAACGGCGGCACCCTTCAGGAAGCTGTCATTGTCCGGATCAGCATCATTTAGGGGGACGAGATTCGCCTTGTTGACCGTTACGAAGATCCGGCCCGTCAGATCTTTTTCGGCATCATATCCGGTGGTGCCATCCGCATTTACGACATCACCGACAGATTCCACCAGAATGTCGTTCATGAACACGCGCAGAGAGCTAAATGCGCTGATTTCTCCAGCTTCGGGCAAAACTGCGGTCGCGTTGAAGGATGTCCAGACTTCGCCCTGCTGGCCGTCGAAATACTTGGCCTTGTAGGGGATGACAAGTTCGCCCTTTCCGTTTGTCTTTCCTTCTCCGGTCACATTGTCCTGTGCTTCCTGTATGGCGTAGCGGATCGGCTGGTTCGCGACCGGCGTGCCGTCGAAGAAGGCGGCCGTCACCGTGAAGTTGGCGGTTTCTCCGGGGAATATGGCAACCTTGTCTGCCCTGACAGTTATCTGATAAGCGGGCTTCTTGTAGTTTTCCACTGTGAAGCCGGATGTGGAGATGGTTTCATCGCCGGCTTTCACACTAAGCGTATAGTAGCCCGGATCCAGCGCGGGCAGTGCGAGGCTTCCATCCCAGAAACCGTTCCTGACAGGCAAGGTGGTGCTGATCAGCGGTTTTTGAAGCATCGGCATCCAGATGCTGCTGCGGCTGTCCATCCAGGGATACATCCAGCCGCCCTGCGCGATTTCCACGGTGACTTGCTCCGGAGAAACGCCAGTGAGGCGGCTTCGGGCGAATCCCCAGTATTTTACGGTATCGGAAGGTTTGTACAGGGTCCGATCCGTACCCGAGTAACGCCAGAAATTTCCTTCGGAGCCGGTGGGATAGCCGTATCTCATGGTGGATTTCACACCGGAGCCTGTCGAGGATACGACCGGATATCCGCTGTTGTAGATAGAGATCGCACCGTCCTTGCCGGTCAGCCTGAAGTATTCAGGGGTATTTCCATCCGGTAAGGAGGCGGTACCTTTTTCAACTTTGGCAAGGCCGTCTTTTCCAGTTTCTGCTTTGATTCCGGACAACAGGCTTTCGACTGTCATGCCTTCAATCGGTCCGCCGGATTTCAGGCTGTTGACCCAGAACAGCAGGGCGGAGTTGTCCTCGATGAACCAGGCTGTCGTGTCCGTAACCTGCAGCAAAACTTGTGCCTTCAACGGAGTTTCCTTGTTTCCGGTCTGCAGTTCGACGAGGTAGAAGCCAGCGGGAAGGGTTTCCGGCAGAATGGTGTAACGTGCCTGTGAAATTGACAAATCCAGAGGCTGAACATAGGACAGGGATTTCTGCAGTCCGGTTGTCGGAATCATATTCAGCGACCAGTTGTACCACGCCCAGCCGGGAACTTTATCCTTCTGCTGCAGGGCTTTGATGAAAGCCTTGTCGTCCGCGAACTTGAACACATTCACGCCGATGTCCGCTTTGCCGCCCGGCGCCAGTGCTTCGGGCAGGTAGGCATCGAAGGGGATGACAGGTTTGTCGGATATGGCTGATTCCAGCCAGCTGCTGCTGATGGAAAGATAACCAGCATCGGGGTTTGCGGATTTTTCCGGATCCGGAGAGGTTTCAAAGGAGAAGGTGAGATCTGCGGACAGCGTCTGCTCGGTTCCCGACAAGGGAAGTCCCTTGCGCACGTTGACTGTGTAAAGAGTTCCGGGAGCCAATGGCTTGCGCGGCACGAATGCGACGGTTTGACCATGCACTTCAAAGCGGCCGTCCACTTTTGGACTGATGGAAAAATGGCTGTCCAGTTCCGATACGCCTGCATGGGTGAAATACACTTCGATGCCTGTATCGACGGGGACACCGGAACTTTTGTCCGTGGGGAGGGTGCCGACCACGCCATAATCGCGGCGGGTCTGGAAGGCAAACGTGACAACGTCTTTGTCGGAAGAGGCAAGATCGATGAAATAAAGGGTGTTGGCGTCAAATGATTCACTCGGTTTCAATGTGAAGTTTGTCTTCCCGGCGGCTTCCACACTGAAAAGAATGGCGGCAGGGGTCGTGCCATCCGCAATCGCGGTGGCTCCGGAAGTGCCGGCCACAACCGAATCTTTGGAAGAGGAAGCTTTGCGGATGGTGATACGCCGGGAAAGGATGGCTGCCATGCTTTCGCCAGATTTGTCGGACTGCGCGAATGCTGCGAAGGCATCCAATTCTCCCTGGGGAACAGTCAAAAGGAATGCCGTATCCGGAAGGATGCCGGTTTTATCGGCTTTTTCGGCAACCAGCGCATACCCTTTTCTGTATGTGTCCGCGCTTGCCCGGATGGCAGGCGAAAAAGGATTTCCTATCCAGAAAATCGGGATGGCAAGCGCCATGGCAAGAAGAATGGAAATGAAACGTTTCATGGGAAACCTCCTTGTGTCGGGGTGGATGGGGTTCTCTTTCGAATGGAATCCTTCATGAAAACTCGTCGGGACGGGTTCATCATGAGAAACATGCTTCCATCGACTTATACCTATCTGACGACGGCGGTGGGAACCCGGTTCATTTTCGTTTTGCCGCCTGTCCTGTGATATACTGGACAAGCCTTTCTTCCTTGTTTCGGGTTTTGCGGATATGCAAGCTGTGTATGGCACCAGGAGGTCCCCGTGCTGTTGTCTGAGGCAATCAATGGAAAAAGAAACAATTTCGACCTGATTCGATTGTCTGCGGCTGTCCTTGTACTTTTCAGCCACAGTTACCCTTTGAGCGCACGAACAACCGAGCCGCTCCAATCCTTCACCGGATATGACACATTCGGCACATTGGCCGTTGAGGTGTTCTTCCTCATCAGCGGACTGCTGATCACAAAAAGCTGGATGGACACACCTCATGCAGGTGACTTCATCAGGAAGCGGTTTCTGCGGATTTTCCCCGCTTTCGCCGCGGTTACGCTGCTTTCCGTCTTTGCATTGGGACCGGTTTTCACGCAGATTCCCCTGAAAGAATACTTTTCGAGTCGGCTGACCTGGTCCTATCTGGGCAATCCATTCATGCTGCCAACCCGCTATTCGCTGCCTGGCGTATTCGAGTCGAATCCATACCCTGCTGCCGTGAATGGCTCCATCTGGTCCCTGCCCCTTGAGATTCTGATGTATGTGGCGGTTCATTGAAAAGCCTGCCATGAAATTCAAGAACGGCAGGCAGAACGCCGACGGAAACAGGGAGCTGCAGGTGAAACGGAAACGGGCCGCCCAGCATGGGAAGAAGCAGTAGACGGCATGCCAAATTCGCCCCCATCGCGGTGAAATCTGCTGCGTTTACATGATTGTTTGCCGGGTAGGAAACACATGGGAGGAAAACATCATGGTGCATGACGTTTCCATGTACGACCTTGTTTCCAGTCTGTCCGAAGCCATCGATCTCATCAGTCCCCTGGTGGCCGATCACAATCTCCAGACAGCCTGGATCGCATTTTCCATCGGAAAGGAAATGAATCTGGGCGACCATGCCCTTTCAAATCTGGTGCTTGCTTCCTCCCTGCACGATGTGGGTGGACTCTCGCTTCGCGATCGGTTGGATGCCCTTCGGTTCGATGCCGAGGACAATCGTCACGGGCAAGTCGGTGCTGCCTTGCTCTCTCAGTTTCCCCCTTTTTCCGCGTTGGCCCGCATCATCCGGGAGCATCATCTCCCTTGGGAAGCCATGCATACGACGGAAGCGAGGAGACGTGAGCCGGATTTGTCGGAAGAGGAGCAATGGCTGCGGGGCATTCTTTTTCTTGCCGACCGCGCAGATGTCCTGATTCGGCAGGATATGCCATTGCTTCCGCAGGCAGAGGGCATCCTTGGGCAACTGTCCGCGTCGGAATCGGGGAGATTCTGCCCGGAAGCGCTCATGGCTTTCCGGGTCGTTGCGGGTCACGAGGACTTTTGGATGGCTCTTGAATCCGGGATGTACCGCAGCTTCCTGGCGGAAGGCATTCATTGTGAACGGATGGAAATCGGCGGACAGGCCATGATGGACATGTTCAGTCTCTTCAGCCGCATTGTGGATTTCCGCAGCCCGTACACGGCCACCCATTCCGCTGCGGTGGCAGCCTGTGCAGGCCTCTTGGGTGAAAAGATGGGTTTCTCCGATGACGAGCGGTTGATGCTGGAAATGGCCGGATATCTGCATGATCTCGGGAAATTGTCGGTTCCGACAGAAGTGCTGGAAAAACATGAACCGCTGACGACGGACGAATTCAGTCTGATGCGGGGTCATCCTTTTTTAACCGGCAAGGTGCTGCGTTGTCTCAACGGCTTCGAGCAGGTGCGGGCATGGAGCTCGCAGCATCACGAGCGGGTGAATGGAACCGGTTATCCGAGCCGGGTTCAGGGAGCCGCGCTACCCTTGGGTTCCAGGATTCTCGCGGTTGCGGATGTGTTTGTCGCCTTGACAGAGGAACGGCCCTATCGAATCGGAATGTCTGTGGAAAAGGCTGGTCAAATCATGGACCAGATGGTTGAACAGTCCTTTCTCGACCCGAAAGTCATGGAGATATTAGACCTGCACCGCGAAGAAATGGATGAATTGCGTTCGCAGGTGCAGGAAAAGGCACAGCAGGAATATGTGGTGTTTTCCAAGTGCCTGTAGGCATGATTCGTTTCTACATCAGCGTCGAGAATATCCGAAGTCCTGACGCCAGAACCTTTTGGTACCAGGGTCGTCCGTTCCATTCCGCCATGTCCATTTCCCGGCAGAGCAGCAGCGTTTCGGCGATGTCGTCGCGAACCGCTTCCACAATGGTGGA
>JFJP01039397.1_pt1 | contig 16658 bp, 15 predicted proteins | sample 431651 | NCBI WGS metagenome assembly JFJP01 (sample SAMN02602958, study PRJNA72255) | Microbial mat metagenome, whole genome shotgun sequencing project. | biome: fresh water; feature: sink hole; material: water; isolation source: purple microbial (photo- and chemosynthetic) mats found in... | reverse complement strand
TTTATTACTTTTAACTTTATCAAATTCGTTTGTCGTTTCTGTCATTGTGCTTCAAATTCTAAAAAAATTTTTTACGAAGATACTATTTTTTCTTTATTTTAATTAAGAAATACGAAATTTTAATGTTATTTAGTAATTTTCTTTTTTTAATAAACAAAAAATGCTTTTTCTAAATTTGTAGTATTATGTTTCGTTGTATTTTATAATATCTATTAAATTTAAAAGGCTTTATTGTATTGTAAATTAATTTATTAAATATGTAATACAAATATGTTAAAAAAATTTGAATATTGAAAATAGTTTTTTACATTTGCTTTTTAAAAAAACACAATTATTTTTAATTTCAAACTAAAACAAAAAAATGAAAAGATTTTTACTTTCTATTTTTGCTGCTTTGCTAATAAGTATAAGCAGTTTTGCCCAAATGTCGGGAGTTTATTCCGTTGGAACAGGCAATATAAATGGCGAAGCAGGGCATTACGCAACACTGCGCGATGCAGTTACTGCACTCAATGCAGCTACTTTTAGTGGTCATGTATTTATGATGATAACCAGCAGTTTGAACGAAGATTGCTCTGTTTCAGGTATTGGACTAGCTGCCGACCCTGGTGAGTTTTCTATCACTTTTAAACCAGCGCCCTCAGTAAAGCCTGTGATTGCTTTCAATTATGTTGCCGACATAAATGTAGGACCTTCAGGAGCATTTTTAGTAGGCGTGCATCACACCAATGGCAACGATTGGGGCGATATTAGAACAACCAAAAACATTGTGTTTGATGGTTCAAACACAGTAGGTGGCACTACTCGCGACATGACTCTTGAGAGTTCGCTAACTTCTCATCGAAATGCATTTCCTATGGTAATAATAGGCTCTTGCTCTAATATTGTGGTAAAAAATATGAATGTATATCACAAAGCACAAGCATCGCCTTCTACTTCAAGTGCCAAATTTATTTCTGCCATTATGGTACGAACTCGCGATGCAATGTATCCAAGCAATTTAACGTTCGACAACAACCATATTTCTTCCGATTTTGAATTGGTTTCCACCGGAGCTGTTGGTCTTGTATGGTATAGAAATGGAACCACAACTGCTACCGATATTTCAGAAAATATTGTTATTTCAAATAATCTAATCGAAGGAAAAGCTCAAGCTATTTGCTTGAACTATACCGGCAATGCTACTGTAAGTGGCAACGAACTTAAAGTAAATCAAAATTTAGGAGAGTTTAATTCCGAAGCCATTTTTATTGGTAATTCTAAATCAGGCTCAAACATTGTATTTACACGAAATAAAATTACCAAAGTGGCTTCAAAAATGGGAGTTGGTAAATACGTGAGAGCTTTAACTTTAGAAACACCTGTAAATTTAGTAGTTTCAAACAATATGGTAAGTGGTTTTGAACTTGTTTCGCAAACAACAGGACAATCGGGCGAAATGACTGCTTTCTCATTCAATGCTACGGGCTTGAATGTAGTTTTTGCACACAATTCTGTATATATGAATAACTTATTTGACGATGCAACTTCTTTAATTACTTACAAAGGCGTAAAATTAGTAAACGGAAATCTTGTATTGAAAAACAATATCTTAGTAAATGCCGAAACTGATTTTGCCAACGAATTTCTAAATTGTGCCGTTATTACTGCTGATATAAACAACAATATTTATTACGGTTCGGGCTCAGCTAACGTAAAACTCGGAACCTTCAATTCAATGCAATACGCCGACTTAGCCACATGGAAAACAGGTACTCAAAAAGATGCTGCTAGTTTAGATTCTGACCCTTTATTTGTTTCTGCTACCAATTTGCACGTTCAAACTACAAGTCCTGCAGAAGCGGTTGCAACTCCAATTGCTGAAATTTCTATCGACATAGATGGCGAAACTCGCAACGCAACAACCCCTGACATAGGAGCTGACGAATTTGTAGCTCACACTACTTCTATTGCAACCGAAAATGAATTAAATGCTAAAGTTTGGGCAAGCGAAAATCAAATTTTCGTTCAATCAGCTGAAAATGCTAAAGTTCAAATTTTCAATATGCTAGGTGCTGTAATTATAGAAAACGAGATTCTTTCTAATTCCGTAAATACCTTCACACTCGAAACAGCTAAAGGTATTTATTTGGTAAAAATTCAAAATCAAAAAGCTTCTAAAACTCAAAAAGTGTTTATAAAATAACCTTTTGTTTTGTTTGAAACAAAAAACTAAAAAATTTTGGTTATTTTTGCGCTATCACTAGCATTTCAAAGTCTTCGGTTGTAAGCTTATCGTTGCGCGAAAAAGCACCAAGCTTAGCTCCAAAAATTTCGATAGTTTTAAATCCCAAGGATTTCAAAAGCCAAGTTATTTCGCTAGGCACATAATAACGCTCATTGCACGAAAGCGTTTTCTTTATGCCCAAATCGTCTTCTATTTCGGTAATGTTAAAATCTCTAAAGGTCATTAAATCAAAGCTATTGCTTCTGTAAGTTGCGTTGCCTTCACTTCCTTGCGAAGCAGTAAATTCTTCAACCGAATGGTAAAGCGGAAAAAGCCCGTTTAATGTTGTGAAAATTAATTTACCGTTTATTTTTAGCGATTTGCTTGCGTTTTTCAATATCTCAAAATTCATTTCATCGGTTTCCATTAGCGGAAAGCCGCCTTCGCACAGCATAATGGCAAGGTCAAATTGCGCATCAAAAGGCAAATTGCGAGCATCGTGCTTTTGAAAATTGATGCTCAAATTTTCCGCCGCCGCTTTAGAGCGAGCTTTAGCAAGCTGCGAATCGGACAAATCGATGCCCATAATCGAATAACCACGCTTAGCTAATTCGATGGAATGCCTGCCTGTGCCGCAGCCTACATCTAAAATAGTGCAAGTTGTGTTGTGCTGTATTTCATTTTCTATAAAATCGCATTCGCCCAAAGTACCTTGCACAAAGCACTCTTTTTCATACTTTTCGGCATAATTCTCAAAAAGTAGTTCGTACCATTGTTTGTTCATCTGTTTTATTTTTTTGTCGCATGTAATCGTTTTAATTATTGGTAGTGTAAAAAAATGGTGACTTTTTGAAAAAGTTGTAACAATTTGTTATTAGAATTTGGGGAAAATTGCGTAATTTTACTTTTCTTAGAATTTCGGTCACTATCAAGTTACGCTATCAACTATTTGCTATTTTGCGAATTAAACCTTCCAAACCATTGAGTTTTATTTCGTTCATTAGTTTTAGTTGCTCGCCAAGCTTGCCCGCCGGAAAACCTTGTTGCGAAAACCAAACCAAATAAGGTTCAGGCAATTCGTGCAACAAACGCCCTTTGTATTTGCCAAAAGGCATACGTGTTCTTGCCAATTCTTCCAGTTGTGCTCGTTGGTTTTCAATCGAAAATTCGTCGTTCATTTGTTTTCAAATTTGGTAGTTTATTTGTGCACAAACTTACAATTTTTTTTAAAAGAATCCAGCTTACTACCCAAGTTATTTTTTTTGAATTATTTCACTATCAATGTATCAATATTTACTTTTAGAGGCACTTGTGTGATGTGAAAATAGTAAATTCCTTGCGCGGTGGGTTTAAATTCGATAACAGAATCTTTGTAAACCATCATTTCGGTACAAAAGCCCTGACTTTGAAATGTACCAAAAGCCTCTAAGTTGTAATTGAAATTATCGTATTTACTCAAAACAAAATACAAATTAGACCAACACCCATTGTTTGCTTCGGCTTGTGCATTGATTTCTACTTTTTCCGAAACCAATACAGTATCGGGCATCGAAACGCTTGAAATATTCACGTAATCTACTTTTTTTACATAGTAATTCTGTTCAAAAGAACAAGCATTTATCGCAAAAAGCAAAAATAAGCCAAATATCGTTTTCATTTTGTTGTAATTTTAAAGATTATTTTTTTAGAAATTGTAGCGCACCGAAACGCCTGCCAAGCCGAAGGCTATTTGGCTGGAAGTGAGTTTTCCGACCGGTATTTTGGCGTAAGGTTCTATCATCAAATTGTTTTTTTTACGACCCAATTTATAACCCACCGACAAGTTAATCATCTTAGCAAAATCAAAAACTTTGAACGATTCTCGTGTTTGTACATTAGAACTCGAATTTACAACACTTTGCATTTCATACACATTGGTTGTTGGATTCAATACCGATTCGATTGAATTAGAATATACCGTATTTTCAATTTGCTCGTTGATGTAAAAAAATGATGAAATACCTCCCGAAACAAACGCTTTTTTGTGATAAAAATACAGATTGAGTGGAATATCTAAGCTATAAAAGGCATAATTTGTTTCAACCACCACCGACGACCCAGAAACTACTTGGTCTGAAGCAAATTCCTTGTCTTTTGATGCAAACATATTGTTAAGTGCTCCATCGTTTTGTAGCGTGTTTTTGGCAAAAAACACACCCGAATTGACTCCAATATGCTTACTTACTTTGTATTCCGACACAAATCCCAAGCCCAAATTGGCATCTCCCGAACTTTGATTTTCTGAAAAATTGTAAAAACTCGACACTTTTGCTCCCATCTGAAACTTCTTTTTCTTCTTTTTTTCTTCCACCAACAAATCTGAATTATCAACAAGATAGAGTTGTTGATTTGCTTTCATTTGCATTGGTTTTACCGAAAAAGTATCTAATTTTATAGCAATATTCAAGCGTGCTTGTTTGTCTATTTTTTCTAAAATAAATTCATTTTTTTGTTCGTTTTGCTTCAAATATTCATCTGTTTTTGATAAAATAGGCTCATTTTGATTCATTTGAACCGATTTTGTAGCAGTAGTTTTGTTTTCGGCATTCATTACCGATTCAGTTAAAAAGTTAGTGCTTTTTGGGTTGTCTTTTTGATTGGTTTTGAGCACTATTTCTTCTTTATCTGCATTATTTTCAAATACTTGAGCGTTCATTTTTTGAGAGTAAACCGTTAATTTGTAGGTAACAAAAGCAGTAGAAGCTACCAAAAGCACAATGGAAGCCACCTTGAGAAAAGGCAACAAAAAAAACACTTTTTTTTGCTTGTTTTGAGCAAGTTTCTCTTTCATGCTAAGCCAATTTGCTGCATCGTAAGGTTCGTTGTATTGCTCAAAAACCTCGCGAAAGCGATTGCTCAGTAGGTCATCGAATTGTTGTGCCATAATTAGTCATTTTATTTCAAAAACTATCTATCTTGTTATTTTGCAGCCGGATACAAATAATTTATTTTTTGAGATTCGCTGTAATTGTATTGCTTTAAAAAAGCTTCGCGTAGCATTTTTTTTGCCCTTGTCAGGTTCGACCTCGAGGTACTTGCTGTTATGCCAAGCATTTCGGCTATTTCTTCGTGTTTGTAACCTTCTATTTCGTACAAATTGAAGGTTAGCCGATACACTTCGGGCAAAGCTCCCAAAAGTTGCAACAAATCTTGCATTTCTAAACTATTTACATCGTTTTGGCTGAAAAGTTCGACCTTAGAATAATCTGTATTTTCAACAAAAATAAGTCTTTTGGTTTTTCGATAATAGTCAATAGAAGTATTGATTATGATGCGCCTAAACCAAGCTCTAAATTGCTTTTCGGCATCGAAACTTGCAATGCTGTTGAAGACCTTCAAAAAGCTATCATTCAGTATTTCAAGTGCTTCGTCGCGAGAATAAGAGTAGCGCAAAGCCACACTTATACCATAAGAGTAAAATTGGCTATAAAGCATCTCTTGATGTTTCAATTTACCATTTTTACAGCCTTTAAGTACTTCGGGTGCTATTTCAGATTTATTAGTTTGCACGCTCTGTATTCGCTTTATTTTTTTCGGTTAAAAAAAGTTATCCGTCAATTTTTTTTATCTATTTTATCAATAACGGATTATTCTTAGCTTTCTTTTTTCTCTATACGCAATTGTATTGATAAACGCTGCAAAATTAGTTGTTTATTGTTGAATAGTTTTTATGTTTAAAAAAAATAAATCATTTAATTTAATTTTTATGTTTGCTTTTTTGATTTGAAAATGAGTGATTTATAGTTAGAAATTAATGAAATTTATTTATTTTGAGAAAAAAAATAGTTCAAAAGAAAAAGATTTTGCAGCAGAGTAACAAAACAATCGTCTCTTAAATTAACAGCAACGTAGTTTTTTAGTAGTGAACCCAAATTAATTGTATATTTTATTTGCTAAATACTTAAAAGTAAGTAAATAACAAAAGGTTTGCTCAAAAGTAAAATAGTATTAGTGCTTAATTCTAACCATTAAATAAAAATAGAACAATGAAATCGAAATTGATAATCAGCTTATTGGTTCTAGGCTTTGTAGCCTTTGGTTTTTCATACAAAACAACCGAAAAAGTAACTCGCGAAGTAGATAATTTTAACGAAATAGGTATTTCGATAGGTGCCGAGTTGTATTTAACACAAGGCGCACCACAAAAAGTAGTCATCGAAGGCGATAACGATGACCTCGAAAACATCAAAACTTCGGTGTCAAATGGCGTTTTAGAAATAAGCAAAAAAAAGGGTTATAGCTATTTAGGTAAAGTAAAAGTATATATTACTGTTCAAAAATTATCGGCATTGAGCTTGGCAGGAAGTGGCGATGTTTTTGCCGAAACAACCATTAAAAACAAAGAACTTGCGCTTTCGATAGCTGGTAGCGGAAACATGAACTTCAAAAAGCTAGAAGTGGACAAATTGAAAGTAGAAATTGCTGGTAGTGGCGATATAAATTTAGCTGGCACAACCGCAGAAGCAGCAAGCATAAACATAGCCGGCAGCGGCGATGTGCAAGCGGGTTTGCTTTCGGTGAATAAATTGGAAATCAATGTAGCTGGCAGTGGCGATGTGTATTGCAAAGTAAATAAACACTTAAAAGCCTCATTAGTAGGTAGTGGTGATGTTTTCTATACTGGAAATCCTATCATAAATGTAGAATCGATAGGTTCGGGAAGTGTGAAACACAAAGAAAATGAATAGCTTAAAAATTTAGAATAATCACTGAACTTCTCATGGCTTTTATGCTTTTGAGGAGTTTTTTTTTATAAAAAGGTGTTTGAAAAATCAGATATTCCAAATTTTTGAAATTTGAAATATCTGAATATTAAATACCTGAGCTATTTTATTTTTGGGCAAACCTTTTACTATTTGCTTATTTTCAAAACAGCTTCTATGTTTATTTTGCAGCTTTTTCAGCTTCGCCAGCTATCCATTTGTAGGTTTTTTCCAAACCTTTGCGAAGTGAGAAATTAGGCTGCCAACCGAGCTTTTCGTTAATCAACGCATTGTCCGAGTTGCGTCCTCTTACGCCAAGTGGACCCGGAATATGATTAATTTTCAGACTCTTACCCGAAATTTCCATTACCATTTCAGCCAATCGGTTGATGGAAACCATTTCTTCTGAGCCAATATTAACAGGTCCAAAGAAAGTTTCGCTTTCCATCAATCGGCGCACACCTTCGAGGCATTCGTCGATGTAAAGAAACGAGCGAGTTTGCAAGCCATCGCCCCACATATCAATAGTGCCACCGTCGGGAGTTTGCGCTACTTTGCGGCAGAAAGCCGCAGGAGCTTTCTCTCTTCCATCGTTCCACGAGCCTTCGGGACCAAAAATATTGTGAAAACGAGCTACACGCACATTCATTTTGTAATTGCGCTGAAAAGCAAAATAAAGCCTTTCGCTAAAGAGCTTTTCCCAACCGTATTCGCTATCGGGCTGCGCCGGATAAGCCGAACTTTCTTCGGTTTTAGGATTATCGGGGTCGAGTTGATTAAATTCGGGATAAATGCAAGCCGATGAGGAATAAAAAATCTTTTTAACGCCTGCTTTGTAAGCATGTTCCAAAATATTGAGGTTGATAAGTGCCGAATTGTGCATAATATCGGCATCGTTCTCACCCGAAAACACAAAACCTGCGCCGCCCATATCGGCAGCTAACTGGTAAAGCTCATCAAAATCAGTATCTACCACTTTGGCACAAAGGCGCGAGTCGCGTAAATCGCCCACAACAAATTCATCGGCTTCGGTTTTGGCGTATTGAGTTTCTTTCAAATCCACACCACGCACCCAATAGCCTTCGCGTTTTAATCGTTTTACTAAATGGCTGCCAATAAATCCACCGGCACCACATACTAATGCTTTTTTCATATTTATAATCATTTACGGCTTTTTTTGATAAAAACCTGTTGTATTTGGAGTTTTAAGTTTTGGCAAAAAATAGAATGATTTCTATAAACATAGCTAAAAAAGATAATTTTAAAATATTTTTCGTTAGCTTTTTTTAAACTTATTTATTTTGCATATTTCGCAAATTCATTTTTATCCTTGTAGGAATATAGAACTGTTGTATTTTACGCAAAGGCTTGAAAGTCATTCCTATTATTGGCGGTTCCATGTCGTTCACTTTCCAAGCCTTGCGGTCTTCCATGTTGGCTCGGTAGCGAACTTTGAGGCTGCCGTTGCTGTTGCCGCCTTCGCGCATTTTTACTATTACTTGTGGCAAATAAGCCGAAGTGAGCTTAAATTTATACAAAAAACGCAACATCAATTCATAATCGTTGGCTATTTTCATAAACGTATTGAACTGTCCGTATTGTTCGTAGGCATAGCGTTTTACAAAAAATGTAGGGTGCGGAGGCATCCAACCGTTTTCAAATTTTCGGCGATTGTATTCTCCGCCCTGAAAATACCGACTTATTTTATCGGTATCCACAGCATCTACATACACCAAGTCGGCATAAACCGAATCTACATTTTTTTCAATAAACACATTTACAACCTTTTCGATAGTATCGGCACTTGTGTAAAAATCGTCGGAATTGAGAATCCCAATTACATCGCCTGTTGCTAATTTTACTCCTTTGTTGAAAGCATCAAAAATGCCACTGTCTTTTTCCGAAACAATTACCGATATTTGGTCTTTGTATTTGTTTACAATATCCATAGTGCCATCGCTCGAAAGACCATCGATTATTATGTACTCGATGTCTTTATAAGTCTGATTCACTACCGATTGAATAGTGTCTTCAATGGTTTTGGCACTATTCCACGAAACAGTTATTATCGAAACTTTCATATATTCTATTGTTCTATTGTTGAATTGTTAAATTATTAAATTGTTGAATTGTTAAGAAATAATTTCTAATTCTTAACTCTTAACTCTTAACTCTTAATTCTCAATTCCTAATTCTTAATTCCTAATTCCTAATTAATTTCACCGTTTTACTACATAATTTTCCATTACAAGTACGTCCATTTTGGTTCTCAAATAGCAGTCGAGAGCTTCGGCAGGCGTATTTACAATGGGTTCGTTTTCATTGAAAGAAGTATTGAGCACAATAGGAATACCTGTTTTTTTATAGAAAGCTGCTATCATGTTGTAATATTTCGGATTGATTTGTTTTGAAACTGATTGTAAGCGTCCTGAACCATCTACGTGCGTAACGGCTGGCAAATCTTTGCGTTTTTCTTCTTTTATTTGAAAAACTTTTTCCATAAAACGTACCGTATCCGTTTGTTCGAAATATTCCGATACATGCTCTTCCATAATTGAAGGCGCAAAGGGGCGGAAAGGCTCACGTTTTTTAATTTTAAGATTCAAAATTTCTTTGGCATCGTGGCGAGTAGGGTCGGCTAAAATAGAGCGATAACCTAAAGCACGAGGACCAAATTCCGAGCGGTCTTTGAACCAACCAATTACACCACCTTCTACCAAACTATCGGCTACAAGCGTGTTGATTTCGTCGTCGGTTTTAATTTCAAAGCTTACGTTTCTATCTTTTAGCGCTTCTTCTATTTGCTCATTGGTAAAACGCTGACCGTAATTTGCACTCAACATAGGAGCAACACGCTGATTGCCAAGCTCTGTGTTGTAAAAATACAAAGCCGAACCAATGGCTGTGCCTGCATCGGTAGCAGCGGGAGGCATATAAATATCGTCGAAACCTGTTTCTAAATAAATTTTTCCGTTGGCAACCGAGTTTTGAGCTACGCCGCCAGCGATACATATTTTTTTGAGTCCAGTACGCTTTTGAAGATGGTTTAAGATGTGAAAAATTGCTTTTTCAGTCATTTTTTGAGCCGAAGCTGCAAGGTCTTTGTGATATTGGGTTAGTTCTTCTCCTTTTTCGCGGTTCTTGCCTAATTTTTCGAGCATATAATCCGAAAACATAGGTTCTATGCTCGGATAACCATCTTCCCAACTCATAGTTACACCTTCTTTGGAGTGTTTGAAGTACTTCTCATTCAATTTAAACAAACCGTCATTGGTTAAATAAATGATGTCTTCAAACAATTCTACGTATTTTGCTTCGCCGTAAGGAGCAAGTCCCATAACTTTGTACTCGTCGCCATAGCTCATAAAGCCCAAAAATTGAGTAAAAGCCGTATAAAATGCACCAATGGAATGTGGGTAAATAACAGAATCGAACACTTCCATTTGAGTTCCTTTTCCTACGCCAATCATGGTAGATGAAAAATCGCCAAAACCATCAATCGACAAAATTGCGGCTTCATCAAAAGGCGAAACCAAAAAAGTAGAAGCCATGTGCGAGCGGTGATGCTCTATATTGTGTACTTCGGCTTTAATTTCGCTTTCGTTTACACCAAATTCTTTTGCCAATAGTGCTTTGATTGATGTAACTTTCTTTGACTGAGTAAGTCGGTCGATAATGGTAGAAAGTTTTTTGTGCTTCAAAAGCGTGTGGGTTATTTTTTTGAACAAATTAGCCGACGGATTTTTTGAAACCGTAATATGGTCGAGGTCTTTCACGCTAATTCCGGCATCGTTTAAGCAAGCAGCTATGGCTTGCGAAGGAAAGCCAGCCCAATGTTTGATTCGGCGCAAACGCTCTTCTTCTATTGCCATAATGAGCTGGTCATCTTTGAAAAGGCAGGCTGACGAATCGCCATGAAAGGTATTGAGTCCTAATATATACATTTTTTGTTTTTAATGTTTAATATTTAACGCTTAACGTTAAATGTTTAATGTTTTTTAGTAAATTAATGAATTAGAATTAATAAAAAAAATACAATGCAAAACCGCGCGTTGCATTGTATTTTTGTATGTACGAAAAAGTTTTGCTGTATTTTTACCAATGAATAAAATTTTAGCCTTAATGATACGATAACTTAAAATTATCGAATCAATTAGCTGACTGCTTTACGTTAGTTTGAAAAACACGAATTATTAAACAGTCATAATGTCTTTTTCTTTTTCTTCTACAGCTTTATCTACTAATTCGGTGAATTTTTTTGTTAAATTTTGCACATCTTCTTCAGCTACTTTTAATTCGTCTTCGGAAATATCGCCCGATTTTTCGAGTTTTTTCAAATCGGCATTTACTTCTTTGCGAGTAGTTCTGATGCTTATTTTTGCAGTTTCGCCTTCATTTTTTACTTGTTTTACCAAGCCTTTGCGCCTTTCTTCGGTAAGTGGTGGTACGCTTATGCGTATCATTTCGCCGTTATTGTTGGGATTTAAACCTAAATTGGAGTTTATGATAGCTCTTTCGATGGCAGCTAGCATGTTTTTTTCCCAAGGTTGAATTACCAATGTGCGAGCATCGGTTGTATTTACGTTGGCTACGCGGCTCAAAGCAGTTTCGGTGCCGTAATAATCAACTCTTACACTGTCGAGCATGTGATGACTTGCCTTTCCTGCGCGTATTTTAAGTAATTCTTTGTCTAAATGTTCGAGAGCAGCTTTCATTCTGTCTTCTGCATCTTCCATGTACATTTGAAGTTCCTCGTTCATAATATGATATTTTGAAGGTTTTAAATAATCGTTTTTTTATAAGCTGTAAAGCCTTAAAAACCGAAAGAATATTCAAAAATATAACTTTTAATTTGTTCTAACGGGTCTTTTGTTTTTGAGACTACAAAGTTATTAATTTTTATAAAAATCCTATAACTTTTTCGTTTTTTATTCAATTAATTTGCTTTTTTTCTATTTTTTTAATTGCTAAATTGTTAAATTGTTCTATGGTTAAATTGTTGGAAGTGTAAAAAATGTGGCTTTTTTAAAAAAGTTAGCTAAAATTGCAAATTTTCCAATTTTTCGTGATAAAATAACAATTTAACAATTAAACCATAGAACTATTTATTTTAAGGTTTTAATTTTTTCTTTTGCATACGAAAGAGCTTCGTCGAATGTGCTGAAAATATTAGAACGTTCTACCATGCAAGTTATTTTGTTTTTTTCAAAATCAATTAAAACTTCGTTGTTTACACCCGAAAAAATGAGCAAAACTCCATAACTTTTCAAGTTTTTTATTGTACCTTTTAAATTGTGCAAGCCTGTTTGGTCAACAAACGATACGTGTCGCATACGAATGATGAGGATTTTGCTCTTCATTCCCACATTTTCAATTACTTCGGTGTATCTGCGTGCCGAACCAAAAAACAGAGGTCCGCTAATTTCGTAAATGGCAACACCTTCGGGTAGTGAGGAATAATCGTCGATAATATCTGAATCGACTACATTATTGATTCGCTTTTCGGCAATGTCTGACATGCGTTTCATAAACAACAACGCTGAAAGCACAACGCCTATTTGTATAGCAATGGTTAAATCAACCAAAACCGTTAAAAAGAAGGTAGATAGCAAGATAATAATATCGAAAAGAGAGCCTCCTAAAATGGATTTAAACGAACGCCATTCGCTCATGTTGTACGAAACTACAATTAAAATTCCGGCAAGACTTGCCATTGGAATAAGTTTTGCCCACTGTCCCAAAAAAAGCATAATTAGCAACAAAGTGATTGCATGCGTGATGCCCGCAATAGGAGTTCTGCCGCCATTTTTTACGTTTGTGGCTGTGCGTGCAATAGCTCCAGTAGCCGGAATCCCGCCAAACAAAGGCGTTACAATGTTGGCTATGCCTTGTGCAATTAACTCAGTATTAGAGCGATGCTTACCACTAATCATACCATCGGATACTACTGCCGAAAGCAAAGATTCGATTCCACCCAAAAGCGCAATAGTAAGAGCAGGAGCAAAGTAATAGGGCAAATTTGTCCAGTCGATAGTAGGTATATTTATGCTAATTTTGTTGGGGATATTTCCAAAGAACGATTCTATGGTAGTTACTGGTAAATCAAATAGTTGAACTGCTGCCGTAGTGATAATTATAGCAATAAATGAACCCGGAATTTTTTTTATAAAGCGCGGAAAATAAATCGTTACTAAAATTGTAAAAAGCGTAATTAGCAAAGCAATATAATTGAACGAAGCTATTTTTTCGATGTACAACGACCATTTGTCGATAAACTCAGAAGGAACTTTTGGAATATCAAGTCCAAGAGCATCTTTTACTTGAGTAGAAAAAATAACCAAAGCGATACCACTTGTAAACCCAACAATGAGTGGGTGTGGAAAGAATTTGAGCAAAGCACCCAATTTAAGAACTCCAAACAAAACCAGCATTGCACCTGCAAGCATGGTAGAAATAATAAGCCCATCGATTCCGTACTGCTCTAGCACACCAAATACAATTACAATGAAAGCTCCCGTAGGTCCGCCGATTTGCACGCGACTACCTCCCAGAAAAGAGATGATAAAACCAGCAACTATTGCCGTTATTAGCCCTTTTTCGGGCGAAACTCCCGAAGCCACTGCAAAAGCAATTGCCAAAGGCAAGGCTACAATTCCCACTACAATTCCTGCTAAAATGTCGGTAGTTATCGTTTTTTTGTCGATACCTTTTTTTAGCAAACTAAACAATTTTGGTTTGAATAATGTATTCATTTTATTAAATTAAAATTAAAGAGATTTCTTTTTTTTCGTTTAAAATTAGAAAATCTCAAATTATGGAATGCATGTTGTGTCATTTTTAAAGCAACACAAAATGCCTTATTTTATATTTATTTTTTCGCCTAAAAATTTGGGTTGCTTGCCTATCAGTAAGTCAATCATTACTTTTACTCTTGCTAAATGCTCTCTCATGCGAGTTTTGAAGCCCCAGTAAACACTAACATCTTGGGCATTGAAGCCAATTGCATCGATGTTGTAGTGTTGGGCTATGAAAATAGCTCGTTGGTTGTGGAATTTTTGAGAAATAATGGTTATTTTTGATTGATTGAATATTTCTTTGCACCGAACTACTGAATCTAAGGTACGAAAACCCGCATAATCGAGGTAGATTTTATCTTCGGGAATACCTTTTTTCATTAAATCTTGCTTCATGGTATTGGGTTCGTCGTATTCTTTTCGGCTGTTGTCGCCACTTATCAATATGAAATTTATTTTTCCGCTTTCGTACAGCTTAATGGTTGCTTCGATGCGGTATTTGTAGTAAAGATTGATGTATTTGCCTTGAGTATATTTTCCTGTTCCTAAAAGCAAAGCCACTTTATTTTGGGGTATAATTTCAGTAGAGTCGAACAATTTGTTTTGGCTTGCTTTTTCGATTAACTTATTGGATATTAGAATGCTAATAACTGCTAAAACAATAAGTACAAGAATTATTTTAAGGAAGAATCGTATTTTTTCTTTCATTGTATTAAAAAGAATTAAAGCTGCAAAGTAACAGTTTTTTTTTGAAAAATAAAAATCAAAGAACAAAGCAACTGTTTTGCTGTAATTTTTTTCGTTATTTCAAAAAAAAAGTGCATATTTGTAAAAAAAACAATAAGTTAGCAAAGCAAAAGCCCAATGAGTAAACTTTATATAGTTCCCACGCCCATAGGAAATCTGGAAGATATGACTTTCAGAGCCATACGCATATTGAAAGAAGTAGATTTGATTTTAGCCGAAGATACGCGTACTACGGGTGTGTTGCTCAAAAAATTTGATATAACTACTCGAATGAGCTCGCATCACAAGTTTAACGAGCACCAAACCAGCGAATTAGTTGTAAATAGAATTTTAGCCGGCGAAACCATTGCTTTGGTTTCTGATGCAGGTACGCCGGGTATTTCAGACCCTGGTTTTTTTCTTGTCAGAGCTTGTATCGAGAAAAATGTAGAGGTCGAAACTTTGCCAGGAGCAGTAGCTTTTGTTCCGGCTTTGGTAAATTCGGGTTTGCCCAACGATAAATTTGTGTTTGAAGGTTTTTTACCACAAAAAAAAGGCAGACAAACCCGATTAATCGAACTTTCGACCGAAACAAGAACTCTTATTTTTTACGAATCGCCTTACCGATTGGTAAAAACACTTTCTCAGCTAGCCGAATTTTTTGGCAATGACCGCAAAGCAAGCGTTTCGCGAGAGCTTACCAAGCTTTACGAAGAAAACGCTAGAGGCACATTGGAAGAATTAATTCGGCATTTTTCCGAAAAAACAGTAAAAGGTGAAATTGTTATTATTGTAGAAGGGAGCAAAATATGAAAATAGAAGTAGAAAGAAAAGCCGAAATTAGTAGCTTAGATTTGGACGAAATTTTTTTAAAACTCTATGCACGTACTGAAAATGCGTATTCGGTGGAATATATCGACACGTATTTGGACAATAAACACTTAAACCTTGCCATTGATGAGCAAGAATTGCGAATTAGAACCATCAATGACGAGATAAATTCGCAAAAATACCTGCTAACTTACAAAACTAAGCCCATTGATACTGAATCGAAGTCGAAAAAAGAGGTAGAATTAGAAATAGAAAGTGCAGAGGCAATGCTCGAAATTTTTCTTTCGATGGGATTTGCAATTAAAGCTCAATTTACCAAAGAATGTGTTAATTTTCCATTTCTATATAAAGGCTACTCTATTTTAGCTACAGTAGTAGAATTTACTGACAAAAGTGAGATTTTTCTCGAAATAGAAACGCAAATAGAAACTTACGAAAATTTCGACCTAGCAATGCACATTATTGGCGATATTTACAAGCAACTAGGTATCGATAGTACGCATTTTACCAATGAGTATTACACCGATTTTATGTAAAAAATATTGCGGTTATTGATGTTTTTTCTATGTATTTTAAAGCAGTATCTGTTTTACGAATAAAAAAAATTTTATTTTTGGGTAAAAAGCAGTAAATTTGTAATTTAAAACTACAAAAAAATGAAAAAATTAGATATTGGCAATTCCGATTTCAAAAGTATTATAGAAAATAATAATTATTTTGTAGATAAATCGTTGTTTATCAAAGAAATAATTGAAAGCCAAAGTCAAATTGTGTTGTTGCCCCGCCCAAGGCGATTTGGAAAAACATTGAATCTTTCGATGTTAAAATATTATTTTGATAGAAATCAAAAATCAGAAATTAATTTATTCGAAAACCTGAATATTTGGCAAGAAACCGATGAAATAAAAGAAAAAAAAGGAAAATATCCGGTAATTTATTTGAGTTTTAAAGACGCAAAACAAAATACTTGGGAAGATACATTTAAACATATAAAAATTGAAATCGCTAAATTATTTCGAATTCATACTTACTTGTTGAAAGATGATTTATTGATTGATTCAGAAAAAAAAGAATTTGAAAATATTGCAAATAGAATAGCTGATAGTATTGATTTTGAAGTAAGTATCAAGCAGTTAAGCGAGTATTTATTTCGTTACCATCAGCAAAAAGTCATAATTTTAATCGACGAATACGACACTCCAATTCAAGCAGGCTACAAAAATTTTTACACCGATGTTGTTTCTTTTATGCGAAACTTGCTAAGCGGCGCATTTAAAGACAATTCGTATCTCTACAAAGGCGTGATTACCGGAATTTTACGCATTTCGAAAGAAAGTATTTTTTCTGGATTGAATAATG
>JFJP01024596.1_pt1 | contig 16659 bp, 1 predicted proteins | sample 431651 | NCBI WGS metagenome assembly JFJP01 (sample SAMN02602958, study PRJNA72255) | Microbial mat metagenome, whole genome shotgun sequencing project. | biome: fresh water; feature: sink hole; material: water; isolation source: purple microbial (photo- and chemosynthetic) mats found in... | reverse complement strand
GTTGACGTGGCGGTCGGCCGCCTGGAGCAGCCTGCTGAAGAAGGTGAAGGCAGAGAGCTTGAGCAGTCTGTTCTTTTTCTGCCGCAGATTCTCGAGCTCGCTCCTGAAGCTGTTCGACTTGATGATCTCGTTGACGAACTCGTTGTAGATGCGCTCGTTCGCTTTTTTGTTCCAGAAGATCAGCGAGATGTAGCTCATGGCCTCTGCGCGGAACGGCAGGAAGTTGCGGAAGACCAGGAACTTGTAGTTGCTGCGGTAGAAGGAGACGTCGAGTTCGGACTTGGCTGCGAGGAGCGTGTTGACGATGCGCTGGATGGTCTGGGTTTCGAGGAGGTCTTGCTTGAAGACCACGCTGGAGGACTTGAGGAGGCCTTCGAAGATGCGGAGTCTGAGGTTGGACTCTTCGACGTAGCGGCTGATGACGTGGATGCTTTCTGTCTTGGTGCGGATGAACATCTGGAGGACGGAGTACTGCTTTTGGATGAGCAGCGAGAAGAAGTTGACGAATTTGATCGCTTCGAGGAGCTCGTTGTACTTGGGGTCGTCGAGATCGAGGACGGCCATGAAGATGCGGAGGAAGGAGTGCGAGCTCTGCGTGATGCGGCAGCTGGTGTACTTGACGAGGCAGCCGGAGTGCTGGATGAACTTGAGGAGCTCTTTACTGCGTTCATCGAGGTCTGCGATTTTGTTGATGCGGAACTCGAGCAGCTTCTCTTCTTCTTCGGGCTTCTCGTGGATGCCGAGGATCTGGTGGTAGTTGTTGATGTTGTAGATCTGCAGCATGAGCCACTCGAGGTTCGCGATGCCTCGCTTGGTGTTGACGATGTCGACGAGCAGGTACTCGAAGCCGAGGTTGACGAGGGTTTCGAAGAAGTTCGAGACGCAGATCATGCACGATGTGATGAGCTCGCTGGTCTGGTAGTAGGGGAAGAGGTTTTCGAAGTAGGTTTTGAGGTTCTCCATGAAGCGGAAGAGGATGTCTTGGAGCAGGCCGACCGAGTACTCTTTGGTTTTGGAGCTTTCGTACTTGAGCCAGCAGATGATGCGTGTGCAGCAGGCTTTGAGGAGGCCTTCGAAGTGAGCGAGTTTCTCGGTGCGGACGCGAGAGGCTGAACCTGCGTAGCGGCTGATGGTCAGTTTGTTGGCTTCGACGACCATCTCTTTGTTGAAGTTCGAGAAGTAGGTGTCGACTTCTTGGATGAGCGCCGTGAGCATGGCCAGGGTCATCTTCTTGGGGATCACCATGTTCTGCTCGCGCATCAGGGTGCGCAGGCCGACGGTGTTCTCCATGAGCTTGAGGACGTCTCTGCGCGCGTCGACGATAAGGTTTTGGAAGATCTTCATGGAGAACGGCAGCAAGTACTCGTTCACTTTGTTCTTCTTGCTGGACCGCTGGATGACGAAGATCTTCGCGAGCGTCGAGAAAGAGTCGATCGAAGAGTGCGCGAGGTTGCGCAGCAGGCCGAAGGGTGCGTTCGTGATGTTGTAGACGATCTCGAGACAGTGCACTTTGTTGCGCAGGATTTCTGCGTTGGACTTGAGGATGGTCGCGAGCGAGACGAAGAAGGAAGGGACCGATATGGCCATGCAGATCTGTCGTACGTACTTTTCGCATATTTTGCTGTTGATGGAGAAGTAGTTGCGGACGCAGTTGACGTAGTTCGCTTTGTCCATTTTGTCTTCGCTGGTGAGAGCGAGGTGAGAGACGAGTCCGAAGTTGCGTTGGATTTCGTCGGCTGATTTGGGTTTGAGGTCCATGACGAGGTCGAACTTGCTGTTGATGTCGTACTGTTCGAAGAGGTAGAGGTGTTCGCGGTTGAAGCAAAGGGTGGCTTCGCGGACGAGTTCGAGGATGGTTTCTTTGAGGTGCACGTCGTCTGTCTGGAGGAAGTTGATGCACTTGAGGACGATGCGGGAGTCGAGGACTGCTCGGACTTTGTCGATGTTCTTGGCCTTGATGGTGGTCATCACGTAGTTCACGACGACTTTGAGCGAAGTCGTGCCGACGTTGGGGTCTTCGAGTGTGATGATGTTGTTGGAGAGGATGAGGATTTCAGAGAAGTAGTCGGCTGTTTTTGTGATCGATCCTTTGAGCAGTTGGTTGAAGTAGCCGATGCTGGCCTCGCCGTCGAAGCCTGGTTTCTTCTTGGTCTTGAAGATGTACTTGACGTAGTCCATGATGACTGGGTGCGAGGCTGAGCCGAGGCCTGCGTCTCCGAGGGCTTCGCGCATGAGAGACGACGCGATGGTGCAGAGGTAGAAGGACCAGTTGTTGGACCAGAAACAGTAGGGCTTGCGCGACATGTGTTCAGCCCAAGAGCGGTCCAGGAAGTCCGGCTCGACGCTGCTGTTCGAGAAGAAGCGTCTGTGAGAGAGCAGCGAGACCTGCTTGGTGAGCTCGAGGTACTCTTCGAGGGAGTTTTGCTGGACGGTGATCGAGCTGTCGCTTTCGAGGGTGTCGATGATGTCGCTGGCCAGGAAGAACTCTTCTCCGACGGTGAACTTGACGAGCAAGTCGATGATGTTGCTGACGAAGGGTGCACAGGCTGAGTCGTAGGAGTTGAGGTCGAAGATCATCTTTTTGAGGACGGCTGCGAAGCCTTTGACGGGTCGGTAGTAGTGTTCCTCGAGGTTCTGGGCAGGGATCTCGTCTACAGCGAGCGCTTCGTTGACGGTGGTGTGGTGGCGGAGGATCGCGAAGAGCAGCAGATCCATCACGTGGTTCTCGAAGATGAACTTGATGAGCGCGTAGTTCGGCAGCTTCAGCCGTTTGTTCTCGGACTGCTTGACGCGCACGCTGATCGAGTCCAGCAGCGAGTGGCTGAGCAGCTCTTCGGGGTTCTTGCTCTTGGAGAACTCTTCCTGCAGGTTCTGGAAGACCTGCGAGTCCGGCAACGTCGTGCAGGCCTGCACTCGCTCGATCAGCCGCATAAGGTCGGCCGTGAAGCCGAGAGCTTTTTTGGGTTTGTTGATGAGGGTCGCGCAGATGGCACGGAGCGGGAGGAGGACGTCTGCACGGACGCACTTGCTGGGAGAGCGGTAGAAGAAGGAGAGCGAGGAGAACTGCCGCATCTGCATGTCTTGGTACTTGTCGGACTTGAAGAGCTTGGAGTAGAGCAGTGCCTTCGCGGTGGGCCGCTCGTGGGGCTTCCAGGTCATGAGCAGGTGCACGAGGTCGAGGAAAGAGCCGAGGTTGTAGTTCGCGTTGACTTCTTGCGAGCGGTCGACTGAGGGGCTGTAGGTTTCGGCGACCTGCTGGAAGACGCCTTCGAAGGACTGCTTTTTGATGGAGCGCTGGATGAGTTTGTCTGCGGATCTGAGCTTGATGCCGAAGTCGTGCTGGAGGATGTCGTTGACGAGGCGGTCGTCGAAGATGTCGTAGGAGTAGTACTCGCTGGGTTCTTTGGTGTACTTGGTGTCTTGGGTGCGGGTCATGTTGGACCAGAGGCTTTTGGGGTCTTCGCCGAAGATGAGGAAGTAGAGCAGCGCTCCGAGCGACCAGCTGTCGGTGTAGGGCGTGCGCTCGGTGACTTCGGAGTAGAAGAACTCTGGCGCGAGGTATGGGTCTGCCATGAAGTGCTCTTCTTTGTAGCCGAGGTTCGCGTCGTCGGAGAGCGGCTGGCCGGGGAGGATGAGGTTGAGGTCCGATAGGTTGTTCAGCGTGCCTTCGTGAGAGATGCGGGCGGCTCCCGAGAGCGTCATGAGCTTGACTTCGAGGGTCTTGTGGTTCACGAAGACGTTGTCTGGCCGCAGTAGGTAGAGCGAGAGACCGTTCTGGTTGCAGACGTCGACGATTGTCAGGACCTTCTGGAACCAGTACTTGATCACGTGGAAGATCGAGTTCGAGGTCACGAGGAAGGGGATGCGCACGAGGCCGCCTGTCGAGTTGATGAAGTCGCGCAGACAGACCCAGTCCGAACTGAGGACTTCATAGAAGACGTAGAGGTCGCGGTCTTTGGGGTCCATGCCGACCTTGCGGGAGTAGAAGCCGTGAACCTTCACGAAGAGGTCTGGGTACTGCAGGTGCAGCATGGTCTGCACTTTGATGGTGAAGAGCAGGTGGTCTTCGAAGAACTTGCCGTCGCGAGAAATCCTGCGAAGCGTTTCTGCGGGGTAGATGCGCACAGAGGTGTCTGCGCCAGCTTCTGCGAGCAGCTGACCCGAGTAGATGCTGAAGAACTTGTTGAAGGGTTTGACCGAGTCGTACTTGATGCTGAACTGCTGCGAAGAGCTGTACTCGTTGACGACGATGCTGTCTTGTTTGCTGGTGATGACTTGGTGTTCTTTCTTGTTCATGGTGATTGCGCAGAGTGCGGGATCGATCCACTGGACCAGTGCGCGGTCTTTGATCATGCGAGTCGAGGAGTTTTTGAGGCTCTGCATGAGCAGGTCGATGTTCTTGTGGATGAGGCTGATCTTTTCGTTCAGCTGCTTGAGCTTGTACTGCACAGACAGCAGTTCGAGTCTGGTCATGGAAGACTACCCTCGGATTTTGTCGCGGTGAGACTCCAGGTACTTTTCGAAGCGAATCTTCGCCTGCTTGAGCTTTCCCCAGCGCTTGAAGAGGATCAGTGTCGGGTCGAAGTTCTCGAGGATCGCTTTGAAGGCGTCTGGGTCGCAGAGGTTGTCGAAGAGCTGGGCTTCGATTTTCTCCTGCTTGGTTTGGGCTTGGATGATGTTGTCGATGACGATTTTGTTCGGACTGGTCGGTGATGCGAAGTGGTGGGCGAGTCGTTGGATTTCTTCAAGCTTAAAGTTTTTCTCGAGCGCTCGGATCAGGTTGTAGAACTCGTGTGTGGTGAGGAAGCCATCGTAGTCTTCGTCGTAGTCGCGGACCATTAGGCTGACCTTAACCTTGAGTTTGTTCGCTGTGACGTTCAAAGCGTTGAGGAAGTCCGTGAGCACTTTGTCGTTGAAGTCGACTTTAACCTCGTCTTTCTTTCCTTTGGGCTTGAGGCCGTTGCGCAGGAGAGCGGTCTCGAACTGGTCGAAGGAGACTCTTTCTGGGTTGTTCGTATTGATGAGCTTCATGATTTCGCGGACTTTATCGTCGTTGAAGTTGAGGCCGAGCTTGGAGAAGACCAGGTTCAGCTGTCTTTCGTCCAGATACTCGCTTTTGGATGTTCCAGCACTCTTGAAGAGCGAGAAGAGGTCTTCTCCACTTTGGTTAAGCTTTTTGACGATCTGGCCGATGACGTCTGTCTCGAACTTCTTGATTTTCTTCTTCTTGGTTTCAAAGTCTGCAGCCAGGTTAAGGTTCCAGAACTCGACGAACTCGAACTGATCGATTTGGCTGTCTTGGCCCTGGTCGATGAGGGTGAAGAGGAAGCCGAGGTCTTCTTTGGTGATCGGCATTTTAATCTCGAGGAGGAACTCTTTGAGGTCTTCGAGGGTGGCGACTCCGACCTTCTGTCGGTCGAGTTTGTCCCAGGCGTAGCTGAGCGGCATCTTCATCTCGAAGCGGATTTTGTTTTGCACCATGGCTGCGATCTGTCTGCTGCGATTGTCGATGTTGAGGGGGTTGATGAGACTCTTGCCTTCGAAGAAGCAGGCCCAGAAGCGCTGTTTGAAGTCGTCGAAGGAGATGACGTTGGGGTTGTTGCTGTTGGCGAGTCGCTTGATGAGCAGGTCGACATCTTTCTGCGAGAGGTTGATGTCGAGCGAGAAGAGCAGCTGCTTGAAGTCTACGATTTTGATGAAGCCGAGGTTGTTCGTATGGATGCTGGAGAAGGCTTTCTCGAGACTCATGTTCATGCTGCGGAGCCGGTCAGCCACTCTGCGGAGGATGGTGCTTTCCCAGGCCTCGAGGTTTTCGGTTTCGAAGGCGGTCATGAGGCCGAAGTCTGAGGAGAGTTTGTCGAAGGAGAGGTAGAGTGCTTCGGTGTTGAAGTAGTCAGACATGCGTTTGTTTTTGAAGGCTGCGTTCATGATCATCTTTTCGCTTTCCTGCAGGCGGATGCCATACTTGGTGAGCAGTCTGTAGAAGTCGTACATGGCGACGCCTGTCTTCGTACGGTTGAGGATGTCGTTGATCTGCAGCTTCTTCTCGAGGTCGAGGAACTCTCCAAGGAACTCTTTGCAGAAGACGTCTAGTTTGGTGACGATTTCGCGGAGAATGCCTTGTGCCTGGGAGTACTTGAGAGAGTCTTTGGCGTTGTCGGGGACGGACTCTTCCATCTTGTTGATGAGAGTGGTGAGGTTGACGGGCTGGTTTTCTGTGGGGTCGAGGAAGTTGAGTAGCGAAGTGCGGTACTCGGGCTGTATGGGGAAGCCGAGGTTTTCGCAGATGCGGAGGAACTCGTCTCTGCTGATGATGCCATTGCCGTGTTTGTCGAAGACTGCAAAAATCTGCTTTTTGTTGTAGTTGCGTTCGAGGAAGCTGACGTAGAGCTTTTCGAGGATGGTCATGACGTGCTGTCGCAGGGTGAGTGTGGTGAGCCCTTTCTTCTCGCCGGGGTCTGCGAGGTTGTCGGACCACTTGTAGAAGTCTCTGGCGATCTCACACTTCTCGATGAAGGTCGTCTTGCTGATCTCGCCGTAGTTGCGTTCGTCGAAGAAGTTGTAGAGGCCGATGAGCTCTTCTTCGTTGGTCTGCACCTGCAAGCCTTGCACGAGCGTGAGGAACTCGTTGCGCATGGAGAGGTCCGAGCTCTGGTTCGAGAAGTACTTGAAGGCTGTCTCGATGCTCAGGTCCATCTTCTTGAAGATCTGCAGAATCTTAGAGAGGATCACCTGGACGGCCGGGGGGAACTGCGAGAAGACCTTCTCTTTGGTGCGGAAGTCGATGTTGTTTTTGATGCCCCAGTCGATCAAGTCGCTCCAAGAGCAGGACTGGTCTCGCGACGCTGCTTCCATCACCTTGGCCAGCTCTTCGCGCTTGAGCACACAGTCCATCTTGAGCAGCACCTTCTCCAGCGCCTTCAACGATACGATTTGGTTAGCCTCGATGTTCTGTGAGTGGATGACTTTCTCGAGACTGGTCTGCTTTGCCACAGCGAACTCCTGCATCTTCTTGATGACTGCGTCTAGCTGCGAGTTGGTTTTGCTTCCTGCTTCTGCTTTTTCGTCTTTCTTTTGTTTGTTGAAGAAAGTCTGGTCGAAGAAAGACTGGAACTCTTTGATGGTGACCGTGCCTTTCTTGTCGTAGTCCATTTCTTCGAAGAGCTTCTTGACCTCGGTCTTGTTGACACGCACCTGCAGGAAGTTGAGCATCTCGTTGAACTCATCAAGCTTGAGGCTGCCGTCGCTGCGGGCATCGAACTCGAAGAAGACTTTTTGCAGGCTGCTGTTTTTGCTTTGGATCGCATTTTCTATTTCTTTTGCGATGCGGAGGAAGAGCGCGGCTTTGTCGTTTTTGTCTTTCTCTATGGATTCAACGGCTGCTTTAATGATCGCATCCATTTGGCTGGCCGAGATGGTCTCGACTTCGAAGGCGTCACAGAGCATGTTGAGTTCGTCGTCGCTGAAGCTGAGCTTGAGGTTTTTGAGCAGCACTTTGAGTTCGGTCATGTTGATCGATTTGACCTCGGGCTTTCCACCTTTTCCTCCGGCCTTGCCAGGCTTGTTGAGCGCAGTGGTGCTGGCGCTGCCTTTTTTCTTTTCTTTGAACTGGTTCCAGTAGTCGTCGAATATCTTCTGGTAGCTCATGCCTCGCTCTTTGGTGATGGAGTCGAAGCGGTGCAGCAGCTTGAGCAGGTGTTCTTTCTTTCGGAAGAAGGAGATGACGGTGACGAACTTCTTGAAGTTGAACGAGCGGTAGGAGTTGAGCGCCGTTTCGTCTTCCTGTTTACTATCGTTTTGCGACTTTTCGAGGTCTGTTTTTCTCTTCTTTTTGAGCTGCGGGTTGAGCTCTTCGGGGTTGCAGAAGATGCGGAAAGCTTCGGTGAGCTCTTCTTCTTTGAAGTCCAGGTGGAGCTTCTCGCAGGTGGCTTTGAACTCGTCAAGTTTGACCGCTCCGTTTTGGTTGATGTCGAACTTCCTGAAGATTTCTTCGAGGTTGCCGTGTTTGGTGATCAGCAGACAGAACTTCTTCACCAGTTTGGTGACTTTTTCGTCGAAGCGAATGACGTCTACGCAGCCTGCGTTGAGGAAGGCATTGAAGAAGGCTGTGAAGGTGACTTTGCTGTCTTTGTTCTTTTCGAAGATGTTCCAGATGCTCTCCATTTCGAGCTGGTCGAGGATGATGTTGAGGTTCTGCAGGCCGATCTTGAGCTGCATCTTGCTGATGGTGTTTTGGTTGTTGACGTCGAAGTAGACGAAGGCTTCGAAGAGAGTGAAGTCTTTGATTCTGGTCATGTTGTAGACTTTGCGGAATATTTGGTAGGCGCCTTGAATCATGGTTTGGGAGTTGTTCTCGAGCTCTTCGTAGATCCTGCGGACGAACTCGTAGTAGTCGATGCGGAAGTTGGGGTCGTCGACGTCAAAGAGCTTTGCTTTATCGTTTGCTTTGGGTTTCTTCGTTTCGAGTGCTGCGGAGAGGTTGAGGGTGTCGTCGTTTTTTTCCGACTCTTCGTCCTCGGATTCGGGGCCGTCATCGGCTGCAGCGTTGACGTCTTTTTTGAAGAGCTTGACGAGCGTTTTGATTTCGTGGATTTTTATTTTGTCGAGTCCGAAGCGCAGCAGTGCTCTGCGGAGCATGTCGAGGTCTGCGTAGCCGGACTTGTGCAGGTCTTCTTCGACGAAGCTTTCTCGGAGGTTTTTGTTCTTTTTTTCGGTGAGGTTTTTGATTCGAGCGAAGAGCGAGAAGGAGAAGCTTTTGGTGGGGTTGATGTTGAACTTCTTCATGAGTTTTTTGAGGATGCGTTTGAACTCGTACTTGGTGATTCTGGAGTACTGGTCTTTGAGTTCGAGGATGTCCAGGATGTGGTTGATTTCGAAGACGGAGAGGCTGAGGTCGAGCTTGCTGATGCCGTGGACGAACTCGTTTCGGGAGACCATGCCGGACTTGGCTTCGTCGATGACTTCGAAGGCGGAGACGAGGGAGTGGCCTCCGTAGTAGATGCCGTAGATGAGTCGCTCGAGGAGGATGGAGTCTTGCACGACCTTCTGGTTGGAGACGGAGCCGGGCTCGAAGGTTTCGAGGATGCGGTTGAGCTCGATCTTGCCGGTGTCTGTGGGGTCGAGCACTTTGAGAATGAGGACTTTCTCTTTGACCGTGAGGTCGAGGTCGATCATGCGGAGCATGCGCAGGAAGTTATTCTTCGCGATTTTGGAGCCTTCGATGAGTTCGCTGGCGCTGGAGATGAGCGACTCCCACATGGTCACGCCTCTTTCGCGGAGCATGCCTTTGACTTTGGAGATGATGTGGTTCTTCTCGGACTCGTCTGTGTCTTTCTGGTAGTGGTGGCCGCGGTTGGTGTCTTTGTTTTCGGGGAGGTCTCGTTTGCGGGCGACGATGGCGGGGACGGAGGTGAGGAAGAAGGGCATGTGGACGTACTCGTACTCCCACTTGAGGTCTGTGCGTTCGAGTTTCTGCAGCGCTTGGGTGAGCGAGTTGATGGAGCCAGCGACTGCGTACTTGACGATCTTGTCTATTTCGTTCAGACCGAGTTCTTTGAACTCCTGGAGCATCTGGTGGAGGACGGTGGCGGAGACGAGAGGGTTGGGGTCTTTCTTGAGGTTGTGGAAGTACTTGAGGTACTCGATGTTGAGGTTCAGTTTTTCGAAGAGGTCGAGCGAGAAGTTTTTGCTGATGGCGAACCAGATGTCTGCGTTGAACTGAACGTTGATGTGTTTGTTGTCGATTTCGAGGAGGTCCAGGAACTTGCGGTAGTTGATGGCGTTTTCGAACATGAGGGTGTCTTCGAGGATGGTCTGTTCTTCTTCGGTGAGCTCGACTTTGGTCCAGCGGATGATCTTGCGGAAAGATTCCTGCACGACGAGGCCACAGCCGTCGCGGTCGAAGAAGGCCAGCGCTTTGTCGATGTTGAAGTTGGAGGCTCGGAGCTTGTTGGTGATTTTGCCGATGATTTCGGTGAGGTCGATCTCTTCTGCGGGGTTTTCGTTGAGCTGGAGTTCGGTCGAGGTTTTTGTCAGGCGAGCTGCGCGTCGAGACTCGAGTTTGTCGAAGATTTCAGAGTACTCGATGGTCTTGAGGTTGTTCTTGACGATGAACTCGTTTTGGAAGTTGAGCATGACGCTCTCGCTTTCGGGCTGCTTGCTGAACTCGAGGTTGAACCAGAGGATGTTCACGAAGTCTGCCACGTTGATTCTCCCGGTGCTGTCGCGGTCGAACTTCTTGCAGACGGTGAGAGCGTTGAGGATGGTCTTTTTGTTCTCGTACTTCTCGAGCATGTCGATCAAGATGTCGATGGGGTCTTTCGGCCTCTCGATTTCGGTCAGCGAAGACTTAATCTTTTCCTGTTCTTCGAAGAGCTTGCTCGCGAGGGCTTTGGCATTCTGTTCTTTGAGGTTGGCGGAGTCTTCGAGGAATGAGTTCATCTCGATGAAGGCTTGGACTTTGTTGAAGAAGCTGATCTGGCTGGTTTCGAGTTCGACAAACTTGAGGAGGATGAGGTCGATGATTTCTTCGCTGACGTTGAAGTGGTTGAGGAGGATGCGCATTTCTCCGTAGCCGATGAGTTCGCGGTTGCACATGCCTTGCCACTTCCTGCAGAACTCTTCTTTGATGGCGAGGAGCTTTTTGAGTTCTTTGATGAGGACCTTGTAGTCGGCGAGGTTGGTGAACTGGTACTTGAGCTCTATTTTTTTGAAGTAGGCGCTGAGGTTGAGGAGCGAGATGCAGGAGTTGCCGTCTTCGTCGACGGTGCTCAGGAAGTTCGAGATGAGGCTGAGCTCGCGGTTGCTCAGGCCGACGATGTCGAGTTCGCGGACTTTGGCCATGAACTGCGCGACGCGGACGGTCATGTTTTGGATGGACTTGCCTTTGAAGTCTGTGTCTTCGTCTACGAAGAGGTCTTCGAGACTCTTGAGTCTGAACCTGAGGCTGTTTTTGATTTTCGCGAGTGCGTTGTAGACTCGGGCGAGCTCGAAGTGTTCGGAGTGGGTGAGGAGCTTTTTGCAGAAGTAGCTGAGGTCGAGGAAGAGCTCGCCGTCTTCGTCTTCGCTCATGAGGAGGAAGAGTTCTTTGAGGAGGTTCTCGTCGATGGAGCGGCTGAGGCGCGAGAAGGCCTGGATGAACCCGACCATGCCGACCTTGCCGATGCCTTGGGAGTCTGCGCCGAAGAGGTTGCGCAGGAGGTCTACCTTGTTCGTGCGGCTGAGTTTGGCGTTGATCTGAGAGATGATGACGTTGGGTCTGGCGAACTCGGAGATCTTCGAGCTGATGATTTCGGAGGCGAAGAAGGTCTTGAGGGTGTCGAGCTTGATGGTGTTGGAGTAGAAGGGGTCGAGGTCGGTGAGCAGGTCTTCGACTTCTTCTTGTTTGTCGGCGAGGGGCTCGAAGATCTTCTTGAGGTCTTCGCGGGTGTAGATGTCTTTGGAGAAGAAGAGGTCGATGTCGATTTCTTTTTTGGCGATCTTCTGTGAGAAGTCGTTGAGGAACTTGTTCTGGTTTTTGCTGCGGTGGTCGACGAGGTAGTGGCTGGACTTTTGGATGAGTTCCTGGACGACTTTGACGAAGGCGTCTTTGCTCATTTTGGAGGGGAAGAGGTAGTTGTTTCTTTTGAGGTGCATGTGGACCTCGTCGATGGAGAGCAGCCGGGGGTGGGAGTCTGCGTTGCGGATGGGCAGCAGGGCGAGCAGGTCGAAGAGCTCGAGGGTCTTTTGGTCTGTGGTGGTTCCGTTGAAGCGTTCGAGCGTGATGGTTTTGAGGAGGCTGGCGACTTTGGCGAGCTCGGTCTTCTGGATGACCACGCGGGACATGATCTTGTCGAGCGAGGTGGAGAGGTTTCTGCGGAAGAGGAACTTGCTGCTCTGCCTGTTCGCGATGGCCAGGTCGACTACTTCGGACCAGAGCTGCTTGGGCAGGGGTTCTTCGAAGCGGCTGACGGGGATCTCCATCGTGATGCGCTCGACGCCGAAGATCTTGACGAGGCCTTCGGTGCGGAGTCTGCCTCCGCTGCGCTGGGCTTTGCCGAGCTCGAGTGCGATGAGGTACTCGAGGCTGCGGAAGCGAGCGACGCCGTCGTGGTCTGCGACGGGGACGCGCTGGTGCTGGCAGACCAGTGCGTAGCAGGTGAGCTCGCCGGTGTAGAAGCGGCCGACCTCGGAGAAGGGCTGGTTGGACTGGGTGAGTTCTTCGGAGGCGCGGGCGTAGTAGCCTGCCTTGATCTTCTGCGAGGCGTCTTTGTGGACCAGCGAGTGCGGCCGCGCGGTGGGGTCCCAGAGCTTGATGGAGCCGTCGACCGATGAGCTGACGAGCAGCTGGCAGAGCGGCATGTAGCTCAGACAGACGATCGAGTCGTAGTGGGCGTTTTCGATCACCCGCGAAGGACTGATTTTCCAGGGCGGGTTCACTTTGGGGCCTGCGAAGAGCTCGCGAGCGAGGTTCCAGATGAAGATGCTGGCGACGCGGGTTTTGTTGTTCGAGATGTTGGTGTAGAAGCGGTTGAAGGACTCGTTGGACTTGGTGAAGGTGGCCGAAGGCTGGCCGAGGTCGTTGAGGGCGTCTTTGAGGGTGGGCAGCTTCTCGCCGCTGATGAGACAGCCGCTTTCGTTGACGTAGAGGATGGTCGGGGGTTCTTTGCTGCGGTGGCCGATCAGCCTTGCGAGCAGCTGTGCTTCGAAGCGTTCGGACAGGTGCTTGTCTGTGCTGTCGCTGCGACGAGACTTCGCGAGGAAGATGGTGCTGGTCTTCGGCGAGACGAGTGTGTAGATGAAGACGTCTTCGGAGCTGAGGTGGATCACGGACTCGACGATGATCTTCTGCTGGCCTTCGAACTTCTCGGCGTCTTCGGAGCTTTTGAGGCCGAGGTCGACGGGGTCTTTGAGTCCACGCTTGACCTGGTAGATGAGTTTGATGCGTTTGTAGCGTTCGTTCGAGAAGATGTCGAGGTAGTTGATGCAGCCGTCGTTGGTGAACTGCAGCTGCTTCTCGATGTAGTGGTTGACGTCTGAGTCGGTGACGCCGAAGGGCAGCGAGCGGAGGAGGAAGCGGAAGCGGTGGGTCTCGATGCCTCCGTCTTTGAACTCGTCGAGTCGGACGAACTCCTGCTCGATGTCGATGCCGTGTTCGAAGGCTTTCTCGATGACGACGAAGAAGTCTGTCCGGGGGACTTCGCTCGGCAGCAGCTCGGCCGGTGAGTACTTGCCGAACATCTTGAAGACTCCGATGAACTCCGCCACGTCGATCTGCCTCGAGTTGTCTTTGTCGACGAACTTGAAGAAGCGTCGCTTGTTGTCGAGGTTGGTTTCTTTGGAGATTTCGGAGAGGATCTCGATGAACTCGGACTCGCTGATGCGGCCGGAGCCGTTCGCGTCGAAGATCTTGAACATCTCTTCGATGGAGATGCCTTTCTTCTGCACGAAGTCGTAGATCTCGTAGAAGATCTTCGCGACGTTCTTGTCAATGTCTTTGAGTTCCGCAGGGATTTCGTAGCTGGCATGGACGGTGTTCTTGCGCGAGGCGAGTCGGACGCTTTCGGCGAGGAAGGCCCACTCCTCTTCGCCGATGCAGCCGTCTCCGTTGGTGTCCACGAAGCGGACCAGGTCGTCGAAGTCTGTTTCTATGAGGGGTTTGGAGGGGAGGTCTTCGAGGAGGTACTTGCGGAGCCGAGCGACGGGGAGCACGCGGGACTTGCCTTCGAGTCTCAGGTCTGCCTCGAAGAGCTTATCGAAGGTCTGCTGGTTTTTGGCGAGGCCGGTGAAGAGGGGTTTGAGCTGGAAGAAGATGCGGTTGAGGTGCGGCTTGATGGAGAGGTCTTCGTCGCGGAGCTTGGTTTGGTTGAGGATGCTGAGCGAGATGGGGTCGAGGAAGTAGACGGTGCCGTTGACCATGGTGCAGTTGAGCACGAGGTACTGGCGAGAGTTTTGGGAGAGCGACATGAGTTTGGGGAAGGCGCCGAGGTAGCGGTTTTTGTAGGACTGCGCGAGGAGGCCGGGACCGTCTGCGACCTGCGCGAGCTTGAGCTTGGAGGCGGGTGCCTTGCTCTTCTGGTAGATGTTCCAGGCCTCGAGGATCCAGCTGACCTTGAGGATGTAGAGCAGGCCGCTCTCGGGGTCGAGCAGGTAGTCCATGAGCTCGTCTTTCTTCATGGGGATCTTCGAGTTGAGGTCGATGTTGGGGAGCATCTGCGCGTTGGCCAGGTCGTACTGCGAGAGCGTCGCGTCGTTGTTCATGAAGAAGATGCGGCCGATGGTCGCGATGCTGGAGAGCGAGCGTGGCAAGATGTCGCTGACTGCGAAGGTTTCTTCTTGGATGAGCACGATGTTGTCTTTGTTGACCGAACGGTTCGCGTAGCGGCGCTGCACGTTTTTCTTGAGCAGGTTGTTCTCGCCTTGGTGCACGGCCGAGTCCAGGATTTCTAGCAGGATCTTCTCGACGATGCTGGCCATCTTCTGGTAGTGCACGCTGCCGAGGGTCGTCGAGGTCTTGGGGTCGGGCAGGAGACTGGCCATCTTCTCTTCGATGGTCTTGGCCAGACGCGACTTCTTGAGCGTCTTGGGCTTGAGCTTGATGGGGCTGGCCCTGCTTTTGGTGGCTGCGCTGTCGTTGAGGCCGAAGATGTTCTTGAGCGCGTCGTCGGCGGCTTTTCGTTTGTCGCGGTTTTTGAGGAAGGTTCTGAAGCGCAGGAGGATTTTGATGCCGGACCTGCGCTTGAGGTAGGCGGTGACTTCAGACTGTTCTTGGAAGGCTTTTTGGAGGAAGAGCTGCACGTTGATGACGTTGACGCGGTCTTTCTGGATGAGGATGCCTTGTTCTTTGAGGATTTCGCAGTCGAACTCGAGCAGGTCCATCTTGTTCACTGCGAAGAGTCGACGGACTTCGAGCAGAGGGATGAAGCCGTCTGCGCGTTTGACGTTCAGTTTGTTGAGCTCATCCACGAAGAGCGGCTTCATCGCAGGGGTTTTGTTGCCGTACTTCTTTTTGAGCTTCACGTAGACGCTGTTGACTTTTTTGCCGAGCTCGATCATGGTGATGAAGCGAGACAGCGTGATCTTTTTGGACTGCGGCCAGGCGAGCAGCAGGTAGAGGCTGCGGAGAACCTGCTCGTCGATTTCTTTGTCTTTCGTGATGAACTTTGCGGCTTCCTGGAACTCGTCGAAGTTCATCATTTTGGTCACTTTGTCTGCGAACATCTGGTAGAGCTCCTTGAAGTTTTTGCCGTGGTCGCGGATCATCTCGATGGCGTAGCGGCCGATGCGCATGACGAGCTCTTCGATTTCGTCCTGGAACATGCGCACCTGGCTGCCTGCAGGGGTGGTGAACTCATGCAGGTCGTCCTGGGCGACGTCTTCGTTTTTGTCTCCCAGGCCTCCTTCGATCGCGGAGCCTTGCCGGCCGAAGCCGAGCTGCGGGCCTTCGCCCATGCCGCCGATGCCGGAGATTTCGAAGGACTTGAGCTGCTCGTTTTCTCGAGACTTGTCTGCGATGGCTTGGAGTTCTTTGGTTTTGTTTTTGTCGAGGTGGTCCCAGATGGAGAGGATCTGGCCTTCGAGGAGGAAGCCGCAGCGCGCGTCGTCGAGGAAGTTGAAGAGCGCGATGGCATCTTTTTGTTTGAGTCTGGTGAAGGAGGTGACGAAGATGATGAACTCGTTGACTTCGATCTGCGACTCGTGCTTGTGTCTGCAGAAGGTGGCGAACTGGAACTTCGAGGTGAACTGCTCGTGGCCGGCTTCGCTGAGGATCTGCAGCAGGTCTTCGGGAGAGTTGGGCAGCTTGAGCAGGGTCTCCTTGCCTTCGCCGTAGACGAGCGAGAGCAGGTGCCGGAGACTGACCTTCTGGGTCTTCTTGGGGTCGAGCTTGTTGAAGAGCTGGTCGATGAAGCCGCGAGAGAGGCCGACGAACTTGAGCTGCTCGTAGAGGGTGTCGCGGAACTTCTCGGGCGAGACGAGGTCGCCGCCGTTGTTCTGGATGGCGCGTTCGAGCTGCAGCTGCAGGTCGAAGCCGCTGAGTCTGTACTCTTCGATGAGCTTGTCGACGATTTCTTTGGGGGAGTAGTCGTTGAGGTCGAGCTCGTTGTTGCGTTCGCGGAGCTTCTCCACTGGCACGCCTGCGCGGGTCTTCTGGATCCAGGCGCGGACCTTTTTCTGGATGAGGCGGGCGACGGCGACCTTGTCGAAGACGGGCTTGTTCTGGGTGAGCAGTGGCTACCAGGACTTCGTTTTGGACGAGTCTGCCGAGCGAGAGGTTCCAGGTTTTGCAGTTGTAGCGGCTGACCTCTCTGAGCAGCTTGTAGAGGTCGACGGTGTCGAGTCTCCAGTCGTAGATGCGCAGGAAGTCGAGGAGTCTTTTGAGCACTTTGGAGTGGGGAGCGAGTTCGAAGGCCTGCAAGACTTCTTGGAGGCCTTTGAAGGTGAGGAGAGATTTCTCGTTGACGCGTGTCATGCGTCTGTAGAGGTTTCGTTCGCCGGTGAGAGGGTCGGGGTCGAGGTCGATGTAGTTGCGGTTGAGTTCGACGCGTTCGTGGATTTCGCGGGTTTCTTCTCGTTGCTGGTGAAGAGAGTCTACGCGAGCTTTGAGCAGGTCGTAGAAGAGCGGCCGGTTCGTTTTGATGGCTGCTCGCAGGTCGTTTATGGCGGCTTCGACCTCGACCTTTA
>JFJP01011290.1_pt1 | contig 16662 bp, 12 predicted proteins | sample 431651 | NCBI WGS metagenome assembly JFJP01 (sample SAMN02602958, study PRJNA72255) | Microbial mat metagenome, whole genome shotgun sequencing project. | biome: fresh water; feature: sink hole; material: water; isolation source: purple microbial (photo- and chemosynthetic) mats found in... | reverse complement strand
CGCGCGGGTGCAAGCGTGTTGGGTGAGTTCCCCGCGATGGGGTTGCCTTCCATTTTAATCCCCTATCCTCATGCAGGCGCGCATCAAACCTTGAACGCTCAATATTTGGTCGAACACCAGGCCGCAATTTTAGTGCAAGAGGTTGACATAATACGAGTTTTGCGCGAAACTATTATCACGTTAACCACAAATCCGCAAACTTTAGCTCAAATGAGTCGAGCCTGTTATGCTTTAGCCAAACCAAAGGCCGCGACTCATTTAGCTGAACAAATCTTGGAGGTAAAGAATCATTATGGCAGTTAATTGGGTGGTACTCACATATTTTGTTGTCGGAGTTTTTGCTTTAGCAGGTTTATATCGGGGCTGGTGGAAAGAGGGCATTACTACAGGCGTGTTGGTTTTATTGCTGGTGTTATTACAACAAAAGCAATTTGCTGAATCCCTCATTAACACCTTGAATTGGCTAATTTCCATTGCTTGGTCATTCTCGCCCGCCACCTTTAGTATGTTTTTTTCTGATGTTTTGGCGATTAAAACCACGGCTGGTTTGCCCTATCAGCTTGATGGCAGCGACCCTAGTATTTGGTTAATGTTCATGGTGTTATTGGTCTTTCTCTCCACGATGACGGGGCGTTCTTCATTACCCATGAAGTTTAAAGTAACCCCCTTAGGTGGCTTATTTGGGGCGTTAGTGGGCGGCTTTAATGGCTTTATCATGCTCAATTTGGTGCGGGAGTATATGAGTGGGCGTAATTTGCCTAACGCCTTAGGGCCAGCTCAAGTGGCGCGGGTGGGTGGTCAAGTGGCAGGAATGGCAACTTCAGAAGTCACTATTCAAGCGACTAACTTACCTAATTTTACGTTAATGGATAGTGTGTTACCCTGGGTAATTATCATTGCGGGGGTCGCGATTTTCTTGACGGCCATGAACAACCGCGGTAAATTCTCTAAGAGTAAAGCGGGTTTTATTAAGATTGACTACAAAACCCCTTATGGTTACAGTGGCTAAATTAAGTTGCTGAGTTTGGCGGAAAACCTCACAGGTTTCTAAAACCTGTGAGGTTTAAAAATTAACAATGACTCAACTTTGTAAGATGAGGTTAGCATAATGCAAATAGATTGGACAACCCTATCCCTTTATATTGTGGCCGCATTTACCTTCGCCGGATTTTTAAGAGGGTGGTGGAAAGAAATGTTTACCACGGCGGTTTTAGCCCTGTTTGTTTTCTTTCTTAAGAATCCCGAATGGGCTAAATCGGCCATAGATTATTTGAATACTATCATTACCCTGGTCGCCACTTTAGTTCCCATGTCGGTAGATACCGTAACTAAGGGGGATACTCAAATGGTCGTGGCGATGACTTCCTCGGCTCAAGCAGCCCCTTATCTGGTTGATGCCAATAGCCCTAATACTTGGCTCAATCTTTTTTTACTCAGTATCGCGGGTTCAATTTTGTTGGGGCGGGTTTCTAGCCTTCCTAATCGCCCTACCATGATAGGGCAATTGTTTGGCGGGGTCATTGGCCTGCTTAATGGTTCAGTCATTACCGGGATTCTTCGTGAGTATCTGGATGGACGGGCTTTACCTGGCGGGGTGGGCATGCAACAACAAACCGGTGATATTGTTCTCTCTGGTAGCAACGGCATCCAACATGCCTCCTCAGACCTGTTGATTAAGGCCACTAGCTTGCCAAATATAACAATTTTAGATAGCATGATACCCTGGCTGGTCATTGTCACGGGTATGCTCTTCTTTTTTGCCTTTGTTAAATCACGGGTCGCGATTGAAAAAAGTAATGAAGGTATGCGGCTGAATTATCGTCGTATACCGCCGTTTTATAGTTAATAATCAATCATTTCAATTGAAACAAAGACCTCGGTGGTTTAAACCTACTGAGGTCTTTTTGTAATAAATAGTTATTATCAACAGGAGTACAACGGCTTTAGACGTTACTATAAATCTAGGACTTACGCAAAAAGGTAAAATCCCCCCCTCAGTCCCCCCCAAAGGGAGGGAAGTTTTACTCCCTCGCCCTGTGGGAGAGGGTCGGGGTGAGGGTTTTGCGTAAGTCATAAAATCATTTGGCAACAGCTAAAGCCGTTGCACTCCTGCTTAGTCTAAACATGGCACACCTTCATTTAATCGGTATTGGTGGCGCGGGGCTTTCCGCCATCGCCACCGTATTATTACAACAAAATTATATTGTTTCTGGTTCAGACATGCAAGCCTCCGTTATGACAGAACGGCTTAAGCAACTCGGCGCGACTATTTTTATCGGTCATCAAGCAGCCAATCTCACGCCTGATATTGAGGCGGTCATTATTTCCTCCGCCATTTCCGCGGATAACCCTGAACTGTGCGCGGCCCGTGACCTGGGATTACGAATCTATAAACGGGATGAATGGCTAGGGCAAATGATGGTCGGGCAACGGGGCATTGCCATTGCTGGCACGCATGGCAAAACCACGACCACTGCCATGACCGCTTTCATGTTACAACAACTTGGTCAAGACCCCACCTACATTATCGGCGGTTATGTGCCACAACTTCATAGTAACGCTGCTGCGGGAAACAGTGGCCTCTTTGTGATAGAGGCTGATGAATATGACCACACCTTTTTAGGACTACACCCCGAAGTGGCGGTCATTACCTTTGTGGAGTGGGACCACCCCGATATTTTTCCAACATATCAACATGTTCAGCAAGCCTTCCATGACTTTGTGCGCCTCGTCCCGCTCACTGGTTTAGTGATTGCCTGTGGCGATGACATGGGTGTGCAAAGCATTATTCCCCAGGCCACTGCGCCCGTTATAACGTATGGTTTGCAATCTACGAACCAATGGCAAGCCACAAACTTACAATTGAATTCACGCGGGGGCTATGATTTTCAATGTATGACTTCGCTAGGGCTGTTGCCATTTACAGTCTCCCTGGCTATTCCAGGGTTACATAATGTAACTAACGCGCTGGCTGTTCTTATCATTGCCCAACATTATGACCTTGACTTGCCCCTAGCTGTCGCTGCCTTAAGTGAATTTACGGGGGCTAATCGGCGGTTTCAACTCAAAGGGGAGGTACATGGAGTTACAATTATTGACGATTACGCCCATCACCCGACGGAAATTAAAGTGACATTGGCCGCGGCCCGCGCCCGTTTTGGCAATCGTCGTATTTGGGCGGTCTTTCAGCCGCACACCTTTAGCCGCACCCAAACGCTCTTAACTGATTTTGCTCAGGCTTTTACTGAAGCCGACCAGGTTATTATTACGGATATTTTCGCCTCCCGCGAGAAAGATACGGGGCAGATTAGCAGTCATGATTTGTTAGCGGTGATGACTCATCCTCAGATTCAACATATCTCTACCTTACGCCAAGCGACGGATTATCTGCTCATGCATCTAACCCCTAACGATGTATTAATCACCCTCGGCGCGGGCGATGGCTATTTAATTGGCGAGTGGTTGTTGGCGGAGTTGGCTTGAGTTTGTAACCATTGCCATTAGCTATTTTGGCTTATTGCCCAAAACAAGAAAACCGTTTATGATAAATGAATCAACCAGAGTTTCGCGGTTCTTAAGACTTCGAAGCCCTATTTTATGGTATACTATGGGGGGTAATATTAAGATGTTGAATTTACAAAAAATAATGATAGACCAGTTTGTAGAAGAACTTAAGGCTGCCTATGTTGAAACGTATAGCATTTATGAACCACATTACGGCAATATTGTGGGGTGGGCGGGGCAGTTAGCTTTAGAGAATATTGCCAATTCAGATGCCCTTTACCATAACATGTACCATACGATTATGGTCACATTGGTGGGGCAATCTATTTTACGTGGTAAGCATTTGTGTGATGGTGGCGTGACCCCGCGTGATTGGCTGCATTTCACCATGGCCTTACTCTTTCACGATATTGGTTATGTCAAGGGTGTTTGTCGTAAGGATAAAGACGATGAATTTGCCACCGGGATAGAGGCGAATACCGTCAAGATTGTTTCAGGTGGGACGGATGTGGCTTTGACTCCGTATCATGTTGACCGTAGTAAACTCTTTGTGCAAGAACGTTTTGGTGGGCGGCTATTGGTAGATGTAGAAGTAGATTTAGTAACATCTTACATTGAGATGACTCGTTTCCCCATTCCTGACGATGATAAGCATAAAGACACCCGTAGCTATGGCGGATTATTACGCGCGGCTGATTTTATTGGGCAGTTGGGCGACCCCAATTACTTACAAAAAATCCCCGCCCTATTTTATGAATTTGAGGAAACAGGGGTCAATGCTCAAATGGGTTATAAAAACCCTGGGGATATGCGGGCAAGTTTTGCTAAATTTTATTGGAATGTGGTTAGCCCTTATCTAAAACCTGCCCTACACTACTTACGGGTGACGCAATTGGGCAAACAGTGGGTTGCCAACCTCTCTGCCCATGTATTTGAGGTCGAGCATCCGAATGTTTAACAAAAATTTACCCTCCTTAGTCCCTGAATAGCGGGAATTAAGGAGGGTATTTTTGAATTGCCTCTGTTCTCTGAAATATTTATGTTAAACCTTCATTGATGCTCAATTTTACTTGAATAACTTGGTTTGTTAGCCAAATGGGGGTATACTGTTTCTCTATTAAACCCGACAGTTTATTTAATTTATTGTCGCAATGTTGACATATAAGGAGATGATTACATGAACTTAAAACAATTTTTAGGACTGAAACTGGGATTTGTTATCATAAGCCTGGCTTTATTTAGCCTGCTATTTAAGCCAATTCCCGTAGCCGCGCAAACGGTTTCTTGTAGTAGTGTTAGCGAAATTCCTATCGCAGAATGTACCGCTTTAGTTTCGTTATATGACTCAACCACTGGAAGTAGCTGGGCTAATAAAGCAGGCTGGAAGGTAACAAATACCCCATGTAGCTGGTATGGCGTGACCTGTACGGCAGGTTCAGTCACCAAACTTGACCTGCATCAAAATCAGCTGAAAGGTTCTTTTCCCAAAGATTTACAAAATCTAAAAAACCTCACTTACCTTGATTTATCCACTAATTTACTTTCAGGTAATTTACCCGTAAAGCCAGCTTTTATTTGGGGTAACTTAACCAAGATGCAAACGTTTTATTTAGCCAGCAATGATTTAGGTGGCTTCATTCCGACAGAAATGGTCAATCTCCCCACCACAACCAAAATGAGCTTAGATTACAACCGCCTTGCCATTACTGCAACAGATACCGCCTTAATCCGTTTTTTGAATGATGCCAACTTTGGCTGGCAGAACAGCCAAACCATTGCCCCAACCAATCTTCAAGCAAACACCATTTCCACTAGCTATGTTCAAGTGAGTTGGACTCCGATTATCTATACGGCGAATCTAGGCTATTACGAAATTTTAGCCAAGAAAAGTTCGGGCGGTAGTTATGCGGTGGTAGGTAGCACTAACAATAAATCGGAATCTATCAAACTAATAAATGGTTTGGAAACCGGCACGAGTTACGATTTTGTCATTCGCACCGTAACCCTATCCATGACCAACCCAATATTACAGCCCAATACGCTCACCAGTGATAATAGCTCACCCGTTACCGCTGTTACTAACGGAGTCCAGCCATCTAGCGTTAGCATTGACGGGCCAACCACCGGGGTCGTGGGTTATAAAACCGTCGGGCCAACTTACAGATTTACCGCCACCGTTAGCCCCATTGATACCAGCTTACCTAATCTTAAATTTACATGGTCACCTGCGCCACAATTAGGTCAGGGCACCGAGAATGTAATTTATCAATGGGCTACGGCGGGTAATCAGCCCATTGTGGTCACGGCAACCAATAATGTTGGTTTAGCTGTTGGCACAAGCAATGTGTTAGTTAGCCCCGCCATTGCCCCGACAAGTATCGCTATTAGTGGGACAACCACAGGCAATGCCAACACAATATATAGTTATGTGGCAAATGTTACACCTAATAACACCACTCCCCTCGTCTATACCTGGTCGCCCACCCCTAGTAGTGGGCAAAATACGCTTAACGCCAAATATAATTGGACGACCGCAGGCACTCAAACCATTACCTTTAACGCGGCCAATGGCGGCGGTAGCGTAACCGCCACGTATACCGTAACTGTTTTTATTAAACCGACCTCCGTTAGCATTGCAGGCCCGCTACGGGGAATTTTAGCTAATGTCTATACGTTCACGGCGGCTGTCCTGCCAGAGTCAGTCAGTCAGGCTCCCGTCACTTATATCTGGTCTCCGCCACCGCTGACGGGGCAAAATAACCTCACTGCCACTTATAAATGGTCAACCAGTGGTATTCAAACGATGACGGTGGTGGTCTCTAATGTTTTGGGCAGCGTTACTGGAACTCGTTCCATTGATATTGCTGACGCGACACCCACCCCTACGGGAACGGCCACGCCGACCACCACACCGACTGAAACCGCCACTCCCACTGCCACCACCGAGCCAGCCACCGCCACGCCATCGCCCACCGCCACCGATACCGCCACGCCCACACCCACGCCAACCATTACGCCCACGCCCTCATGTCGGCCTAGATCGGGCGAAATCTGCCCTGAAGATGGTGGACTCATCTCCTCGGCGGATGGAAGTGTGACCCTGTTTTTCCAACCTTGGGCAGTTGTCACCAATACAATGGTAACTGTTACAACTTCTATCACTTCGCCTCATGCCACGACCTTGCCCAAACTAACCGCCTTTATTGGCCGCGTCTTTGAGCCGACTGCTATCGATAGTCTCGGCCCCGTGACCCAATTTAACAAGTCGCCCATGCTAACGCTGAATTACGAGGACGGCGATTGGCAAAACAGTGGCGTACATTTTGAAAATACCTTACGGGTTTATTGGTGGAATGGGACTGAGTGGGAAAATATCTGTCCTAATTGTTTCCCTGATACCAAAGGTAATTTCTTTTTTATTCCCCTGCCCCATTTCAGTGAATTTGCCATCATCGGTGATAACCGTCCTCTGGTCTACCTACCCGTCATTATGCGTTAGTATCCTCTGAGACGGAGTCCAAAGCGGTACGCTTTGACCAACTATACAAAGCGTGCCGCTTTGGACTCCATGGATCATACTAGCCCCACAACCCCCTTTTTATCTACAAATCATGCCATTTTTCAAGCCACTCCTATTCCTCACCTGTTGCCTCGTTATACTGACCGCTTGTATTCAAGCTCCCACCCCCTCGCCCAGCCCTACGCCTGAACCCACCCCCACTTTGCCGCCACTAGCGCGCTCAGTAGATGTCGTTGATAACGCCATTGTCGTCTTAATTGCCATTGACCCACCCAGTTTTAATGCCTACCTTAATGATAGTGGCTATGAGGCTTTGGTGGGCGAGTTGATTTATGGCGCGCTGGCCGAGATTGGGCATGATGGCAACTATTACCCCGAATTAGCGTTAGACTTGCCGACCCTCAACAATGGCGGTTTAAGTGAAGATGGTCGCACCGTCACCTGGCATATTCGCCGCGAAATTGTCTGGAGTGATAATGTGCCTTTCACCTCAGATGATGTTAAATATACCTGGGAGTCCTTGCGCGATAGTGGCATTTGGGCCCCAGGCTTTGACTTAATTAAAGATATTGAAACTCCTGACCCGTACACTGCCATTGTTCATTATAGCCAATTTTATCCCAACTATTTGATTCAATTTGGTGGTTTGGGGACAGGCGTTTTTCCGCGCCACTATTGCGGGGCCACAAATGCCATGCTCAGTTGGGATTGCAACCTTAATCCCATTAGCAGCGGCCCGTTTATTTTGGGCGAATGGGTGAAAGGGGAACGGCTTACTTTTTTAGCCAATCCGCACTATTTTGTCCCCAATCGTCCCTTATCTAGCCAAATTGTCTTTGAGGTAGAATCTGACCCTAAATTACGTCAACGCATTTTAGAGCGCGGTGAAGCTCAGTTAGATTTGTGGCCTTATGATGAGCAAATCCTCAAACGCATGGAGCGTACCAGCCCTAACGTTTATGTTTACCGCACCGACCCCGCTCGCTATGTGTTACGGTTATTGCCTAATCTTACTAAACCAGGTAATCCCAGTGAACCCAATCCCTTGTTGTTCGACCAACGGGTGCGCCAGGCCATTTTCCAATCCATTGATGTCGAGCGTTTGAATCGGCGGGCATTTGAGGGGCGCGGGATTCCGGTGCAAACCGAATTATCTACGCAGGGTTGTGCCATTACACCTTATTACTACGACCCTGGCATTGCCCAAGCCATGCTTGACCAGGCGGGCTGGAAATTGGTTGACCCCAAAGACGAGGTGCGGCAGTGTGTGGGTTGTAAAACGGCCCCAGAAGGCACGCCATTTATTCTAAAAAGTTACCGTTATGATGAATTTGGCAAGCCCATGCAAATCGCCCATGAACTCATTGCCGAAATGTTGGGGCGAGTTTACATTAAATTAGAAACCGAACCCGCCGAAGGAGGTAAACTTTGGGGGCCATGGAACGACAATGGGATTGAATTACGGGGTAATTTTGACCTCAATTTTTGGGATGATGGCTATTTTGGCGTTGACCCAACGGTTTACCTGGCCGATTATTACGACCCGCGCTCCATTCCGACCCGCGACAATACCGTCGCGGGGCTTAATGTAGGACGTTATAATAACCCTAAATTACTGGAAATTTTTGATGGTTTATATACTCCATTGCCAAATAATCGCCGTCGGGCGTTATTGTGTGAATTGGCGACCATCCTACATCAAGATTTGCCCCAAATTCCGTTATTAGCCTTACCTGATTTATACGGGATTCACCGTAGTTTGAATGGCATTGCGCCCCATATTTATGATACCGTAACATGGAACGTGGCGGATTGGCAGGTTATTCCTTTGCCCTCACCGTAACCTTTGTTTAATTTTGTGCCTTTCGTATTGTTTCGCGTCCTTCGCGTTAAAATGATTGACACGTTAACTTGATTCCTGTATACTAAGCCATATGAGGAGGTTGCCATGCATTTAATTAGTAATCTATTAGACAAACCCATTATTACCGCTAATGAAGGCCGTATTGTTGGCGCGGCCAAGGCTTTTTTATTTAGCCCTGATTGGAAATCCGTTACGGCGGTCAGTTTGGGTGGAGAAGGGCTATTTAGCCGCAAATTTTCTGTGATTGTACAAAATAATATAGGGCTATTTGGCGTTGATGCGCTTTTAATAAAGCAAGCTAGCGCGCCCATTGATAGTAGCCAAGTCGCTGAGTTAGCCACCTGGTTCAAACGGGATGACCTCAAAGGACGCGCCATTGAAACGCCCGGCGGCACCAAAATCGGCACCATCGGGGATATTATCATTGACCCCCAAGGACAAATTATTGGCTTCAAGTTGGCGCAGCTGTTGGTTCAAGGCACGTTGGCTAATCGGGGCTATATCTCCCGTGGCTGTGTGGTGGATTTATTGACCTCTGGTGGGCTAATGACCATTGATTTAGCCAAAGCGGAACAGCAAACTTTAGGCGATAAAATAGAGCTACACAAAGCAAGTGAGGAGGTGGCAGCATGAAAGTAGGTCAAACGTTGCTGAATAAACCCATTTATAGTTTAAGTGATGGGCGGTTATTAGGTGTAGTCAAAGACCTCTATTTTGATAGTAACTTAACTACTATTACGGGACTTCATCTAGGGGGTGAGGGCTTTTTCAAGTTTGGGGCTTCCAAACTCATTAAGGCTGAAGCCATTAGCCAATTTGGAGTCGATGTTATTTTTGTTACTCATTCTGAGGTTGTAACCTCCCCTGAACAGGTTGACGCGGCCACCAGTTGGGTGCGCCGAGAGGAACTTAAGGGGCGAGAAGTAAGTTCGCCGAGTGCCACTAAAGTGGGCAAAATAGGCGATGTCATGTTGGATGACCACGGGCAAGTGCTAAGTTTCTCCCTGTCTGAAATCTATATTACGGGGCCGATTGCCATGCAACAATCCATTCGGCGTGATGTGGTTATCAATGCGGGCGATAATTACAACCCCATGATGATTGATTTGGTTAAAGCGGGCCAACCTTCTTTATTATAGGTAATATTAAACAAGACCGAATTAATGGGAATTAACAAGATTCATTTTATAAGCTAAAAAATCCTGCTAATCCTGTTAATCCTGTCCAATCGTAGTCGGAGTTTTTCTGGTGGGACATGCCCAATATCTTTATCGTTTACAGCTGATTGATAGCCAACTGGACGAGGCCAAGCAAATTTTAGCCAAACTTGCGGCTAATATCGGTAAAAGTAAGGCGTTAATTAAAGCCGAACAAATGGCTGAGGTCGTGGCGAAAACCTTACGTCAAGCGCAAACTCACTACCAAAATTTAGAACTTGAGGTGAAAAGTTTAGCTGATAAAATCGCCGCAGAGGAAAAAAGGCTTTACGGTGGTAAAAACGTCAATCCGAAAGAAGCCACTAATTTGCAAAAAGAGGTCGCGGCCTTAAAACGTCACCATGTGCAACAAGAAGAATTGTTACTAGAAGCATTAATTGCCGTTGAAGCCGCCGAAGCCCAAGTTGCCGAAGCCCAAACCGCTTTAGCTCAAGCCCAAGCCACCGCCCAGGGTGAGCAGGAAAAATTACAACAATTACAAATACAATATCAGCAAAAAATTGCCCAATTAACCACCCAACGCCCCGATGTAATTGCCAGTATTCAGCCCGCCGAGGTCGAGGAATATAACCGTTTACGGGTTAAAAAAGCTGGGGTCGCGGTGGTCTTGGTGAAAGATGGGGCCTGTCAAGGTTGTAATGTTGGCATGTCCAGCAGTAAAGCCCAGCGTGTCCGCGCCGATGATGAATTGGTTTACTGTGGCACTTGCGGGCGGATATTACACTCGGTGTGATGTGGTTAACCGTGAAGGCATAGGGAAAAAATGGTCTTTCATCAAGGAAGCAGTTTTTTTCCCTGTGTCTTTATGCTTTATGGGGCGAATAGTTGGTTAATGAAAATACATGCTGGCGTAAATGAATTAAGAAAAGGCTTTTTGCAAAATAAAAATTTGGCTGAGACAGATTCTTTACCCACCAATTATCTGCTTTTATTTTATGCGGTTGAATGTGGTTTAAAATCAATTTATTTGAAACGACAATCTTTTCGTACCACAGCTGATATTAAGGGTGATTTAGACCATGATATAAGCAAGTGGGTCAAAGAATTACGTTTATCTGCCACGATTAAGATTGAATTATCATCATTTCGCTTAACTCGTAATGCCAAAAATAATAGGTTATCCTCCTCCTCTTATTCCTTGTCTGATGCCCATCAAGTTTGGCGATATGGGATTGAAATGAATAGCGATGATGAAAAAAAGTTGGTTCAATGGTTGAAAGAGATAAAGCAATGGATTGAGGAGAATATTTAGACTATGTTAGGAAATATCCGTCTTTATACGTGGGTTGATGTAGAAACAGTCATGGAAATTGCCCAACAGGAAAATAATTGGCCGCAATCGCTTGTTTGGGTAAGAACCTATTGGGACGGTTTAACTCTTGGTATTCGTCCTAATCAGCAAGTAGAGGTTTTAGAATGGTTGAAAGATACATTTGAGCCACGTTTTGTTTCAACTGAGGAATCATCTTACATTATATTAGAAAGTCTCATTGACGAAGAGCGCAGATTTGATGTTATATGGGAGGAAACTGATGAAGAGCCACAACGCCCCAAGCGTAAACCATTGTTAAGTCGCGCCTCAGTGCTTTGGCCTGACGCTCATACGCCTCCTTTAGAGCCTCTGCCTGATGAGTATCCGCCTGTGGTCGCCTTTCATTCATTCAAGGGAGGCGTTGGGCGAACATTACATGCCATTGCTTTTGTAAGAGAACTATCGAAGAGTCGGCCTGATAAACCCGTTTTATTAATAGATGCTGATTTAGAAGCCCCTGGTATTACTTGGTTATTAAAGTCACGCTTCCCCACCATGGCTATATCTTTGGCGGATTTTTTAGCCTTACTCCATAGCGACCCTGACCCTACCATGTCCACTAGCCTCAAGCTAGTCGCTAACCGAACGCAAGATTTATTTTTAGATAATATCTATTTCTTACCTGCTTTTCGTTCTGACCAACAATTTTCCACCATAGCCGTTAAACCTGAACATCTTATTCAAGCGGCTCATGACCCCTTCATGCTAACCACAATGTTGGCGCGGCTAGGGCATGAGTTAGGCGTTCAAGCAGTAGTGATAGATTTACGGGCAGGTTTATCTGAACTGGCTACGGGGTTGCTGTTAGATCCGCGTGTTTATCGGGTTTTAGTCACGACCTTAAGTGGGCAATCTATGGAAGGCACCGCATATATATTAGAATTATTAAGTAAACTTGCGCCCACTAAACAAGAAAAAGAGCCACTGCCTGCTTTGATAATGTCTCAAGTTCCGATAGAATATGAAAAAGATAGTTCATTACTTGAACCTTATAAAGATAAGCTGTTAAAATTATTAGAAACCCTTGCACCAGCTAAACCAGAAGAAGAAGAGAAAAACATTAATGAACCTAAATATCTCCCTGACTTATTATACCTCAGTTATTTTAATTCGGATTTTATCGTGTTACCAAGTGAGTGGGCGACAGTTATTGAGCGTTTGAGTTCCTCGAATATCTTAAAACAAATTCATCCTTTGGTTGAATGGTTGCCTGCCAATATTCCTCAAGAATCATTGGCTGATTTAGATACGTTGCAACAAAAAAGAACTGATTTGGCTAATTTTACGCATAAACTTATTTATGCTGAAACTACTGATGATGTTAATAAATTTTTAGCCATTGCCCCTTTACGCCACTTAGTTGCTGACCATCATCAAAAAATCCCAATTGTGGTGGTGGTTGGGGCGAAAGGAGCAGGAAAAACCTATACCTTTTTACAAATAGTTCGCCGACACACATGGCAATTTTTTATACAAGCTACAGGTGAAAAAGAACTATCTAAAACATCGCCTGTTTATGTGTATTCTGTATTGAAATCACGTAGTTTGAATAATTTGATAGGGCTAAATCAAGAACATCATGAGATAGTCCAATTTTTAGGCTTTGAACAGGAATATGATAGTCTCGAAACTCTAGACTATATTCGAGAGATGTTAACATATTCTTTAAATGAAAGTCAGTGGCGAGATTATTGGTTAAATATCATTGCCTGGCGTAGTGGTTTTCGTTTAGGAACTACAGGAATTGGTCAAGAGTTTGCAAACTATTTACGTCAACGGAAAACATCAGTTATTGCTGTAATTGACGGCTTAGAAGATATTTTTCAAGATGTACAGTCTAATCAATCTCAGCAAATTGCTTTAAGAGCTTTATTACAAGATGTACCAGAATGGTTAGAGCAGCAGCCTGGCCGTCCTATTGGCTTGTTGGTATTTATTCGACGAGATTTAGTATTAAGTGCTATCAAACAAAATTCAGCCCAATTGATGGCTAAGTATGAACCATACGCCTTGAAATGGAGTAGTGAGGAAGCCTTACGTTTGGTCGCTTGGATTGTAAGACAGGTAATGGATATTTCAGGAAATGATGAATTAAAGGTAGAAGACATGGGTTACGAAGCTTTGGTTGGTGAGTTAGTTTCATTGTGGGGGCTTAAGTTAGGGAAATTTGATTCGCGTGAGCCTGGCTCGGCTGCATGGATTATTGCGGCTTTGTCAGATTTTAAGGGACAGATTCAAGCCCGAGATCTAGTTAGATTTCTTGATGAAGCCGCGAAAGCGTCAATAAGCCATCAAACAAAAGATTATTGGAAAGACCGCTTATTAGTGCCTGCTGCCATTCGTAAAGTTATTAAAAATTGTAGCGTTTATAAAATTGATGAAATAACAAAAGAAAACCCTATTTTACAAGAAATATTCACTAAATTATTATCTTCACCAGAAAAGCAAATACCTTTCAAGTCCGATGGGGTAAAACTCACTAGTGATGAATTAAAGACCTTAGAAGATAATGGCGTTATTATTCGTGAAGATGAAAGTTATTACATGGCAGAAATATTTCGTTTAGGGCTTGATTTTAAGTATCAAAAAGGAGCCAGACCGCGTGTATTAGTGTTATCCCGTCAAAACAGTAAATTTTTTAGATAACCCTACCCTTTCGTTACCATCGTAACTAAAACCCCAATATATCTGCCAAATTATCCCCAAAATATTTCTAAGGTTAACATGCTGAATTTAACTCACCAAACATTAGGTGCATATCAAATTGTGGAGTTGCTGGGGCAAGGCTCAGTGGCGCAGGTATATCAGGCTTATCGCGTCGGCGCGACGCGGCAATATGTGGCTTTGAAAGTCTTTGCGCCTGAATACGCGCCCATGTTTCAAGTGGGGCAGCCGCTTTATCAAGAATTAAAAATGCTGACCACCGTCACGCAGCCCCATATTTTGCCCTTGTTAGATTTTGGGCAGGTTAATGATTACACTTATCTCGCCATGCCACTTCATCGTTATGGTAATTTAACGAAATGGCTACCGCGAGTGCCGTTGAGTGTCAGTGAAATTGACCCACTCTTACAACAAATAACCTCCGCCTTAGCCTTTGCACATCAGCGTGGGCTGGTGCATGGCGCGCTCAAACCAAGCCACATTTTTTTAGATGAGCATGATAACGTATTATTAACCAATTTTGTGCTGGCAAAAATCAACCCACCCGCCGCGCGCCAACCTACTTACCCCGAAAGTCAATTGACCCCGCAGAGTGACATTTACGCAATGGGCGCGCTGTTATATCAACTTGTTACAGGTGATATGCAAGCTGTGGGAGTTGGGTGGCAACCTCGGCAAATCAACCAGCCCACCCCCACGCCCTTAGAGCAAATTATTCTTAAGGCCACCGCGCTCTCACCCACAGACCGTTATCTTTCGATAGAGGCCATGTATCAGGTTTGGCAACAGGTTGTGCCGCAAACGGTAACGGTCGCGACAGCCATACAGCCGCCACCCGTCGTGGTGAAGCCGCAAGTAGTACCTCCTCCGCCACCACCTCCTGCTCCGCCAATAAAGAAGTCTTCAACGGGTTTTTCATACAGCGCGGCGTTGCCCTGGTTGATTGCTTTCCTTTTATTACTTGCCGGGGCAGTGATGGTACTTAATAACATGTATGTTGCTTTAACCCAACAACGTACCGCCATATCAGCCACCGCGACGATTGAAACTATTCGTCAGGCAGATACACCCCCTGAACAGCTTGAGCCGACAGCTACAGTTTTACCGACTATTACGCCAAAGGCTACACCCTTACCGACTATTACTCCAAAGGCTACAACTTTACCGACTGTTACGCCAAAGGCTACCATCTTACCCACTGTTACGTCAAAATCTGCCATCTTACCGACTGTTACACCAAAGGTGATAGCTACGGCCACAACGGTTAAAATGGCAGCAGGCAGTGTGTTAGTTGATGTGGCCTGTTTTGGCTCTTTTGGTTTTGGCCTGAGTTGTTTGGACGCGGCAAGTTGGTACTGGATTAGTAAGAGTAATTCCATTTTGAAAACTGATTTAATAGACGATGTGGCGATTTGCCCTAAACCATTGGTTTTAATTGCCAATAGTGCAGGTCTCAATAGCTTTGATAGCGAGGGTTGGCTAGATTATAAATTACCTAAAGTTTCATTAGTGCAAGGGGTGGGTTGTGACGCGCGGGGGGGGATTTGGGTGAGTTATTTGCAGGGGATGAGCTATTTTGATGGCAACAATTGGAAAAATTACGATGCCATGAAATTGGTCTATACGCCTGTTAGTCTTAATTCAGTGAAAGACATGGCGGTGGCTACAGATGGGACGGCTTGGTTCGCGATGTTTCATAGTGTGGCGCGTTTTGATGGGCAGGAGTGGCTAGTTTTTCAAATCGGCGCGGGGTTTGCTCATGGGGAGGATTTGTTTAATCATATTGCGTTAGATAAACAAGGCCAGCCCTGGGTACTATATCCCAATGGTTTAACCACTTGGAATGGTCAACAGTGGCTGAACTATCCGAGTCAGGACTCGATAATTGCCACGGCCTTAACGGTAGACGCGCAGGGGGAGGTTTGGGTAGGGAATTATAATGAAGGATTATTGCGTTTTGATGGGCAACTTTGGCATAATTATAATACCGAAAATAGTGGGCTAACGAGTAATTACATTAAATCGTTAGCGGCGGACTCGCAGGGGCGAGTGTGGATTGGCACGGATTGGGGCTTGAATGTATTTGATGGCAATAATTGGTACGCTTATTTTATGTGGAATAGCGATTTGGTGGATAATCAGATTGACACCATGGCGGTGGCAGGGGCGGGGCCGCCGTTGCCACAGGTAATGACTCACCCCACAGGGACATTACAAGGGGAAATACGGCGTAATGGTAAAGTGGTGGCGGAGGCAAAAGTAGAGGTGTGCGTGCGTGAATTGGCGGCGAGATTTGCGGGGGTTACGCCATGTAGCAGCCAACCCTTTAGCCGTGAAACCACGACTGACGCGACAGGAAAATTTAATGTAGCGGATTTACCGCCTGCCCATTACGTTATTGCCGTTAATATCCCTGGCGAAAAGTGGTATAAATTAAGCCGTACTAATAATCAGATACTTTCTTTTCGTAATGATGAGCGTTTTACGGTTCGGGCGGGGCAGGTGACGGAGGCGTATCCGTTGTATGTGTTGGAGTTGGATTAATTAATCTAGCTTTTGGTTGGTAAAAAGCCTGTTCTGA
>JFJP01002318.1_pt1 | contig 16662 bp, 11 predicted proteins | sample 431651 | NCBI WGS metagenome assembly JFJP01 (sample SAMN02602958, study PRJNA72255) | Microbial mat metagenome, whole genome shotgun sequencing project. | biome: fresh water; feature: sink hole; material: water; isolation source: purple microbial (photo- and chemosynthetic) mats found in... | reverse complement strand
AGGTCAGGATGTCAAGGTTTCCGGTACCGATATCAGCGTCAATATCACCTTCCAGGTCGGGTCGCTGATTACGGTTAAAGATGGCCAGGACGTCAGTGTCGGCGATGTGCTTGCACGTATACCGCAAGAAACCTCAAAAACTCGAGACATTACCGGTGGTCTGCCTCGTGTAGCGGAATTGTTTGAGGCGCGTACGCCCAAGGATGCGGGAGTTCTGGCTGAAATTACAGGTACGGTATCTTTCGGTAAGGACACCAAAGGCAAGCAGCGTTTGGTTATCACCGACATGGATGGCGTTCCGCATGAATATCTGATTTCGAAAGACAAGCACGTCACAGTACATGACGGCCAAGTCGTTCAAAAGGGTGAAACCATTGTTGACGGTCCGCCCGATCCGCATGACATTCTGCGTTTGAAGGGGATCGAGGCCCTCGCACGTTACATTATTGACGAAGTGCAAGACGTGTATCGTTTGCAGGGTGTGAAAATCAATGACAAGCACATCGAAGTGGTAGTACGTCAGATGCTCAGAAGGGTTGTAATCAGCGACCCGGGTGAAACCGGCTTTATTCTGGGTGAACAAGTAGAGCGGTCAGAATTCCTGCGAGAAAACGATGCCATGGTCGCTGCAGGAAAACAACCCGCTATGCATGCTAATGTACTGTTGGGGATCACCAAGGCTTCGCTTTCAACTGACTCGTTTATTTCAGCAGCTTCGTTCCAGGAAACTACTCGTGTTCTGACAGAAGCAGCCATTATGGGCAAGAAAGATGGATTACGCGGTCTGAAAGAAAATGTAATCGTGGGGCGTCTGATTCCAGCTGGTACTGGACTCGCACACCACCGCACGCGAAAAGGGGGGGGTGTGCAAATGAGTACGGAATTGCAGGGGGAACCTCTTGTCATCGTGACGGAGGAGATAGGATCATCAGAATGAACCGCTATCATGCTTGACACTTATAAAGCTGCCGGGTAATATCAGCAGTCTTTTTTCGGTGAGCCGCGTTCTGCATATGCGGCTCAATTTGTTCAGATTTCACGATTAAGTTGGGAAAGCGTTAGATGCCGACCATCAACCAGCTAGTGCGCAATCCGCGCCAGGCACCGCAAGAGAAAAGTAAAGTTCCCGCAATGGAGTCCTGCCCGCAAAAACGGGGGGTCTGCACAAGGGTATATACGACCACACCTAAAAAGCCAAACTCGGCGCTTCGTAAAGTGGCGAAGGTCAGGTTGTCTAATGGATTCGAAGTCATTGGATATATCGGTGGTGAAGGTCACAACCTGCAAGAGCACTCTGTAGTTCTGGTGCGAGGCGGCCGGGTTAAGGATTTGCCGGGTGTGCGCTACCACATAGTACGGGGAAGCTTGGATACAGCAGGCGTCAAGGACCGTAAACAGTCCCGCTCCAAATATGGCGCTAAACGTGCCAAAAAAGCTTGATCGCCTTTCGGCGTTCAGATAGCACCGATTAGAGAGTTGCGAGGAAAACATGCCCCGTCGTCGTGAAGTACCCAAACGTATTGTTCTGCCGGACCCTAAATTCGGCAGCATTGAAGTTGCCAAATTCATGAACGTAATCATGAACAGCGGCAAAAAGTCCGTGGCTGAAAGAATTGTTTATGGAGCTTTCGAGCAGATAAACAAGAAAAGCGGTAAGGATGCAATTGAGATATTTGGTCTTGCAATGACCAATGTTCGTCCTATCGTTGAAGTTAAATCCCGTCGAGTGGGCGGAGCAAACTACCAGGTGCCAGTTGAAGTTAGGCCCGCACGTAGAGCTGCTTTGGCAATGCGCTGGATTAAGGACGCTGCGCGCAAACGTGGTGAAAAATCAATGGGCCAGCGTTTGGCGGGTGAGTTGCTTGACGCGGCCGATGGTCGCGGTGGGGCAATGAAGAAGCGTGAAGAAATTCACCGCATGGCAGAGGCCAACAAGGCCTTCTCGCATTTCCGCTTCTGATAAGGAATTTAATCTTGGCACGCAAGACCCCCATTGAGCGCTACCGGAATATCGGTATATCAGCGCATATTGACGCCGGTAAAACAACCACAACCGAGCGAGTTCTTTTCTATACCGGTGTAAATCACAAAATCGGTGAAGTCCATGATGGCGCAGCCACAATGGATTGGATGGAACAAGAGCAAGAGCGCGGAATAACTATCACCTCTGCGGCGACAACCTGCTTCTGGAAAGGTATGGACCTTTCGTTGCCGGAATATCGCGTCAATATCATCGATACACCTGGTCACGTCGACTTCACAATTGAAGTTGAACGCTCTATGCGGGTGCTTGATGGCGCTTGTATGGTTTATTGCGCAGTAGGCGGCGTGCAGCCACAATCTGAAACGGTTTGGCGTCAAGCTAATAAATACGGTGTTCCACGTTTGGCATTCGTCAACAAGATGGATCGTCAAGGCGCGAATTTCTTCCGAGTTTATGAACAGATGCGCTTACGCCTCAAGGCCAATCCGGTTTTGATTCAAGTGCCAATTGGTGCTGAAGAGAAATTTGAAGGTGTAGTAGATCTTGTCAAGATGAAGGCGATCTACTGGGATGAAGCCTCTCAAGGCATGAAGTTTGAATACAGAGAAATTCCGGAAGAACTGCTTGAAACTTGCAAAGAATGGCGTGAGAAGCTGGTAGAAGTAGCAGCTGAAGCAAGCGAAGAATTGATGAATAAATACCTCGAAGAAGGTGATCTTACCGAGGTGGAAATTAAACAAGCCCTTAGAACTCGGACAATTGGCAGCGAAATTGTACCCATGCTCTGTGGTTCTGCATTCAAGAATAAAGGCGTGCAGGCCATGTTGGATGCGATCATCGACTACATGCCGTCTCCTGTGGATATTCCGCCAGTCAAAGGCGAGGCTGAGGATGGAACAATAGTTGAACGGCCTGCATCAGACGATGCGCCCTTTGCAGCTCTGGCTTTCAAGATCATGACGGATCCCTATGTTGGCCAATTGACCTTTTTCCGCGTTTATTCTGGAGTCGTTTCGGCCGGAGACTCTATCTACAACTCAGTAAAAGGTAAAAAAGAACGCCTTGGTCGTATCTTGCAGATGCATGCAAACAACCGTGAAGAAATTAAAGAAGTGCATGCGGGTGACATTGCAGCTGCTGTAGGTTTGAAGGATGCCGTAACGGGTGACACAATTTGTGCGCTTGATAAGCCTGTAATTCTTGAACGCATGGTTTTCCCTGAACCTGTTATTCATGTGGCAGTAGAGCCGAAAACCAAGGTAGACCAAGAAAAGATGGGTTTGGCGCTAAATCGTTTGGCTCAAGAAGATCCGTCATTCCGTGTACGCACTGATGAAGAAACAAGTCAGACAATTATTTCAGGCATGGGTGAATTGCACCTGGAAATTCTGGTGGATCGCATGCGTCGCGAGTTCAATGTTGAGGCTAACGTTGGTGCACCGCAGGTTGCATATAGAGAAGCGATCAAAAAAGAAGTGGAACAAGAAGGCAAGCACGCGAAGCAGTCTGGGGGTAAAGGTCAGTACGGTCATGTCTGGATCAAGATGGGCCCTAACGAGGCTGGTAAAGGCTTCGAATTCATCGATGCCATCAAGGGTGGATCTGTACCTCGTGAATATATTCCGGCAGTCGAAAAAGGTTTGAAAGAAGCCTTAAACAATGGTGTTTTGGCAGGATTCCCTGTTGTCGACGTTAAGGTGACTTTGTTTGATGGTTCATATCACGATGTAGATTCATCAGAATTAGCATTCAAACTTGCAGCGATCTTGGCTTTTAAAGATGGCATGCGCAAGGCAAGTCCAGTTTTGCTCGAACCTATGATGGCTGTAGAAGTTGAAACGCCTGAGGATTACATGGGTGATGTGATGGGTGACTTGAGTCGCCGCCGAGGAATCATTCAAGGTATGGATGATTTACTGGCTGGAAAATCAATTCGAGCTGAAGTTCCTCTTGCTGAAATGTTTGGTTATTCCACAGACCTTCGATCTATGTCACAAGGTCGTGCAACCTACACAATGGAATTCAAGCACTATTCCGAAGCGCCAAAAGCAGTCGCTGATGGTGTGATCAACAGTAAAAAATGATTGAACTGAGGTAATTGATAATGGCCAAGGAAAAATTTTCGCGTACGAAGCCACACGTGAACGTAGGAACGATCGGGCACGTTGACCATGGCAAGACGACACTGACTGCAGCGATCACCTCGATTCTGTCGCGGCATCACCATCAACACTGCGCACGTCGAATATGAAACCGAGCATCGGCATTACGCCCACGTTGACTGTCCGGGTCACGCCGACTACGTCAAGAACATGATTACTGGCGCAGCGCAGATGGACGGCGCAATTCTGGTGGTGTCCGCTGCCGACGGCCCGATGCCGCAAACGCGCGAGCATATTCTGCTCGCACGTCAGGTGGGTGTGCCGTACATGATTGTTTATATGAACAAAGCCGACATGGTCGACGATGCCGAATTGCTTGAGCTCGTCGAAATGGAAGTGCGTGAACTGCTTAGCAAATACGACTTCCCTGGCGATGACACCCCGATCGTCATTGGCTCCGCCTTGAAAGCACTTGAAGGCGACCAAAGCGAAATCGGCGAGCCGAGCATAATCCGACTCGCAGAGGCCCTCGACAGCTACATCCCGATGCCTGAGCGCGCCATAGACAAACCCTTCCTGATGCCAGTAGAAGATGTCTTCTCCATCTCCGGTCGAGGTACTGTCGTAACTGGACGTGTTGAGCGTGGCATCATCAAAGTAGGTGAAGAAATCGAAATCGTCGGCATCAAGCCCACGGTGAAAACCATCTGCACTGGTGTAGAAATGTTCCGCAAGCTGCTCGACCAAGGTCAGGCAGGCGACAACATTGGTGCACTACTGCGTGGCACCAAGCGTGAGGATGTTGAGCGTGGCCAAGTTCTAGCCAAACCGGGCAGCATAACCCCGCACACCAAGTTCAGCGCAGAGATCTACGTGCTGAGCAAGGATGAAGGCGGTCGTCACACCCCGTTTTTCAATGGCTATCGTCCCCAGTTCTACTTCCGTACCACTGACGTTACTGGCGCGATCGAACTGCCGGCTGGCACCGAAATGGTGATGCCAGGTGACAACGTATCTATTACCGCCGCGTTGATAGCCCCGATCGCGATGGAAGAAGGTTTGCGCTTTGCGATCCGCGAAGGTGGTCGTACCGTTGGTGCAGGCGTAGTCGCCAAAATCATCGAGTAATACCCGTATAACATTGGCAGAGCGTCGGTCTCCAAAACCGAAGGTTGGGGGTTCGAGACCCTCCTGGCCTGCCAGATACAACAACTGACATCGGGTAAAGCCGTACACAGATAGCCCAAGAATGGCAGACAATTTAAAATTACTCACAGCAGGTTTGCTGATAGCGGCTGGAATCGCGGGTTTTTACCTGTTATCGGACATGCCACGGGTTTTTGGTGTGCTGTCGGTGGTTCTGAGTTTAATGACGGCCGCAGGGGTTGTCTGGTTTACGGAACCGGGTCGTCGTTTCTATGCTTTTGGTCAAGAGTCTGTGGTCGAAGCGCGCAAGGTAGTCTGGCCGACGCGTAAAGAAACCATGCAGATGACCGGTGTGGTGGTTGTCTTTGTCATTATCATGGCGCTGTTTCTCTGGTTGGTGGACGGTTCACTGACGTGGTTAGTCAAGCTCATCATGCAGAGGGGTGAATAATGACGATGCACTGGTATGTTGTGCATGCCTATTCCGGCTTTGAAAAAAGTGTAATGCGTGCTCTCAAGGAAAGAATAGAGCGCGCTGGAATGCAGGATAGCTTTGGCGAAATCCTGGTGCCGGTAGAAGAAGTTGTGGAAATGAAATCTGGGCAGAAAAGAACCTCGGAAAGAAAGTTTTTTCCAGGCTATGTTCTTGTGCAGATGGAAATGAATGATGACTCCTGGCACTTGGTAAAAAGTACGGCGAAAGTGACTGGATTTGTAGGCGGCACAGCAAACAAGCCGGCGCCTATCAGTGAAAAAGAAGTTAATGCGATTCTTCAGCAAGTTCAGGATGGCGTCGAGAAGCCAAAACACAAAATTACCTTTGAAATTGGCGAGATGGTGCGTGTGGTCGATGGCCCATTCAACGAGTTCAATGGAACTGTTGAAGACGTGAATTATGAGAAGAACAAACTCCGCGTTTCAGTCACGATCTTCGGACGTGCAACCCCGGTTGAACTGGACTTCTCGCAAATCGAAAAGGCTTGAGGATTGATTTAACTCGGGCGCTGTCACGCCCGGGTAATATGCTGGAATGGTTCCGGCATAGAGGAGCGTCATTAGGGAATCCAAAAGGAAATCCGAAAGCGCGATATGACTCACATTTCAGGAGTGCCTAATGGCCAAGAAAATAGTCGGCTACGTCAAGCTGCAAGTTCCCGCTGGTAAAGCTAATCCGTCGCCCCCGATCGGCCCCGCTCTGGGCCAGCGCGGTTTGAATATCATGGAGTTCTGCAAGGCGTTCAATGCCCAAACTCAGGGTATTGAACCGGGTTTGCCGATCCCCGTGGTGATTACAGCTTACGCGGACAAGAGCTTCACATTCATTATGAAGACCCCGCCGGCGACGATTCTGATCAAAAAGGCGGTGGGAATCACCAAGGGAAGCCCGAAGCCGCATACTGATAAAGTAGGTACGATTACACGTGCCCAATTGGAAGAAATCGCCAAAACCAAGATGCCTGATCTGACCGCAGCTAATATGGACGCAGCCGTACGCACCATCGCGGGAAGTGCGCGCAGCATTGGTATTAATGTGGAGGGGGTGTGACATGGCTAAAATTTCAAAACGCTTGAAGGCGCTCAAGTCTAAAGTCGACCGGAATAAAAACTATGCCATCGACGAAGCACTGGTGATGGTCAAAGAATCCGCGACCGCAAAATTCGACGAATCGGTCGATACTTCTATCATTCTCGGCGTTGATCCGCGCAAATCTGATCAAGTCGTTCGTGGCTCCGTGGTGATGCCGCGTGGCCTTGGAAAATCGGTACGCGTAGCTGTTTTCGCCCAAGGTGCATTAGCCGAAGCTGCGAGAGCTGCCGGAGCCGATATCGTCGGTTTTGATGATCTTGCGGCTGAAGTGAAGGCTGGCAAGATGGATTTCGACGTAGTGATTGCGACACCCGACGCGATGCGTGTGGTGGGCCAGTTGGGCCAAATTTTAGGTCCACGTGGTTTGATGCCTAACCCCAAGGTTGGTACGGTTACGCCTAATGTGGCGGATGCTATCAAGAATGCCAAAGCCGGTCAGGTTCAGTACCGTACAGACAAGGCTGGCATCATTCATGCCACCATCGGCCGTGCTTCATTTGATGCTGCCGCGTTGAAAGAAAATCTGGTGGCACTGATCGATGCGCTGAACAAAGCCAAGCCAGCCGCAAGCAAGGGAATCTACATGAAGAAGATTTCGGTCTCCAGCACAATGGGTATTGGTGTGCGAGTTGACCAGACTTCATTGGTTGCCGCTGCCTAACAATATTTACCCCATGTCTCACCGACATGGGCGCTAACTTTGGGCTGCTGCTTCAGATCATGGAGCGGCAGATCGTCAAAGACCGCAGGTGCCTGTGATGTTCCGGTTATTGGGCTTAATCGTGTAGTGACCTGCGCAGACGGTGTACCCGAACAGGAATGCTGACCAACTATGGTTGTCAATACTCCTGTTTAAGGCCGCCGTTGGATCGGCATTTATTTGCCGTTTGTGGACTTGAAAGGAGAAAAGACCCGATGAGTCTGAATCTTGATGAAAAGAAGGCTGTAGTGGCCGAGGTTGCCGCGCAAGTAGCTAATGCGCAAACCATTGCCATCGCCGAGTACCGAGGCGTTGAGGTAACCAAACTCACCGTATTGCGCCGACAAGCACGCGAGTCTGGTGTTTATCTGCGTGTTCTGAAAAATACTCTGGTACGTCGTGCAGTGGCTGATACCCCGTTTGCCGGGCTTGGCGAAAAGATGGTTGGACCGCTGATCTACAGCATTTCAGCCGATCCTGTTGCTGCGGCCAAAGTTCTGAACGACTTTGCCAAAACCAATGACAAATTGGTGCTGAAAGCAGGTTCCTACGCCGGCAAGGTGCTGGACACAGAAGGCGTGCAAGCGCTGGCATCCATCCCGAGTCGCGATGAACTGTTGGCAAGGTTGCTGGGCGTCATGCAGGCGCCGGTTTCTGGTTTCGCCGTTGTCTTGGCAGCACTAGCCAAGCAGCGTGGCGGTTCCGATGAACCGGAATCTGCTGAAGTAGCAGAAGCTGCGGCAGCCTGAACTACACATATACAAGCATTCTGAAAATTTTCGCATTAGGAGTTGAGTAACATGGCTATTAGCAAAGAAGACATCTTGGAAGCCGTTGGTTCGATGACGGTTATGGAGTTGAATGATCTGGTCAAGGCATTCGAAGAGAAGTTCGGTGTGTCCGCCGCTTCTTTCGCCGCAGCCGGTCAAGGCGCCGGTGCTGCAGCTGCTGTGGTTGAAGAAAAGACCGAGTTTGATGTCATTCTGACTTCCTGTGGCGCCAACAAGGTCAGCGTCATCAAGGTAGTGCGCGCCATTACCGGTCTGGGCTTGAAGGAAGCCAAGGATCTGGTTGATGGAGCACCCAAGGCTGTCAAGGAAGCCTGTCCCAAGGCCGAAGCCGACGACATTCTCAAACAGCTGGTTGAAGCAGGCGCTACGGCTGAAATCAAGTAACGAAAACAGGACATGGGCGTTTTATGCCCATTCCAGGCTGGCGGCCCAGCGCCTGACCAAGATTTTATTCTTGGCTGCGCTCGGCCAGCTGGCCTTTTCCTATTGCAGGAGTCAGACAAAAGGGATTGCCAAGGCTTTCCCTTCTGTCTGATCCCTGAATCCTTGTCACCGACACGGAGCCATTATGAGCTACACCTTCGCTGAGAAAAAACGACTACGCAAGAGCTTCGCCAAGCGCGCAAGCGTTTTGCCGGTTCCTTACATGCTTACGACACAAATCGAGTCCTTCAGAGGCTTCCTGCAAGAGGATGTCACGATGGAGAACCGAAGCAACGTCGGTTTACATGCAGCATTCACGTCGATCTTCCCCATCATCAGTCACAGCGGGAACGCGCGCCTGGAATTTGTCAGCTATACGCTGGGCACGCCGGTGTTCGATATTGTCGAATGTCAACAGCGCGGTCTGACATATGCCGCCAGTGTGCGCGCGCGAGTGCGTCTGGTGATTCTTGATCGCGAAAGTGTCAAGGAGAAAATCAAGGAAGTGAAGGAACAGGAGGTCTACATGGGCGAGATGCCCTTGATGACGCCAAATGGTTCGTTTGTGATCAACGGCACCGAACGTGTCGTCGTCTCGCAGTTGCACCGTTCTCCGGGCGTTTTCTTCGAGCATGACCGAGGCAAGACTCACTCTTCCGGCAAACTGCTGTTCTCAGCTCGCATCATCCCGTATCGTGGCTCATGGCTGGACCTTGAGTTTGATCCGAAGGATTTGATTTATTTCCGCATCGACCGTCGTCGCAAGATGCCGATGACTATTTTGCTGAAAGCGTTGGGTTATAACGTTGAGCAGATACTTGATATGTTCTTTCAGACTGAGGTTTTCCACTTCGGTAAAAAAGGCATTGAATACGAGTTGCGTCCGGAACGGATGAAGGGCGATACCGCAAAATTCGACATCCTGGCCAAAGATGGCACGGTGATCGTTGCGAAGGATAAACGTATTACAGCAAGACACATCCGCGACCTGGAAGCTAGCGGAGTGAAGAAAGTAATCGTGGATAGCGAATTCATCCTCGGTCGCATCATCTCGCGCAATTTGATTGATACCGAGACCGGTGAATTGCTGGCTCGCGCCAATGAGGAAATTACTGAAACGCTGCTTGCCAAGATTCTTGAGTCCAAGGTTCCTGAATTGCAGACCTTGTTCACGAATGAACTTGATCATGGCGCTTTTGTTTCACAAACCCTGAACGCTGATGAAACGGTGGACCAGTGGACGGCACGAGTTGCGATTTATCGCATGATGCGTCCTGGTGAACCGCCTACCGAAGATGCCGTTGAAGCATTGTTCAATCGACTGTTCTTCAATGACGATAGTTATGATCTTTCCAAAGTGGGACGGATGAAGTTCAACCGTCGTATTTTGGCGCCTGGAAAGACCAGCTGGCAGATCGTTTTCCCGCCGCATCACCGCGAAAACAAGTTGGCACAGGTACTGCGTGATTATTATGGTGTATGCCCTGAGGCCAGTTTGTCGAAGGCCAGCATCGAAGGCATCGTTACGCGCGAAGAAGCCGAAGCCAAGTTGGCGGATTTGAACAAGCACCTCAAATCGGTCGGTTTCGATCCGAAAACGTTGAACGCCAAGGTTGAAGAGCGCTACACCTTATCGCCCTTGGATATGGTCGAAGTCATCAAGATCATGGTCGAGTTACGCAATGGTCGAGGTGAAATAGATGACATCGACCACCTCGGTAATCGTCGGGTGCGTTCGGTGGGTGAACTGGCGGAAAACCAGTTCCGTGCCGGTTTGGTTCGGGTTGAACGCGCGGTGAAGGAACGCTTGAATCAGGCTGAAAGCGATAATCTGATGCCGCACGATCTGATCAATGCGAAGCCGATCTCCGCCGCCATCAAGGAGTTCTTTGGTTCCAGTCAGCTGTCGCAGTTTATGGATCAAACCAATCCCCTGTCCGAGATTACGCACAAGCGTCGTATTTCCGCCTTGGGCCCGGGAGGTTTGACACGGGAGCGTGCAGGTTTTGAAGTGCGCGACGTGCATCCGACACATTACGGCCGGGTTTGCCCGATCGAAACCCCGGAAGGCCCTAACATTGGTCTGATCAACTCTTTGGCGTTGTTTGCTCGAACCAATGAGTACGGTTTCATCGAAACGCCTTATCGGAAAGTCATCGATCACAAGGTTTCGGATGAAATTGAATATTTATCCGCGATCGAAGAAAGTCAGTACGTGATCGCTCAGGCGAATGCGCCGCTGGATGCTAAAGGACGTTTTGTCGACGATCTGGTGTCTTGCCGAAATCGCAACGAATTCACGCTGTCGTCGCCCGAGCGGATTCAATATATGGACGTCGCCCCGTCACAGATCGTTTCGGTCGCCGCTTCGCTGATTCCTTTCCTTGAACACGATGATGCAAACCGAGCCTTGATGGGATCGAACATGTCGCGCCAAGCCGTGCCTTGTTTGCGGCCGGATAAACCGTTGGTTGGGACGGGGATCGAGCGCACCGCTGCTGTCAACTCGGGCACCGTCGTCACCGCGCATCGTGGCGGTATGGTTGATTACGTCGATGCGAGCCGAGTTGTAGTGCGCGTCAATGATGACGAAACGCAGAGTGGGGATGTTGGCGTCGATATTTACACCCTGACCAAATATCAGCGTTCCAACCAGAACACCAATATCAATCAGCGTCCTTTGGTGCGTCTGGGCGACAAGATCGCCAAGGGCGACGTGATAGCCGATGGCGCTTCGACCGACAAAGGTGAATTGGCGTTGGGCCAGAACATGCTGGTCGCGTTTATGCCCTGGAACGGCTACAACTTCGAAGACTCGATACTGATCTCCGAACGTGTGGTTGCTGAAGACCGTTACACCTCAATACACATAGAGGAGCTTTCACTGGTAGCGCGCGATACCAAGTTAGGTGCTGAAGAAATCACCCGCGATATTTCCAGCCTGTCGCAATTGCAGATGGGGCGGATGGATGAAGCCGGGATTGTTCACGTAGGTGCTGAAGTGCAAGCGGGTGACGTTTTGGTTGGCAAAGTGACCCCGAAGGGTGAAACCCAACTCACGCCCGAAGAGAAGTTGTTGCGGGCAATCTTTGGTGAAAAAGCGTCTGACGTGAAAGACACTTCACTGCGTGTGCCTACGGGCATGAGTGGTACGGTGATCGACGTGCAGGTGTTCACGCGCGAGGGCATTGAGCGAGATAGTCGCGCCAACGAGATCATTGACGAAATGCTGCGCAAGTATTCGAAGGACTTGGCCGACCAGATGCGTATCGTGGAAGAAGATGCGTTCTCGCGTATGCGCCGCATGCTGCTCGGCAAGAGTGCAAAGGGCGGCCCGAAGAAACTGGCCAAGGGCGCAGAGGTCACCGGCGAATACCTGGATGGTCTAAGCCCGCACGACTGGTTCGATATTCGCGTGTCCGATGAAGATCTGGCGCGTCAAATGGAAGGCGTACAGGATTCACTTGAAAAGCAGCGCGCCGAGTTTGGTCGGATGCTGGAAACCAAGAAAAAGAAGTTGACCCAGGGCGACGAATTGCCGCCAGGGGTGATCAAGATGGTCAAGGTCTATCTGGCTGTCAAGCGTCGCTTGCAGCCAGGCGACAAGATGGCTGGTCGACACGGTAACAAGGGTGTGATCTCGAAGATTGTGCCGGTTGAAGACATGCCTTTCATGGCCGATGGCACACCGGTTGATATCGTATTGAATCCGTTGGGGGTGCCGTCTCGGATGAACGTCGGCCAGATTCTCGAAACCCATTTGGGATGGGCAGCGCGAGGATTGGGTGAGCGCATCAATGGCATGCTGCTAGCACATGCCAAAGCTTCGGAAATACGCAAGTTTCTTGACAAGGTATACAACGCATCGGGTAAACAGGAAGACATCAAGAGTCTGACTGATGCCGAAATTATGGAAATGGCCGGCAATCTGACCAAGGGCGTACCGTTTGCAACGCCGGTGTTTGATGGTGCTTCAGAAGAAGAGATCAAAACCATGCTTGATCTCGCTTATCCGGATGATGATCCAAGGACCAAGCAAGTCGGTTTCACGCCCGCCAAGACACAAGTGCAACTCTACGATGGACGAAGTGGTGAACCCTTCGACCGTACGGTTACGGTTGGCATCATGCATGTACTGAAACTGCATCATTTGGTCGATGACAAAATGCATGCGCGTTCAACCGGTCCTTATTCCCTCGTTACCCAACAACCGCTGGGTGGTAAGGCGCAGTTTGGCGGTCAGCGGTTCGGCGAGATGGAAGTCTGGGCGCTGGAAGCTTACGGTGCGGCTTACACCTTGCAGGAAATGCTTACCGTCAAATCGGACGACGTTTCCGGACGCACCAAGGTGTACGAGAACATCGTCAAGGGCGAGCACAAGATCGATGCGGGGATGCCTGAATCTTTCAATGTGCTGGTGAAGGAAATTCGCTCGCTCGCGATCGACATCGATCTGGAACGTTATTGATCCGTCGGGAAAAGGGAATATTGAAATGGAAGCTAACGCCAAGTTACGCGTAATTCATGACGATTTTCTCCTTTCTCCTACAAAAGTTAGTCCCTAACGGGGGAATGAAACGATGAAAGCACTACTCGATCTCTTCAAGCAGGTCACCCAAAACGAGGAATTCGATGCCATCAAGATCGGCCTCGCCTCGCCCGAAAAGATCCGCTCCTGGTCTTTCGGTGAAGTGAAGAAGCCGGAAACCATCAACTACCGGACCTTCAAGCCGGAGCGAGACGGATTATTCTGCGCCAAGATTTTTGGCCCGATCAAGGATTACGAATGTCTCTGCGGCAAATACAAGCGCCTGAAGCATCGCGGTGTTATTTGTGAAAAGTGTGGAGTTGAAGTCACTCAGGCCAAAGTCCGTCGCGAACGCATGGGCCACATTGAACTGGCCAGCCCAGTCGCGCATATCTGGTTCTTGAAATCGTTGCCCAGTCGACTCGGCATGGTGCTGGACATGACCTTGCGCGACATCGAACGCGTGCTCTATTTCGAAGCATTTGTCGTCACCGAACCGGGTATGACGCCGCTGAACAAATGCCAGTTGCTGACGGAAGAGGATTACCTCGCCAAACTGGAAGAGTATGGTGACGAATTCAAAGCTGGCATGGGTGCCGAGGGTGTGCGCGATCTGCTGAAAGGCATTGATCTGCCGGTCGTGGTCGAGCAGTTGCGCAGCGATCTGTCGAAGACCAGCTCCGAAACTAAGATCAAGAAATTTGCCAAGCGCCTGAAAGTGCTGGAAGCGTTCATGAAGTCGGGCATTCACCCTGAATGGATGATTCTGGAAGTTCTTCCGGTATTGCCGCCTGAACTGCGTCCGCTGGTGCCGCTGGATGGTGGTCGTTTCGCTACGTCCGACCTGAACGATCTGTATCGCCGTGTCATCAACCGCAACAACCGTCTCAAGCGTCTGCTGGAGCTGAAGGCTCCGGACATCATCGTGCGCAACGAGAAGCGCATGTTGCAGGAATCCGTCGATTCCCTGCTCGACAACGGTCGTCGCGGCAAAGCCATGACCGGTGCCAACAAGCGTCCGCTGAAATCGCTGGCCGACATGATCAAGGGCAAGGGCGGTCGTTTCCGGCAGAATCTGTTGGGCAAACGCGTCGACTACTCAGGTCGTTCGGTCATCGTCGTCGGCCCGACTCTGAAGTTGCATCAGTGCGGCCTGCCGAAATTAATGGCGCTGGAACTGTTCAAGCCATTCATCTTCAATCGTCTGGAAGTTATGGGTCTGGCCACCACGATCAAGGCTGCCAAGCGCATGGTGGAAGATGAAGAACCGGTAGTGTGGGACATCCTGGAAGAGGTTATCCGCGAGCATCCGGTTATGTTGAACCGGGCGCCGACACTGCACCGCCTCGGCATTCAGGCTTTCGAGCCGGTACTGATTGAAGGCAAGGCAATTCAGTTGCATCCGCTGGTTTGTACCGCCTTCAACGCCGACTTCGACGGTGACCAGATGGCCGTTCACGTGCCGTTGTCGCTGGAAGCGCAGATGGAAGCGCGCACCCTGATGCTTGCCTCGAACAACGTGCTGTCACCCGCTAACGGCGAACCTATCATCGTGCCGTCGCAGGATATCGTGCTCGGGCTGTATTACATGTCTCGCGAAAAGATCAATGCCAAAGGCGAAGGTATGATGTTCGCCGATACCGACGAACTTCGTCGCGCATGGCAATCCGGTCTTGTCGACATCAACGCACGTGTCATCGTTCGCCTGAAAGAGCGACTGTTTGATGAGACAGGCAAGGTATACGAACGTGTCAAGCGTTACGAAACTGTGGTGGGGCGTGCGTTTCTGTCTGAAATATTGCCTATAGGCCTGGATTTTCCGCACATCAACCGGGTAATGAAGAAGAAAGAAATTTCCAAGCTGATCAATGCCAGTTTCCGCAAGTGCGGCATGAAAGAAACAGTCATGTTTGCCGACAAGCTGATGTACACCGGCTTCTCCATGGCTGCCCGCGGTGGCATTTCAATCTGCATGCAAGACATGTTGATGCCGCCGCAAAAGCAGGCCATTCTGACTTCGGCAGAAAACGAAGTGAAGGAAATTCAGTCCCAGTACACATCGGGTTTGGTAACTGATGGCGAGCGTTACAACAAGGTTGTGGATATCTGGGGTCAGGCTGGTGACAGAGTCGCCAAGGCCATGATGGATCAACTGTCAACGGAGTTAACAGTTGATCGTGAGGGCAATACCGTCAAGCAGGAATCATTCAACTCAATTTACATGATGGCCGACTCGGGCGCTCGCGGCTCCGCAGCACAGATTCGTCAGCTTGCCGGTATGCGTGGTCTGATGGCGAAGCCGGATGGTTCCATTATTGAAACACCAATCACGGCGAATTTCCGTGAAGGCCTGAACGTCTTGCAGTACTTCATTTCAACCCATGGCGCACGAAAGGGCTTGGCTGATACCGCGTTGAAAACAGCAAACTCAGGCTACCTGACCCGTCGTTTGGTTGACGTCACGCAGGATCTCGTTATTACAGAGAACGATTGCGGCACAACTAATGGCATGTACATGAAGGCCTTGGTCGAAGGTGGTGACGTAGTCGAACCGCTGCGGGATCGTATTCTCGGTCGAGTCGCTGCTTTTGATGTGGTTCATCCTGATACGGGTGAAACAGTTATTGATGCCGGCGAATTGCTTGATGAAGCTAAAGTCGATCTGATTGATGAGTTGGGTATCGATGAAGTAAAGGTTCGCACTCCATTGACCTGTGACACACGCTGGGGTTTGTGCGCAAAATGCTATGGACGCGATCTTGGGCGCGGCTATCAGATCAATGCAGGTGAAGCTGTTGGTGTTATTGCCGCACAGTCTATTGGTGAGCCAGGAACTCAGCTTACTATGCGTACATTCCATATCGGTGGAGCAGCTTCGCGGTCCGCTGCGGCATCGCAGTTGGAAGGCAAGTCTGCGGGCACCATTCGTTTCTTGCCCAGCATGCGTTACATCAGCAATGCTAAAGGTGAACAGGTTGCGATTTCACGCAATGGCGAAGTGTTGATCGTCGATGATAACCAACGTGAACGTGAACGCCACAAAGTCCCCTACGGCGCAACTTTGGCGGTTAAAGATGGCGATATAGTCAAAGCGGGTACTGCATTGGCAAATTGGGATCCGCATACCCGACCTATCATTACTGAATACTCCGGGCGAGTTAAATTCGAGAATGTTGAGGAAGGTGTGACCGTTGCGAAACAGATTGATGATGTTACTGGTTTGTCGACTTTGATCGTCATTGATGGAAAGCGTCGTGGCTCAACTCAAACCAAGGGAGTTCGTCCGCAGGTTCGCTTGCTGAGCGACGAAGGTCAGGATGTCAAGGTTTCCGGTACCGATATCAGCGTCAATATCACCTTCCAGGTCGGGTCGCTGATTACGGTTAAAGATGGCCAGGAC
>JFJP01024595.1_pt1 | contig 16663 bp, 3 predicted proteins | sample 431651 | NCBI WGS metagenome assembly JFJP01 (sample SAMN02602958, study PRJNA72255) | Microbial mat metagenome, whole genome shotgun sequencing project. | biome: fresh water; feature: sink hole; material: water; isolation source: purple microbial (photo- and chemosynthetic) mats found in... | reverse complement strand
CAAACCCCAAACCCCAAACCCCAAACCCCAAACCCCAAACCCCAAACCCCGTAATTAGACAGGTCTGGCCGGCTTCAACTAATCGCGGCGAGACCAAGAAAGGATCGGCGGAGTCATCCGAGGGTGCGGTCAACGGTTACTTAAGTCTGTTAGATTTCGTAGTAGCAGAGCAGCGCGACTCCCTTGAGCTGCCAGTTCGCTGCTGAGGTGTCCTTGGACTGTCCGGGGATCTTGAGCGGGATCTTCGCGATGAGGTAGTCGTCTGTGCGCATGGGGTACTTGTAGAGCGGGCAGTTGTAGAAGGCTTTGTGGCCGTCGCTGTTCGCTTCTCGCGGGTCTGCGACGGTCTTCGCGGACATCTCGATCGGAGGCATCTTGTAGATGAGCGTCTTCTCGTTCGCGTCGGTCAGGCCGTCTCTGTACTTGGCGCCTTCGATGACCAGGTCGATGAGGAAGATCGCTCCTTCGGTCGAGGTTTCTTGCTTTAACTCGAAGGCCTTCCACTTGGCTTCGGTGAGGGTGTCTGCGCTGTACTCCACCTTGTCCATCGACCAGTCGGCCGGGTTTATGCCTTTGCTCTGCGGGCCGCCTTTGCCCGACTTGGCTTTGTTGATTCGGACGACTTCCTGCTTCATCGAGGTGAGCAGGCCCTGCGGGTTGAAGAAGTGGTCAAGGTTGAAGCACCTGGGCCTGGTGCCTTTCATCCACTCTTCGAGCGTCTCGTTCCTCTTCTTGAAGCTGTCGAACCAGACGGAGAACTTGAACTTCATCCAGGAGATCTGCGCGCCGGACGGGTCGTAGAGCCAGTTGTTGGGGACTTTGTTGTTGAAGAGCGCGTCGATGCTTTCGACGATGACCGGGGTCATGAGGATCTGGCCGTCGATGGACTCGATGATGTCTGAGAAGGTCTTCTTGATGATGCCTGTGATCCTGTCCATGCGCTGCAGCTCCTGCGAGAGGAAGACGTTGAGCGGGATGCTGAAGCCCGAGATTGGCTTGCGGTCTGCGTCTTCGCTCGGGTAGCCTTTGGGCCCTTTGAGCTTGGAGACCATCTCGTTGATCAGGCTCTGCGGGTAGCTGTTCGTGATGGTCGCCTGCCGCTTCCTGGCCAGCGCCTGGATGATCTCGTCCTTGGACTGGCCGGGGGCCGCTGCTCCGCCTTCCTTGGGGCGGGTCTCGGTGAGGGTCTCGAGCATCTCTTTGGTTTCCTTCATCCTGCAGGCGATGTCTGCGTAGACGCTCATGCCGAAGACTTCGGAAGAGTCGACTGGGTCGAGGCTATCGATCTCGGCGACGAAGCCTGCGTGTTCGGTCGCGGTGGGCAGGCGGTACTTCTTGCCGTCGCTCAGCGTCGCGAGACTGAAGTCTGAGTTGTTGGGGTTCGAGATGGCCGACTTGAAGTTCTTGTCACCGTAGGCTTTGAGGATGTCTCTGTCGACGTTGTCCGAGACTTTTCCTCCGTACTGGATTTCGCAGACCATCGTGTTGATGACTTCGTAGACGATCGGCAGGGTCTGGTTGGGGCCGCCTCCTCCGGCCGCAGCCATCAGCTGGTTGAGGTACTTCTCGATGAAGGCGAGCGAGGCTTCGAGGTCTGAGTCGTTGAACTCGTAGGGGATGCACCAGCCGATCGCGCCGAACTTCCTGCGCTCCTGCATGAGAGAGTGGACGAAGGCGACGACGTAGCAGAGCGAGCGCCAGATCGGCAGTTCGATCTTCTCGAGGAAGTCTGGAGTGATCACGGACTTGAAGGTCTTCCTGAGGCCGGCCTTGATGCCTTTGGGCGGCTCGTTGGTCACTTTGAGGGACTTCTGGAGGAGGCCGAGGGGGAAGGCGTCTGTGGGTTCGCAAGACATCCAGATGCGGAACTCTTCGTTGCAGCCCTTCATGTACTCGGGGTCGGAGAGGTTGTTGTCCAGCTCTTGCATGAAGTCGATGCCCAAGTGGCAGTTCTGCAGGAGGATCCAGTCTCCGGGTTCCATGTACTCTTTGATCAGTGCGTTCGCTTTGGGGCCCTGGCCTTCTCCGAGCGAGACCGAGGTGACACGCTTCTTGATCTTGCTGGCGTAACCCTGGATCGAGCCGGTCGGGTCTGCGCCTTCGGAGAGCAGGTAGAGCACGGGTTCGTTCTTGGCGGACTTGTTGTAGAGCGAGGAGATGTCTTCGGGGGGCGTCTCGACGAAGCGCTTGTCTTTGAGGACGCGCTTGACGAACTCGTTCGAGGCCACCACGGTTCTGTCGGGCTTGAGCGACCTCACCAGCGTGAACTTGATGAAGGGTCCGTTCTTGTCGTTCTTTATCTGCTCGTGGAACTCGGGGATTTCTGCTTCTTCGGGGTTGTTCTTGTTGAACCAGGCTTCCCACTTGTCTTGCAGACTGATGATCGAGTCAGGCAGGTTCTTGAAGAAGGCAGACGACTGTCCGCAGAAGTTGTGGTTCGAGAGGTCCAAGATGTTCGCCCAGATGGTGTCCGACAGCCACTTGTAGGATGGCTTGGGCTTGCTGTTCTTCTCGACGCCTGAGCCGACCTTGAGGAACATCGAGACGTCTGATTCGGTCATCTCGCCTGCAGTGATCATGATCTTGAAGCAGATCATGAGGAGGAAGGTCGTCTTGTGGGTCGAGAAGAGGCCTCGGTTGACGTACTCGAAGACCTCGAAGGTGAGGTAGGTTTCGATCTCCTCGACTCTCTTCTTTCCTTGCTGCGGGTTGTAGGGGTCTTTGGAGTTCTCGATCGAGTTGACGTAGAGCTTGAGGAACTGGTTGAGCGAGCTGTTGTACATCCAGTTGATGTTGGCGATTTCTACCATGCAGAAGTAGACGACCGAGCCTCGGATGGCGACTGCGCGGTAGATCTCTCTCTTGATGTTGATCTCTTTCGACTTGCTGTCTGCTTCGGCGAGCTGGACCGAGATCTCTTTGGACTGGGCCTTGGTGTTCTTGAGGATGTCGAGCAGTCCCTGGTCTTCCAGCAGGTTGCCTTCGGACTCGTTGAGTTTCTTGAGCAGCTCTTTGTCGAGGTCTTGGAGACTGCGCTTGTTCTGCGTGACGTCTTTGAGGAGCTTGTTGAGCATGCCTTCGAGCGCGCTTTGTTCTTTGGAGAGCACGAGCGAGAGCAGCTGTTGCTCGAGGCCGATCTGCGTGACGGTGAAGTCGATGATGGTGGTTTTGGCGGAGAGCTCGGGCGTGAACTTGGGGGTGGCGAGCTTGCAGGTGATGAAGAGCTTGAAGTCGGGGTCAATTTTGATGGTGTCGTCTCCGAGGTTGATCTTGAGGACCTTGCCTTGCCTGATGTACTGTTTCTCGAGGACTGGGTCGAAGGTCGGGTCGACTTCGCCGATGATGCCTTCCAAGATGAGCACTTCTCCTTCTTCGATGCAGTAGGTCAGCGCGGCTTTGACCTTCTTCTCTTCGTTCGGACTCACGATGGTCACTCTGTTCCTCGTGCGGTCTTTGGACTCGCCTTTGAACTTGTTCTTGATCCAGAAGGCTCCCTGGCCTTGCGGGTCGATGAGCAGCGGGTACCTTTCGGAGGCTTCGACCATGATGCCATTTTGGATGGAGAGGGTGTCTTTGGGCAGGCCGTCCAGGTTCCACTGTCCGATGGTGGCTTCGTCGACGAGGAACTCGACGAGCTTGTCGTAGATGTTGGCGGTGAAGGGGATCTTCTGTTCGACGAGGAGTCTGATGAGTCGCTCTTTGGCGATCTTGTCTCTGAAGATCGAGTTGAAGGGGCCGCAGTAGGAGATGAAGGCCGTGGCGATACCCACGTTGCCGACCAGGTCGCTCTTGAGCCTCGAGAGGTCTTCGGCGCCTTCTCGCCACCTTTCCTTCTCGTCTGTGAGTGAGCCGATGAGGTCCGTCGCTTTCTTGATCGTGCGGGTCTGGGTTTTGAACTCCTCTTCGAGCTTGTCTGCCTCGGACTTGCTCTTCCTCAAGTTCTCGTTCAGGCCCGAGATCTTGTCGTTGATTACTTGCAGCTGCATCTCAGAGGCGTGCAGCTTTACCATGGCGTTCTTGAGCTTTTCTTCTTGAAGCTTCAGCGCTGCTTGCTTCGGCTTGACGATCCTGGTGTTGAGCGAGAACAGCTCGATCTGGATGATCCACTCTCTGAGCGGCAAGTTGCCTTTGGATCCGGTTCCGACGTTTTCTATGTTGAGGAAAGAGGTCTGCAGCGAGGTGTAGGGTTCGACCAGCTCGAGAATTTCGTCGTTGATCAGAGCAGCGTTTTCCTTGTCGGCTCTTTTGAGCAGCTCGTTCTTGAGCGTCGTGCCGTCGTTGAGCACTTTCTTGGTGTCGTTCCACGATGACTCCATGAGCTGGAACTCTGTGGTGTCTTTCTTGGTGGCAGTCACGCCCTTGATGTTGATGTCGTTTCGGACCTTCTGGTAGAGCAAGATGCACATGGCGTCGACGAGGTACTTCGCGGTCGAGGGAGGCTCGTTCTTGGTCATGACTTTCCAGTCTGCGATGGTCTTCGAGTCGATACTCTTGGCGGCTTCTGCGGCTTTTTCGAGGGCGGGCATGGCATTTTTCAGCTCGATCTCGCAGATGGCTTTCTCTTTGGAGATCTCTGCAGCTTCTTGTTCGATCTTCTTCTTCTCTGCGGTGACGATCTTCTCTCGAGCGAACGCTTTGGAGGACTCTCCTTCGATTTCCTTCAGCACGTTGTTGACGATGATGGTCTTCTGCTTGATCTCCTCGCTCTTCACGCTCAGAAGCTTCTCTTGCGCCTGGACCTGCTCGGAGCCTTCCTTGATCTTGTGGAGACCGGCAGCGAAGTTCTTCTCGGCTTCTAGAAGCTTCCTCATTTCTTTCGCGTAGAGGTTCTTGTAGCTCTTCAGGAAGAAGAGGTAGGACTTCGGCGTGACGAAGACTTGCTTTCTCATCTGCTGGTAGTAGACTTCGCAGGCCTCGTCGACCTGGGAGTGCACGTTGGCCATCCACTCGGGCAGCTCCTTCTCTTTGATCTCTTTCTTGGTCTTGAGGTCTTCGAAGATGTCGATCTGCTGCTTGGCCACGTTGTACAGCGCCTCCTTGGGCCAAGGCAGGAACCAGTCGATCGAGCACTCGTTGAACAGCGCAGGGAACTTTCTCGCTCTTTCTCTGAACTTGGTGCCGACTGGCGAGAAGCACAGCACGACGTGCAGGTTGTCTCTTAGTCTATTGATGAAGTGAGAGTAGACCTGCTGGGCAGTTGGGTCTTTGATCTTGAGTTCTTTGGCCATCTGATTCTTGACATCACTGAGCCAGATCTCTCTTTCGTCTTTGGGGATGAGGCCGGGGATTTCTCCAGTCGACAGGACCATGTTGATGTACTCGAGGAACTCTTCTTTCTTGATTTCGGCGTCGGTCATGATGAAGGTGGTGTTGAAGTTCTTGTGGCCGGCGAGTCCGAAGAGACCTTTGATGAACTCTTTAAGGAAGGTCTCGTTGAAGCCTTTGACCAGCACGATCTGCTGCAGCTTCTGGTCTCCGATGAAGGCCGCGAGTCTGGTGAGGGACTGCTTTCCGGATCCTCCGACTCCGACGAGCAGAGCGGAAGAGCGCCTCTGTTCGATGATTCTCGACACTCTGAGCAGGTGGAAGAGCGCGTCGTCGAAGAGCACCAGGTCCATGGCTTTTTGGGGTATTTTTTTGTTGTGGCTCTTGAGGAAGATCTCGGACTGCTTCCTGAGTTTCTCGACGTCGACGAAGGCTTCGTAGGTTCTGGCGTGTCTCTCGACGATTTCTTCGTTTTCGTCGAGCTCGATCGGTCGGACGAAGTGGCAGAAGTGGATCGGTCTGTTGTCGAGTTTGTTGGCCATTTCGGTCTGCCAGTTCCTGAAGTTTTCGTGAGCGCAGTCGATGATGAGCTTCTTGATCTTTTCTTTCTCTTTGTTGTCGATGAGTTTGTCGACGAAGACGCGCTCGCACTCGTGTCTCCAGAGGCCGATCATGTAGAGGTCAGACTTGATGTCGTTTTTGGGGACCCAGTTGCAGGCTTTGATGCTCACGGGGTCGACCGAACACATGCCTTTGAAGATGCGCGAGACGTCTCTCAAGTTGAAGACGTAGTGGAACTTGGTCGGCGTGGGGAGCAGATCTTTCTTGATCTGTCTCCAGAGGTTGATGGTCGCCTGGGAAAGCAGCGCGACGACGTCGTTGGCTTCTTCTGGGAATTCCTTGCCTCGGAAGACGGCCTGGAGGATGGGGTCGAAGATGACGTCGATGCGGTCGGGCAGGGTCATGTTGAAGATGAAGAACTGGCGCTTGAGTCTGTTGGGGATGTCGTTTCTGCCTCCTCCGGGGTGGCTCATCGCGGCCACGTATCGCAGGTTTTCGATGAACTTGGGGTTGCCTCGCTCGACTTTCTCGAGGTTGTAGAAGAAGTTGTCTTCGATCAGCTGGCGGACGATCTCGAGGGTGATCTGGTCGTTGTACTTGTTCAGTTCGGGCATCGAGAAGTCGTCGATGAAGACCGTCATCTGCTTCTGATCTTTCGGACCGAAACCGCGCTGGATCTTCATCTCGCAGACCGACTCGATGGAGGTCTGGAAGTGGACTGGTTCGGTCGCTGAGGAGAAGTTGATTCTGTGGAGGATCATCTCGGTGGAGTCGAACTTGTTCGAGTACATGAGCACCGAGGAGGTCTTGGCGGTACCGGGTCCTCCGATGACGAGCGAGCTGCGTCTCGAGATGGTGGAGTACTCTTGGTAGGCGATGTTGCGGATGAGCTTTTCTGCTCTGGTGGCGTCGACTGTGGGCATGAGGATTTGGGAGAACTCGATCTTCTTGGGGACATCCCACTTCTGCACGGTGATCTTGTCCCACTGAACGGAGTCCTGCGAGATGTTGAGGGTGTAGTCGAACATGGACTCGCCTTCCTTGAACTTGGGGATGTCGAAGTTCTTGTCTTTCATCCACTCCTGGATCTGGTTGCGTTCGGTCGGCTCGTAGACACCGCAGACGCCCCAGATGATCGAGAAGATGATGATCTTGTTGAAGTCTGCCTCGTTGAACTTGCGCGCGCTCTTGCCGGTGGCGATTGGGGGGATGAGACCGTTCATGAAGTTGAGGGTCATGGTCATTTTGAGGACTGGGAAGAGCTTGATGATGGGGTTCTTCGCGGTGATCCTGTCGACGACTTCGATCACCTGGTGGTCCATGAAGTACTTGCGCAGCAGCTTGAGGATGATGTTGCTGTCGTCTTTGTTGAAGAGCTTGGTGATCTGGTTCTTGATGTTCATGTCGTCGGTCTTGTCGCCTGCTTTCCTCTCGTCGAGCCGCTGCTTGACCCAGCCTTCCATGATCGGCAGGTAGCCGAGGTCTGTGTCGGACACGTAGATCTGGCCGCACCTGGAGACCGTCGCTGCCGAGGCGTTGTTCAGGTTCTCGACTTCGAAGACCATCTTGACGGTTTCCTTCATGAAGATTCTGCCTCCGTTCGCGAGGGTGAGCACTTTGTTGTCGTCCAGCACGGTGTTCAGCGTCTCGATCCAGACCGCGTCGACGGGGCCATCGCAGGTGATCCAGTTGTGGAACTTGTTCTCTTTCTTGTTCGCCTTGTCCCAGAGCTCGGAGAAGACGCCTGGCGTCCAGTCTCCGGAGAAGTCGTTCGCGCCGTACATCTCTTGAGTGGTGAAGGACTTGGGGTTCAGCTTGATGATGATGGTTCTGTTCTTGGTCGAGAGCGCTTCGGCGAGGATGTTGAGGATCGCAGACTTGCCTGAACCGACTGGGCCGATGATCATGAAGCCGTGGCGGACTTTGGAGCACTCGTAGACTTGGATGATCTTCCTGTACCAGTTGGGGTGGTTGATCAGCACGTTTTCTTCGATCTTCGCTTGGATCTCTTTTTCGATCTCGCCGTAGTACTTCTGCTCGGGCGTGCCGAGGCCGGGGAAGATGTCTTGCAGGAGGGCTTCGAAAAGCGGGACATCTTGCGCGACGAGCTTGGACAGGTTCATGTCTCTCAAGGTTCGCATCATCAGGAACATTTCGTTCGGGGAGATCGGGTCTTTGCCTTTCTGGACTGCTTCGGCTTTGAGGCGGACGTCGTCTTCTCTGAGGGAGTCACCGGCGGTTCTGAGGACGGACAGGATGTTCCTGAGGCCGAAGTCGTAGTGTCGCTGTTTGGAGAGCTGCTCTTCGCAGAGCTCGTAGAGCACCTTGAACTTCTTGGCCAGCTCTTGGTGATTGGTGTAACCGGAAGAGGCGAGCTTGACCTGGATGATGACTTCTCTGTTGGGGACCATCATCGAAATGCCTCTGAAGAGCACCTTCAGATTTTCTGGCAGCTTCTGCCTGCCTCCGTAGGACGGCGGGTTCATCGTGATGAAGTAGCCGCAGGTTTTGACGAGCGGGATCTTCTCGACTTCTCCTGGGAAGTTCAGTTCTTTGAGGTTGAGTCTCTTCGCGTTGGTGATGGCTTCGACTTGCATCGCGATGACGGAGAGCACTTCGGAGAGGATTCTGTTGAACTCGTCGAAGCAGCCCCAAAGGCCTGACTGGCAGAGGCCTTTGAAGATCTTGGCCATGTCTGCCGACTTGTGTTCTCCGGAGCAGTTGGTGACGACGACGAAGATGCCGAGGGTTCTGCCCAGGTCTTTCACGGTCTCGGTTTTGCCTGTGCCTGCGGGTCCGACGGGCGAGCCTCCGTAATTCATGCTGAGCGCCTGGGCGAGGGTGATGTAGCAGCGGTCGGTCAGCGGCGTGATGCAGAGTCTTTCTTTGACTCCGAGGTACTCGTAGGAGTAGACGGCGGTCCAGTCTGTGATGCAGACGATGCAGTGCTCGATTTCGTCCTTCCAGTAGATCCTCGTGTACTTCTGCCAGTCGTAGCTGTTCTGCGTGAGCTTGGTCGTCAGTCTGTTCTTCGTGACGTCTTCGAGGTAGACGATCATCAGCACGAGCGTCTCGAGGTTGGTTCTCTTCATCTTGTCCCACTGGTCGCTCTTACACATCTCGGTCAGCACCTTCTGGTACTCAGAGATCTCCGCCTTGCAGGCTTCGAGGCCCTTGACCCTCGAGTTCTTGTCTTCGAGAGCTTCCTGGATGATTCTGGTCCAGCGCATCTGGATGCCGATCAGACAGATCTGTGCTCTGTACTCTTTGAACATCAACTGCATGTCCATCTTCTCGACTCTGCGCACGAACCTGCCGCTGATGCCGAGGATGAAGTTCTTGATGGTGGCCTGCATCTGTTCTTCGAGTCTGCGGAGCCACTCTTCGATGTTTCCTGCGCAGACGACCGGGGTGGTCAGGGGGACGTCTTCGTAGAGGTCTCCTCTGGTGTCTCTGATGCTCATGATCTGCTTCTCTCCTTGCTTAGGCTTGTCGAAGATCGCTTTGGTGATGGCGTCGAAGAGCTTGTCGAACTCGTCTTGGACGTTCTCAGGCTCGGATCCCTGCGAGAGGAACTTGAGCAGCACTGCGTTGGAGACGAAGTAGAAGCGGGGGAAAGCCTTTCTCTTCTGTTCGAGGTACTTGTCGAGCTCTTTTTGGCAGCTGAGCAGCTCGTCGTGCAGGTTCGGGAGAGCGCCTTTGATGATGTCGTTCTGACAGCAGATCAAGACTTTCTCTGCTTCGACTGCTTTGTTCATGACGTTCATCTTCCAGGCTTTGTTGATGTTCTTGAACTTCTTCGCTTCGTTCTTCAAATGCTTCGCGATGTCTCCCGAAGTGAAGACTGCTTCGAGGGAAGTCCAGAGGACCTGGACTTTGATCCAGTCCTGCAGAGTCTTTTCGGTGTCAGAGAGCTTCCTCTGCCAGTCCAAGACTTCGTCCTTGAAAGGGCCGATGAACTTGTTGGCGCTGAGGCCGGACAGCGTGGAGATGTCGTTCTCGAGGTCTTCTTGAATCTGTGCGATGACGTCTCCGACGAAGATGGAGACTCCAGTCTTTCCCCACTTCTTGAAGCCGAACTTGTAGCCTTCCCAGCGGGCCTTGATTTCGTCTTTGGTTTTCTCGATGTTCTTCTGCTTCTTGCCCGAGTTGATGATCTCTTCGAGGTCGTCCATGTTCACTTTGAGGTCTGCCTGGATGAGGTCTTTGAAGAGGAAGTTTTCTGGGTTCATGTAGTTGAGTTTCTTCTTTGTGACCTGGCAGAGCTCTTCCCAGTGCCTGGCTTTTATGCACGTGTTGTCTTTCAGCTCGATGATCTGCGGGAGGATGTCTTTGTAGTTGTCGATCTTGAGCTTCATGTCTTTGAACGCCTGGTACTCCTTGAGGCCTTTGGGCATCTTGCCGCACTCGACGAGGTACTCGCCGATGCGCTCTTCCCAGTTGCGGATGTCCTTCACTTCGATCTCGGACCAGACCTGTTCTTCCCACTTGCCGGTCTCGTCGTTGACTTTGTTGTAGAGGTTGTAGAGTTCGGAGAGGTAGTCGATTTCCTTCTTCGTTTCGGTGAGCTTGGGGTAGTCGAGGTTCTGCAGTCCGAAGAGGTTCTCTCCTCGCATGTTGGAGTCGAAGAGCGCCTTCCTCAGTTTGTAGACTTCTTCGAACTCAGACAGTCTGTCCGAGGCGTCTTTGGGCGAGATGCCGGCGATCTTGGGGCCTCTCTCTTCGAAGTTCTTGCGCAGCTCTTTGACGTCGACTTCGAGCTGCTTCTGGTCCTCGATGAGTTTCTTGAGGTGTTTCGGCTGCTCCTCCTGCAGCTTGGTCTGTCTGTCGTCTGCGAGTGCGAGGAGCTGCTTCCACTTCTGTCGGAGCTGCTGCCTGTTGTCCATCTCTTCTTTTTCGGTGACCTGGTTGGGCAGGTACTGGTCGAGCAGGTTGTACATGTCGAGAATCGGGCCGAACTTGAGATCTATAGTGGCCTGTTCTCGCCTGATGTCTTCGAGGGTGTGCATGACTGTTCCGAGCGAGTTGATGTCGATGACGTCTTTGGACAGCTTGGAGTTGAGCGACTTGATGTGCTCGACGAGCTCGGTCAGCTCAGTTTTGGCTTTGTTGTGCAGGTCTTTCGAGTACTGCGACTTCCACTCCTTGCACTTTTCTTTGAGGCCGGTGATCAGCGGGTCTGTTTTGAAGGACATGGCTCCGATGTCTTCGTGCGAAGGGATGCTGTCAATCTTCTTGTCGCAGACTGCGAACTCCTTGAGCTTCGCTTCGTAGTTGTGCAGCTGCGGGTTGTCTTTAGTGAACTTCTCGAGGTTCTTTTGGATGTCTTCGGTCCAGAGCCACTCGAACTCTTGGAACTGCTGCTTGAAGGTCTCGACTTTGTCAGTCGTTCCTTTGAAGGAGCCGGTCAGCAGCAGGATGACCTTGACGATTTCTTTGTCCTGTGCGATGATCGAGTAGAAGGAGTCTTTCTGGTCGTGGTATTCGTTCTGACCTTTCGCCGCGCCGAGCTGTCCCCAGCGCATGAGTCTCTTGGAGCAGCCGAGAATGGCTGTGGCGGCGCGGTTGATGGCGCCTTGGATGTCTTCGAGTGACGGAGCGAGGGTCACTGTTTTGTTTTCGAGCTTGATGTTGACTTCGAAGAAAGGCTTGAGGCTGACTGCGAGTTCGTTTCCGACTCTTTTGCCGCATATTCTGGTCTTCATGGCGGTGAGGGAGTTCTGGGTGGAGTTGAGGAGCGCCTGGTAGAGGTACCAGAAGTAGTATCCCTTAATCTTCTGGGCAGCTTTCTGGTCGACTCCTTCGTTGTTCTCGTTTTCGAGGGGGTACTTCATCACGGTCTCGAGCAGGTCGTCGACAGCTCGTTCGATTTCGATGTTCTTGGACATCAGATAGTCTGCTTGTGTTTGGATGTGGTGTTGCTGGTCATCGACGAACTCGTCGAGACTCAGGGGCTTGCCGTCTTGAGGCAGTTTGACCAGCTCGACTTTTCCGATCTTCTTGAGGTTGTTTTCGATTCGGTTGTCGATGATGTCGTTGATGGTGATGATGAGCTGTTCGAGTTTGCTGAGCGACAGCTGCACGTGGTGGAGGTAACCGTCGATGTTCATGGAGGTCCAGGTGAGAGTGACCATGCCTGGCCTAATCTTGAGGTCGAGGTCTTCGATGTGGGGTTCGAGGATCTTCTTCATGACGGGCTTGATGAGGCCGAGGATCCGGTCGTACTCATTCTTGATGAAGTCAAGCTCGTAGTAGTAGTTCTTGAACTTCTCTTCCTGCAGCAGGATGATCTTGGCGGACTCGGGGATGTCTTCGATGCCTTCGCGGTCGAGAGCTTTGGCTTCGCGGATGAGCTTTTGGATGTCTTTCTCGAAGTTGACTTTGATTTTCTTCTGGTTGTTCTCTTCTTTCATGGCCAGCAGCGGGGTCTGGAGGCAGCTCTTGGCTCTCTCAATGTCTGCGCACCAGGCTCTGGTGTAGTAGATCTCGTAGACGACCAGACTCTTGCCGATGAGGTTGAACTTGTCGATGTACCTGCGCATCTCTTTGTGGGCGATCATGTTCTCGGGGAACTCTTGGATCGGGCCGTTGAGTCGCTCGAAGAGGTGGCGGACCCAGATGATCTTGCCTGCTTGGTCGGGCATGTTTCTGAGGATGGGGGGGTCGAGTCTGTTGTCGTCGAAGCGCTTGATGATGCTGTCGATGTCTGCGCCGTAGTTCTGGAGGATGGTCTCGTACTTGTTCTCGAGTCTGTTTTTGATGGTGTTCGACTTGAGGATGCCTTTGAGTTTCTTGAGCAGCTTGAGCGAGTAGCTGATGATCTTGAACTTGGAGAAGTTCTTCTCGATGAAGGCTTGCAGACCTTCGTCCAGTTTGTGGATGTTTTGCATCAGCTCGACGTAGTTGCGGTCGAAGTTGGCGTCTTCGACGTCGAGCATCTCCTTGTTCTTCGACTTGAACGCTTCGATCTTAGACTTGAACTCTGCAGTCAGCTCGTTGATGCCGTCGAGGTTGTTGTGCTTCTTGAGCGCGTCGAACTGCTTGATAATCGAGAAGATCTCGATGAGCTTTCTGACTCTTTTGATGAACTTGTCGAACTTGGAGAAGATCACGTTGCTGTCGAAGTCCCAGGTGCGGGTCTTGGGGAGGTCGTTGGACTTCTGTTTGATGTTGTTGAAGTCTTCCTTGTACTTGTGGCTCAGCTTGATGCAAGACTCGAGGACCTCGATGATCTTGCCTGCGTCTTTTTCCCAGACGGACTGAATCGAGGCTGGCTCGCTGTTGCGGATCCTGCGCTTGCAGTTGTTGATCATAGCATTGGTGATCTTGAGGAAGAGGTTGGTGAGCTTCTGGCTGTTCTTGTAGTACCTGGCGATCGTGTGGATCATCTTGATGGCGTTCATGAGTGCTGGCAGCGTTTCCATTATTTCTTCAGGCGTTCCGCTCTCGAGCGGCTTGATGAACTTCTCGAGGGTGACGAGGTACTTGACATTGTCCTTGGCCTCGTTGAGTCTTTCGGTGAGGTTGTTCTCGAGGTTTTCGTAGCGCTTCTGAAGGTTCTTGTCGTCGTTGGCGGTGCCTTTGAAGAGGTACTCTTTGACCATGAGGAAGTCTTGGTTGTTTTTGATGAGCTCTGCGTGGAGCGTGAGTGTCTGGAAGCGTTCGCGCCACCACTGGAGCTCTTTCTCCGGTCCGTCGTCTTTGTGGGACTCTGAGTCGTCGTTGGGGTTCTTGTTGTCTTCGGTGGCATCGACCACTTTCTCGAACTTGGTCAGCCACTCGTTCATGAGTGCCTCGTAGTACTCCGTGAGCTTTTGGGGGCGGCCTTGGGCAGGCTCGTTCTTCTTCAGTCTGGCCACATCTTCGTGGTTGACTTTGCACTCTTCGAGCGAGCTGTGGAGCGACCGGATGCTGCTGTCGAGCTCGGACTCGAACTTCTCTGCGGACTTCTTGAACTCTTGGATCTGCTCTTCATCGCACTCTCCCCAGATCTCTTTGGTGGCTGGCAGCACGAATGAGTCGAGGATGACGTTGATCGCTCCTCGGAGCTGATCGAGCGTGTTTGACGTGATCTCGCCGAAAAGGACTTCGTTGTCGATCTTGTCCAGGTTCACGGCTTTGCCTTCGAGCGTGGTGCGCAGGAAGAAGACGCCTTTGCTTTCGAGCTTTACCTCGTCGCCGCGGACGACTAGCAGTCTGTTCTCGTTCAAAGCGTCCCGCGCGTCCATGTCTTCACCTCCGTCGGGCTGGTAGTAGATCATCAGCTTGGGCGAACCTCGGCCCTGGAGGAAATCTTCCAAATCTTGTCGTGGCTTCAACTCGCCTCGCGTGAAAAAGTCATCCACGCTTTGCCCTCTGGCCTGCGAGATGTTGAAGGCTTCTTGGATACTTCTGAACATCCATCTGCATCGGGTGGAGTCAGGAGAAACCATGTGTGAATAATTATAAAAAATCCAACTGTTTGCTTAAGTTCTGCCTCGAAGCCTAGTTAATTGCGGTTCTCGGGTCCCATCCATGACCCGAATCCGACGCTCGTCCGAACCACACTTGTCGACTTGGGCCAAGCGCCACAACCCAAGCTCAGACACTTTCAACGCATCCAACCCCAAACCTCGATTTGTACTCAAAAGCTGGCCGAGGCCCCTAGCGACCGAAAAACGAAAACTTTAAACTCTGATTCGCCAACAAAATCACCCAAACCCAGCAAATCCTGAAGAACGCGGATAAATTCGCGCACAAAAGTGCAATGAACAACCACAAGTTAATACTCGCATCACGGAGCAGCTCCTGGTTACTCTCGTTTGTCCCACAGCACCTCTACCGCAGTCATGCCGCCAAGAATGCTCACGTAGCCAAGAATCGCCACGACACCGGTCTTCCTTTTGAAAGCGTACTTCGTCGCAGGCAGGGCGACTGCGAAAACGACGAGTATCAACGCGCAAGATGTGATGATCAGGAAGACCATGCAGCCTGCTTTGTCTGTGGACAGCGTATCCCAGTCGAACACGTGGAACTTCAGCGACGAGTCTTTGACGCCTCGGATGAGGCAGGAGAGCCCAAAGCCGACCAGCAGGTTGAACATCTGGCCGGAGAAGATGCCTGTAATTGCCATCACTTCGAATCCTTTCCGCGCGAGCGTGTAGTCGACGAACATGTCGACGGAGGAGTTGCCGATGCCGAGCAGGATCATGCCCAGGTACAGGTCTGAGGCGTCTGTCCAGAGCTGCACATAGTTGATCATGTCGCAGATGATTCCTACGATGAAGTCGAGCCAGAAGAGGCCGGTGACTGTGGTGATGGCCAGGAAGAGACTGCGCGGCGTGGGTTTGTAGCGCGAGAGAGTCGAGAAGTAGACCACCACGTTGAGCACGAGTGCCGCGGCCAGGCCGAGCAGCCAGAGCGGAACGACGGTGTCGAAGACCTCCACGGAGTCTGCGAGCACGCCTTTGGAGAACATGCAGAAGAAGATCGAGGTGAAGGGGTAGATGTACTGCTGGGCTTTGAAGAGCAGCGGACTGTCGACCGGGGGCAGCGTGAGGCGCACGAGCAGGTGCAGCCCGATCTCGACCACGTAGAGGGCCTGGAGGAAGGGGTTGCGGCTGCTCCAGGTGCTGTTGATCTGCGTGTGCACTTTGCGCATGAGCTTGACGTACGTGGGGGCGTCTGGAGCGATGTCCGTCACGCTCATGAGCCACTCGTCCGCGCGGAAAGAACCGCTGAGTTTGCGCGGCCGCTTCTTCACGTTGTCGATTTCCACCAGCAGCGACTCTTTCTGTTTCTCCAGGTCTTCGGTGTTCTGCGGGAGAAGCTGGTCTCTGTTGTCGTCGAGGAAGGCCAGTTCGTCTCGCTGGCTGGACCTTTTATGCAGGTCTTCGAGGCCCGAAATCTTCGAGAGCTGGTTGCGGAGCGAAGTGAGTCTTTCGGACTGCGTGATGCGTTCTTGGGTTTCGATGACGGCCACGTAGATCACGTAGATGAGCAGCAGGACGATGCCGAGGTAGAGGTACGGCACCTGCAGCGATCCTACCACCAGCAGCAGTGCGATCGTCAGCAGGTAGCAGGTGATGATGGCCGGGAACCGCACGCGCCACAGCTCCGAGACTTCGCCCTTCTGCGAGAAGATGATTATCACTCCCAGGCAGCAAGTCATCGTGAAGATAGACGCCCCGAACAGCGAGCCCATCACCAGGTTGTCGCCCTCTGCGTCCGAAGCCACCAACGCAGTGATCACGTCCGACGCTCCGTTCGAAAAAGCCAGCAGCGTCGAGCCTGCCAGCGACTCCGAGAGACGCAGGTAGTTCGAGATCTTCGCGATGGCTGCTGATATGTATCCATCAGAGGTGTACTCCAAAAGCCGCACGAGGAGGAAGAGCAGCAGCAGCTGGGTGAGAGGCGACTACGAAAAGCGGGATGATCAGGTAGAGCCTTTCCTGCATGTCACAGTAGGCGAGTCTGCTGAAGTCGAAGGAAGTATAGTCGGACCCGCAGAAGTTTTTGACGAATTCGCACCTGCTGGCTGCAGGCACCGAGTAGAGGTTGCGGTGGTTGCATTCCGTCGCCATCGTCAGCGCAGGTAAGTATTAATTCGGAGAGCAAATAATTAACATATCTTATCATCTCGCGAGAGATGCCGGTGTGCGTCCGGACCACGCACTAGATGTTCAGACTCGATTAACGTGATTCTCCGTGGCATCCTGCCGACCTCTCCCATGTGGAGGAAAGTGTTTTTGGCTGGGCTCTGTCATTGGGAGATGGTACTGTTGCTAGTACGGTGCTGTATGTTAAGGTCGCCTCGACCATCCTAGGATACTCCTCGAATAAAATTTAGTGTTTTTAG
>JFJP01038879.1_pt1 | contig 16671 bp, 17 predicted proteins | sample 431651 | NCBI WGS metagenome assembly JFJP01 (sample SAMN02602958, study PRJNA72255) | Microbial mat metagenome, whole genome shotgun sequencing project. | biome: fresh water; feature: sink hole; material: water; isolation source: purple microbial (photo- and chemosynthetic) mats found in... | reverse complement strand
GTGGAAGCAATTGCTATAAAATAGTATGGTTATCAGCGTTTTAAACATTTGCGAAAAATTCGTTAGTGCATAAGGTACTAATAAGAACAAATTTAATAAAGTTTCGCAAATGTACCTAAATAAACCTTGCGGCGTAGCCGAATTAAAACAAGATGTCAAGGAACGTTAGTAGTTTAGCATTTGGTTGTGCTTGCTAAATTGCTTACAATACCAAGCTTATTTTCCCCAATCCCGAAGCGGTTTCTTTGCCTATTTGTATTTGCTCGGCAAATTGCAACAAGGGTAAAAAGGCTTGTACATTGCCCTCAAAAACCAAACTGCCTACAAAGGCACGGTATTTTATTGGTTTCGAATAGTGTTGCACAAAGTAAGGTTTCAGTTTGTTTTCGGTTACCTGCACAGCATTGGCAAGTTCCGAGAGTTGTGCGGTATCGAAAAGGTCGGTTTCGTTGCCAAACAGCAATTTTATGGCATTGGCTCGGTGGGCTGCCACGTTTATTATACGGTTAAAGGTAAAATCGTTGGCGTGGTTGTTATTTTTTATACAAACAGGCGTATCGAATTTAAGTTCGAATTTGCCGACTTCTGCACTTACCGTCGGTATTTTGTTTTGGTAAGCTTGCGCTTCGGCAAAGCTTACTATGGTTTTGCTTTCGGTATCGGATAGTCGGTTTTCGATTCGCTGCAATTCCAAGCGTTTGCCAAGGTCGGTAAAACCGGTAAGGCACATAAACTGCAAAATGTTCCCGAACTGCTGCAAAGCTTTACCAAATACAATAATTTCAAAGGCAAATTCCGAATCTTTAAAATTGGTATAATTGCCGGTATCGCAAGGCATAATTGCGTATCCGTTGTACTCAACTTTGTCGAAAACGGCTTTTTGTTCAAAAAAAAACGAATTAAGCTCGGGTTGCGTTTCTTTAAAACACGATAATAAATTTCGAATTGCCGGCCCCTGAAAGTGCGGCAATTCGAAAGAGCGCGTAACCCGAAATATGAATTTGAAACGGTAGGTTTGCATAGAGGATTTAATTATCTATTTTCAATAAATTTCAACCATGCACTTTTCAAAATCTCACTATTCTGATTGTTTACTATATTAGCAAATTTAATTGCATCAGGAATAAGTCCACGGCTATTAAAAAAGTTTAACATGCAATTTGCAAGGTTCTGCGAAGAATTCGAATCGTTCATATATGTTTTGCAAATTTGCTCTTCAATTTCAAAATTCTTAATTCCTTTTTTATAATTATAATTCCAAAGTTTTAGTACCTTAATTAAGTCAATATATTTTGAACTTCTTGCTCGCAGATTTGCTATTTTATCTTCCAATTCGCCAAACCGAATTTCTTGCCATCCGGTTAAGTCTTTATTTGGAATTCCCATTCTGTTTTGATTATCTTCAATAAGGGGTGTAATATTGAAAGGAATCCGCTGAAAATCAACCAATATAGAAGGCTTGTCTTGCTTAATTATACTATTTGGATAAGCATAAATCAAGTATTGTCTTAATTTACTTAATGCTGTTTGCGGATTTCCGTTTCCAATATATTTGAAATATACATCAACATCGCTTACGCCTTTAACCATTGTTGCACGTTTATAAGAACCGCCTAAAAAAGATTCGCTGAAGTCGTCTTTGTTTTTTATAATTTCGCGCAAATGGTTCGAAGATGCAGCAATATTAATAAGCTCTGCTTGCGAATATGAAATGTAATCCGCTTTTTCAGTTATTAATTTATCTATACTCATCTTTATTTAAATTTTCCGTATCCTACATTCGTTTTTGCACCAATGCCAATATCTTTTAAAATGACTGTAAATAGTTCCAACTTTTTCGCGGAAGTTAATTCTTTAACAATTTCCGAATTTTTTAAATTAAACTGAAACTTGAATTTAATTTCGGGCAATATCTTTAAAAATTGCAACGGAATAGGGTTTTTTAACGAAGCTTCGTCGTGAGGCGTTATGTAATCGTCTGCCAAAAATTTACTTGTCTGATTTTCAGCAATTGTTACATCAAAAAATATATCGCGGTCATATATTGAAATCGGTTCGTATTCGCCTTTCGCATTTTTTCTCATACCTTCAAACATTTCCATTTCCAATTCGTCAATTGGAATGTTTTCGGTATTTTGAATTCCTATAGATTTTAGCTGTTCTCTAATATACCTTGTCCGCTGCCCGATATTTCTTTTTTTATATTTTTCAATTGCATCTACTGTAGGAAAAACACTTCGTAATACTCCTTTTACCGAAGAGCCCGGAATAATAGGCATTCCGGTAGTGTGGTCGAAAAAGAAACCGATTTTAATTTCGCCTTTTGCACCTACTTCATGCTGGTATCCGCTGCCTAATAACATACCGGGATATATGGTTTTCAGTTCAAAAAAATGCGGTGCATTTAGTTTCTGTAAACTATTATCGGCTTTATAATCTGACAATTTAAGCGCGAAAATCTTCTCGTTTTTTAGTTTGAAAAAATTCATAAAAACGCTATCGCGTTCTTCTTTTTTTTCATTCGAAGCACTACTCAGCAAGCCGGGAACAAACTTATGCATCGATTCCGGAAACCGAAAATAGTCTTTATAAAAAAGCCATCCTATATTTGGTTGCATAAATGTTATTTTTTAGTTTTTTCAGAAGGTTTGAAAATACGAAGTGCCAGTTTAAAAGCAATGGCAGCATCGGCAAACTCGCCTTGAATTACCCTTAAATCTTTACTTTTCAGCAATTGCTCAAGCAATAATTTTAAATCGGTGCTCAATAAATCTTTGCCTCGCAAACTACGTTTTTTATTGATAATTTGTACCAAAGCTTTTATCATTTTCGGACGTTCGGGTGCTTTGTCTTTTTCCTGTTTTTCGGCTCCATAAAAGATTATAGCCGGAACCAAACCGGATTGAATAACAGCTGCACCAAACGAAGAAACATAACCGTTCATTTCTTTCGGAACGGTTTTGTCTGTACCTTCAATTCCATCTTTTATCGATTTAATTGCGGCTTCAATAAGTATATTGTTAATTGTAGTCATTGTTTCTATTTTAGTTTAGTGAAACTGCAAATACCATAACCAATTGATGCATTTGCACCAATCTGAATCGGTGAATTCAAAAGTAACGATTCAAAAGTTTTATGAATATCGATTAAATCTATGCTTGTGTTTTCAATTTCATAAGGGTAGGAAATTATGGCAGCAAAACGTGTTTCGCGAGGTACAATTTCCTCATGCCAAAGGTTTTCGCTTTGTCCGTTTACCAAATAATTACGAGCAATAACCGGAATACATTCTTTTCCGGCAACCGAATAAAAATCGGCATCGGAATATAAAGCAAGGTTTTTTCCTAAATTTCTTGTAAGTAGCTCGTAGCTCGCTTTATCCATATCATCGCAAACAATTGCATCTAAATCTTCAAGAATTGTATTCGGCAAATTATTAAAAATAACCGGTTTTTCTTTTTCAACCTTAATCAGGCTTAATTTTTCAATTGCTATATAAACTGCATTTCCGGTAATTTCGCTTCCACATAACAATTTCCATTTATCTAAGAAATTAGTTAATAAAACAGGGCAAGTAGCACGGAAAAATGGTATTGTATTGCTACGTACCGGAAAAATCAATAAATCGGCATTTAAAAAGCTGTAATCACCCGATTTTTTATCGTCTTTAGTCGATTTAGCTTCCGAACCAAAAACAAAAGTAATTAAGTCTTTCGCAGCCTTTTGATTTTCAAAAAATTCGCGCAAAGCACCTTTCAAACTCGACGAATTTATAGTTGGCAATTCTGTAACAACATCGCGTTGAACCAAATTGTCAACAACACCAAATGTAGCGTCGCCGCTTCCCGGATGCATATTGGTAGCAGCTGTAATTATGAATGCTTCCGATTTAAGTTTTTTAATCATAATAGTATATTTTATTGTTTTATGTTTTAATCGTTAAATGTATATTTTACTCTGAAATAGTTATAACCAATGGTTCTGAAATTGGATTGATTGGTTTCATTGGTGAATTGATTTGCCAATTTTGCAATGTTTTTGGTATAAAATACCGAGCCACGCTTCAATAGGTTGAATTTACCGCTTTTGCCGGGGTTGTCGGAATAATTTCCTTTGGCAAATGATTTAATATATCTGAAATCGACGGTATCGGTAATGGCAAATATACAATCCTTGTAAATGTCGTTTTCTACATAAGCATCGGACAATAAAATCAATCTTCCGGGTTTATCGTCCAAAACCGGTTCAAACAAGGTTTTAAATAATTCTCCTGAAATAGGTTCCGATTTAATTTCGAACAGCGATTGTTCACCGCCAAAATTCAAAAGGTCGTTTTGCAATTCCATTTCGTCATTAAGCTCAACGGCAACTGCAAAATCATAAAGCTTATTCATCTTGTACAAAGTCTGACGAAAAAACGATTTGTTTTCGGTTTTCCCGGATTGATTTTTTTCAATACCAACTTGTTCGTCTTCATAAAAAACAGCTTTCGTATCTTTTATTTCAACATTACGATTCAATATGTTCTTTGGCTTAAAAACAACGGGTATTTTTTCACCTTTTGAAGATAAAAAACATTGTTCGTAGCCAAGCTTCGATTCATAATTTGTAAGTTTAGGAATACCCTCGGTTATCATTTTATTGCCTGTGTATGTTTTGCCTTCTTTTTCAAATTCAAAAATAACGGGCTTCGAATTATAATCTTTATCAAAAGCGAACTCCGAATTACTTAAAAAATAATAATTGGTTTCTTTACTAATAAATAAAGGCGAAATTCCTTTTATTTTACCAAAATCTTGTTTCGCATCGTGCCGGAAACTTTTTTCGCCAATCAAATCCTTTATTTCATGCTGAGAAAGCTTTATGCCTTTATCTTGGTTTAACAGTAAATATCTAATCAAACCAAAAACCCCGGTTTGCTGCGGAAACAAATTGGAATGTACAAAATAGTTTACCACATTTTGTTCGCCAAAAGTATTTTCACCACCAAAAAAGAAATTATTTGTCGGATGCAACTTTATAATATAAAATTTAGATTTAGTCATTGTCGTTATCTTTTTCAGTTATAAATTTAACAAAACGAAGTGCTGAAAGTGCTGTATCCAAAGCATTTTCCGGATACAAACCGGAATTGTAAATATTAAGTATAAAATCTTTTATTTTATTAATATTCACTCTATTGGAATCATGGATTTTTTCATTAAAAGTGTTGTCGAAATAATTTTCGATAGCAATTTTTTTATCGTCAATTATTTTAATCTCTCCAATCAAATTTATAAAATCTTTCTGTCCGCGTAAGGTCTGATGCATCGAACTGAATAGTTTTTCTTCCTTCCTGAATAATTTAATCAAATCTCTGAACTCATCAAACAAAGTCAATGCATTTACTCCTGAATTTTTCTGAAAAGTAGCTTTATAACCGCGTCGGCTGTGCTTCATTAAATTAAACGAAACTGCATTTTTGGTTTCATTAATTTTATAAAAATCCTTTTTAGCATGTTCATTCAACAAATCTTCAGCTTCTTCCAATGCTTCGTAGAGCGGAAACTTATAATATACCAAAGAAACTCCGCTTGAAAGTGTAGGACAAGGCGAAATTCCCACCATATTTTTACCAAAAACAGTATCAATTGTATGAATAAGGTCGAAAATACTTTCGGTTGCATTTGCTACCGGCGCAAAAAACATTATATCGTCGCCACCTAAATAAATAGGTTTACCTCCATAATTCGTTATAGCATCTATTGCTTCAATATTAAAGTTGAGCATTCGGCTATTAAAATCGCTTAAACTTGCTGTTTTATTTATGTTATATAGCTCATCATTAGTCTTTCCAAAACTATCGCCGTCTATTTTAACTATGGCAATATATTTATGGTAGTTAAACAATTCGTTTTTAAACGGAGTTAAGCTTTTAATGTTTTTATAAATAGCATCTTCTTCGTCACCGGATTTCTTGTTATTCTGTCTTTCCTGTTGTAAGGCAACTTTTATAGCATTTTCCGCTTCTTTATTGCTATCAACATTATCCGTTTTAAAAAATTGAGATAAGCTAATTTCAATTAATGTCGGGAAACGCCTATTTGCATCATCTTTAAGTTGTTTCGATATTAATTCAACCTGCTTTTCATTAGCAAAAGCAGAAATCTGATTCTCGAAACCGTCGTAATACAAATACGTACCATTTATTTGGTCAAAAAATTTCTGTAACCAGTCTGCTGTTTCAATAGGTGCAAAATTTTCTTGGCATTCCAAAACGTCCAAATCCTCAGATAATAACTTAATTGGGTTTACACTATCATCAATATCTTTCTCTATCGCATAAATTTTAAAATATTGATGCAAATATTTTAAAATAAGGCTTGGCGACTCTTCTAATTTATGCGAAATAACAAAAGCTGTTATTTGTAGGGCATTGTCTATAACAGTCGGAATTTTTTCAAAATCGTTATCCTCAGCTTTAAAGATTATTCTATCCGGAAAAAGCCCTGCACCTGTATGCGAAGTGAATATTTTCTCATTTTCAACATACGGAATTAAAAACATTCGTTTCAAGGTCTCTGGTTTGTTTTTGTTCCGACCGCTTAATTGCAAAACTATTTGTTTCATAATATATGAAAAAATATAGCTAGCAGCCCAAAGCTCTCTTGTTTTCTTGGCTTTTTTCTGTGTTTTAGCAATCGGCCCAATAGTAAGCGCAATGTATTTTATAAGACTCATAGTATATGATTTTTCAAGTTTTCATGTATGTCAAAGAATGCATTATATAGAATTGTGTAATTATCATGTTTATGATATTTTTTATCCACATGGGTTTCAACGCTAATTCCGCTACGGTTAAATACAAAATCGAAAAAGTCTTTTAAATCAAAGGCTTCAGGGGTTTTCAGTTTAAAGGAATCTCCATTTTTTTTCTTGATTGTAAACTCTTGATTTAAGTATGCCTGCGGAATTTCAGAAGCTTTAAAATATACATACCATCGCTGTTCTTTTTCGCTAAACAAAGGTTTAAAAAGTATTGGTGATTTAAAACGCTCAATAGTAGGATGTTTTTTAGTAATTGAAGTACGGTAGCTCATCCACTGTTCATCCGACGATAATCCGAACATATCGCGAATAAGATTTTTCTGTTGAAATGAATTACGTAATATTTCCGATTTTGAATGCTTAGAAACCTGTTCCGATAAATCGCCGGAAAAGAATTTTTCTTTAACCGTTTTTTTGTCCCATTGTATTTCTAAACTTTGAGCATACATAAAAGCGAGCGATTTAAAATAGAAAAGGGTTACATCGTCTCTTCCTTTTACATTAATTCCGCTTCGCAAAGCCCGATAAAAAACATCTATTGTTTCGAATAAATCGTTCCATTTGCCGTGATTATCCTCTGACAATAAATCGGAATAAAACTTATACCTATAAAATTTTGAAATTGGTATATAGCATTTTTGAACTACACCTTTACTAATTTCCTTTGTTGGGTAAAAAGAGCCAAAACCTTTAGATTGTCGAGTGCCAAAATTTGTTTCAGCAAAAAACTCGGCAATATTGTTTTCAATTTCAATCAGCAAAAGTTCATTAAAACTAAAAAAATGCAATTCCAGCAAATTACAATATGAGAATTTCTTATCAATATTTTCATCACCCATATTTGCAAAAAAGGAAGGAAAAGAGTTTTTTCTAACTTTTCCGTTTCTATCCTGAATAGGTTTTCCGGCATTATCGGTCTTTATAGTTTCAATTGAATACGTTTTAACTTCGCCAACCGGTAAAATGCTTAGTTTATAATCTAATGCTTCTTTTTCTCCGCTTCCAATTAAATAATCGGTGCTAAACTTACCTTCATTTTTTAGCTTGGTTATTACAAATTTGTCCAGCTTTGGCTTTAACTCAGTTGCCCGCAACGTAGCATCCGCTTGTTCATGCTGAAAATGAATAAGCGGGGTGTGCTGTTTAATTAATATTTTCATAAGGATTAATATTTTTTTGTTTTCTTAATTTTCTCTTAGTTTTGGGTTGTTCTTCTATAAAATCTAATAGACTAAAATTTTTCCTGTAAATTTTCTTGAATTTGCCTTTTAATTTCCCAAACAAATCAGTTGAAACAATTGTTGATTTATTGGTGATTGCCCTATCAAAATTAATGCTTTCTATTAAATTTGTTGTATTTCTTAAATCGACACCAATAAAATTCGTTCCTTCCAAATTACAATTTTTAAAATTCACCAAATTGTAAACATCGTAATTCGGAAATCCAAATACTGAATTTGAAAAGTTTGCTTGTTTCATATTTGAATTTGAAAAATCAACCCCAATTATAGTAGCATTCCTGAAATCGGTATCCGACAAATCGAGTTTTGAAAGATTGCAATAATTTAAATAGCAAAAACTGAAATTTTTATATTTAAGCTTAGGAAATATTACAGCATTGCCAGTTTGTCCATCTATGTTTGAGCCAAATTGAAAATAGGAGAAATTAATATTAAACCATTTGAACTTTTCAAAATATTCTAAAAGTTTGGATATCGATGAAGAATCTATTTCATCTATTGTTTTTTGGTCTTTCCTTACAATTAAACACAATAAAAACCAATACCCGTATAGGGTGTTTTCAATTAAGCTCAACGGGTTATGCTCGTATGAACAATTATATTTATATAAAAAATCGTGCTGTATTAAAAACTTCAAAGTATTAATTAAACCATTTTTAGCCATTTCTGTATTTTGAAGCACTTCTATTTTTTTTTGAATAATATTCTCTATTTCTAATTCAATTCTTCGAAATGCAAAAGCATTAAAAAGGAATTTTAAAAACAGATCTTGATCTAAAATTGATGCAGCAATATTCTTTATTATAAAATCAGAATAATTAATGATTAACGCATTTTTTTTCTTAAATTCAAATTGTTTATTAATTGAATTTTGTGAAATTGATTTAATAATTCCATTAGTTTCTAAAGTTTTTTCAAACGATTTTATAATTTTATCTATATTATAATCGATTTCAGGAAATAAATATTTTACACTTTTCTCAATAAATTTTGTGTCGAAAATTTTACTATTTTCCCGATAAAGATATAGTGATATTATTGCCAATATGCTATTCTGATTTTCCGTTAAATGATCGTATTCAATTTTATTAGAATCTCGATCTAAACAGTCTAAATAGTTTAATAATCCAATTTCTAATTTGCTGGTTTCTATTGCTTTATCGCTAGACGTAATTAGGTTTAGTCTAATTTCATCTTGGATTTTAATATATTTCGAATTGAAAATAATTATTGAATTATCATCTCCATATTCTTTTAATAATAGTTTTAATGCTAAATCAATCCTATTGCTTGCAATGAGTGCTTTAATTTCTATCTTATTCATTTAAATAAATTTAACTTTTACAACACTAAATGTAATCTGAAAAGTTTTTTTTGTTTTATTCTCTTTTGCACATAAAATTACAATTTACGATTATTGTTTAATCTTCTTACCTACTTTAATAGAATAATACAATGAATACTTATTTACACTTAAAATGAGAACTGATAATTTTTTGTATTTAATTTCATACTAAAAAACAATTATCAATTACACTTTTAGTTCTTTATAAATATTTTGTTCTCGTATTTCTATTTTCGTTATAGAAACAACTTTCGCTTGTTCTTTAAATCTCCTTTGAGTTTTGCTATCTAATGATTGAATATCGTCATTTGATATAATTGTTTGCTTGTTTGTAATAATATTTTTAATGTCGGAATTAAATTTATTCCATTTTGTTAAATCAACATTTTCCATATAAGTTGAAAATAATATAGTATTATGAAATTTAGAATTTTCTATTTTAGTCCATTTGAATTTTGCTTCAGTTAAGTCAGCATCTGTAAAATTAGTATTCGTTAAATTTGAATTGGAAAAATCAGAACATGAAAGTGTTGAACCAATAAAAGATGTATTTGTCAAATTGCAATATGATAACGAAGATTTATCAAATTTGCAATTATTAAATTTACAGTTTTGTAAGTCATTGAAATTTAGATTCATACAAGATAAATCCTGACCACTAAAATCATATATTTCAATATTTGTTTTTTTAATGAGATGAAAAATTTTATTAAATACATTGTTTTCAAACTTCAATTCATAAAAAGCTCCTTTCAATTTAATAAGTTTAGTATACACACTCCATATGAAATGAAAGGTACTTGAAGCGAGCTCAGTAGGATTTTTCGTATATAAATTATTGTATTGATATATAAAATCATGTTTCGAAAAAACGACTATTATAAAAAAGGTATTATTTAATAAAACAACTTGGTCATTCTTTTTATTTAGAAGCTTTTGTTCTATTAAAATGTCAATTTGATCAATGTCTCCATAATTAATATTGAAAAGTAATTTAAATATTGTATTTACAAGCTTATCTGTATTAGTTAAATGGCTGACGGAAATATTCTTGATACATTCTATAACTATATCTATTAATAAGCTATAAAATTCATTTCGATTATTAATATCAAGTTTACCCTGATGTATTTTTATAATATTGAAATACAAAGCTTTAATGATAATTTTCATCAAATAAATTTCATCCTTTATATTCTTATTAGGAAAAAACTTCTCAATTTCTAATTGATTTGAATTATAAAAATCAAAAAGATTAATTCTAATTTCTATATCCTCAATAAAGACTATTGTATAATTATTACGGTTAGTTTGATTAAACGTATTTTCATTAGTCGATATCCAATCCAAAAAAGCGCCGACAATTTTAGTTTTTTGAAGTTTATATTCATCTTCTTTAATAACTTCTATGCTCATTTTTTTTTCCACATCTGTCAATTGTGAGCTAAGCAAGAATAGTATATTAAAATCATTAGCATTTATTGTATCACTTTGAGCTATATCTCTTAAGAATTCAATTGTAGAATTTAATGCTAATCTAATCTTTCCCTTAGAAACAACGTCCTGTAAAAAAGTGATAATTGAATTGGTCATGGGAATTTAAAATTCAGGATTTAAAATTTTATCAACATAATACTTTGCTGCTTCATCAGAAGTATTTTCAAACTTAGTTCTATAATACTTGTAAATCCAATATGGCATAACACTACTGTTATTTCTAATCTTGAATATTTCGTCTTGCAAACTACGCAGTTCATCTTCTTTGGGAAGTATTTTATAATCTATATAACGTTGCATTAGGTCGTTTGCTTTACTTAAATGGTTCTCACAATTAGTAATTATTTCAGTTTGCGTCTTTCGATTATTAAAAACAAATTTAACTAGAGCAAACATTGGAATTACATACCCAATTAAAAAGCTATTCAACCCTAATCCATAAATCCAATCAGTAATAATCCCGATTATAAGTATTACTGTTAGGTATCCAATTAAAATGATAGTATATAATTTTATAATTTTATCTCGTAATCCTTTTGACCAAAATAAATTAGAGCGTTGATTTAGCAAAACTGCCAATTCACGTTCAATTTCAGGTTTAATTGATGACGAGTACCAATTCTTCATAAATTCCTCATCTTTTTTAAACGATATTGATATTTCAACTATTTTTTCAGGTTGAGGTATTTTTATATTTAGTAAAGGGTTCCATTTAATTTCGAAAAGTTGAGTGTCAAAAAGTTCTTGAAAGATAGCACCCGCTTTGCTTCTTTCTTTCTTTACCCAGTCTATTATAAATGCTAATATGAAGCATGCAATACCATAAATCATTAAAATAACATCTATATTTATTTTAAAATGAAAAATATTTACTAAAGGACCAAGCATACTAAAACCGATTATACATAACTCAACAGTTTGCCAGAAGTCCGCTTCATCATAAGCAACACTTTTCGCCTTTAATAATTTAATAAACTCCGGCTCATTCTGTCTTGAAAGAATTGTATTTCCCATATTTCAGCGTTTAAGTATTTATATTTATTTAAATCGTTATCAAATCATTGTTTTCCAAACCACATTTTCCATATCAGGTAAAAGTAGCCTTCACTTCTTTATTCCAGTCGTATTTCTCACCCTGCAAGCTACCAAATTTCTGGTAGTTTGCAGTAAATTGGCGTTTTTACATCGCTTAATTTCCAGCCACAATTTACAAAAATCATTTATCAATTCCAAACTATTAATATGTTATACAACATACGTGTATACATTTTTTAAGACTGCACTTTTGGTGAGCTCTAAAATGTTTAAATCCTATGCCTTTACCCTACTTAATCGCCGGTATAAGTTTAAATTATACCCCGGTTTTGCGTAAAAATGTGCTATAAACCACACAAATCAAGATTTTTTGCGATAAATTTTACTCAAAAACCACAAATTTTTGCTCAAAACAGCTATAATCTTTGCTCAAATCATGGATGATTTTGCGCATAATCGCCTGATAATCTGATATAATCTAAAAATATCGAATGTTTTTTCTGTGTTGGGCTGATATTTTTAAGCAATTTTGTATAAAATCAAGCTTTGGCTAAGGTTCCGTGCCAAGAATTTCAGTGATTTCAAAAAAAATTGCGCCTAAATTTTCATAACCCAACAATAATTCCTAGCGATTTCACATACATTATTTTCAAATTCATGTAAAATATTAAATTCTTGCGAAATTTTGTTCAAGAGATAACTAAGTTAGCGGGGCAAACACTTGCCGGGGAGTAATTGTAAAGGAAATTTTTAAAATTTGTTACCTACGATATATTATTTTTGAAAAAATGCCCAACCAAAATTAAGGTCGGGCATTTTTTTTCCTAGGATTTCGATTTTTCCATCGTTTCATCGGCTTGCTTTCGAAAATTGTTAGATGGTCGTCGCTAATTTTCCCAAAAAACCGATAAAAATCTTCATTGCAATTAAATTAATTTTTCAAATCACTTAGAAATTAAACCTACAATTTCATTTTTTCAACCAAAATAAATTCGTAGGTAATGTAGCATTAAAAATATCGCAAGTTGTTCTCAAAAAAATTACCCGACCAAAACCCGGTCGGGCAACTTTTAATTAGGGTTTACGATTTTTTCATCGTTTCATCGGCTTGCTTTCGAAATTCTTCGGCAGCTGAGGGTGATTTTCCTTTAATCCAATGGAAAATTACAGTAGCTATGAGCGGAAAATAGGGTATCATCTTTTCCCAAACCGAAATTTCATCCTTTTTTTCTTCGTTCGGAGGCTCAGGCTTACTTCTATCTTCAAGCTTAAGATTCAATCGGAAAATTTCGGCTCTCAGTTCTCTTAATTCAGTTTTCAGTTCGCCAATTTTGAATTCCTTATCGGCAACTGCACTTTTTAGCAATTGATTTTCAGTAATTTTCGTCTGCATTTTCATCATATCGACTATTACTTGTTTTTGCATTTCGTATAAACCATCGCGGTTTTTGAACAATTCATCTGTTTTTGTTTCCAAACGCTGCTCACGACTTACTATGGTATCGTACATGGCTTCAAGCTTATTCTTTTCTTCAAAAACATGCTTGGTTCGGTGGCTTATAATAACTTGTTCTTCGGAGGTTTGCTCAGTTGTCAATTTTACTTCCCTTTGGGTTTTATCAGGCAAAGAATTCGATTTTGTTGGTTCGGAGATGCTTAATGAAACCTGATTAAACATTTCATTACCAACTATTTCTTCAATGCTATCCGGTTCAATAACCGAATTAAGCAAACCTATTTTGCAAAGGTTCAGTAAAATATCTTCTTTTGCCGGTTTTCTGCCGGTAGAAATTTTGAACTTATCCTGTAAATCAGTTATTAAGCTGTTAAATTCCGAGCTTATCGAAATATTCACTTTGGTGTTTTCCATAATTTTATTATTTTCTTCTGTCATTACCTAACACATGTATTACATTAAACATTTCGCGCATTCGGCTTGAAATACGTTCGCCATAGCGTTGTGTAATGCTTTCGGGTGAAAGATTGGTAGTTATATGCGTTACTTTGTGGTACTTGGTAAATATATTATACCGGTCGAGGAGCAGTTCGATAGCCGGCGAAATATCGTTTCCGTAGTTTTTAATTATTTCGGGTTCCGTTCCCAAATCGTCGAAACAATAATTTGCCGGGCGTATTTTATAACCCATACCTTGAGTGTCTTGCGGATTGATAGTAAACCGGTCTATATTGCCCGTCTGAATGTACTCTTTCGCTACAGTCCGTATATCAATTTGTTTGAAATTTCTTCCGTGCCAATACACAGACGAGCAAAGCTTGTTAAAATTTTCCATTATCATAGTTTTGCCTGTACCAACAGGGCCTACCAGCATAATTCCTTTTCGTAAAGAGTAATTAAATTCCGGAAATAGGGTTTCAAACGCTGTTGAACCGCCGAAATAATGTATTAACAAAATAATTACATGGTAATTGTATTCATCAATATCATAATTACTTCCGGCTATTTCCTTATAAATAGCCAGCACTATTTCAACGTTGAAATTTTGTGCTATAATCCTGTTCTCCAACATGGTATCTTGTCGAATTTTTCCTATCAGCTCTTGAACTTTCATAATTATTAGTTGTTTTATTGTTACTATTTAAAATCCAATTTTCGGCCATCGGTTTCCAATCAGCAATGCCTTTCCAATTTTTGCTTTCATTGTAATTGAAAAACTTGGTAGCCTCTTTATCATCAATACCTTTTAATTTAAAAAAATCAAAAATTTCTAAAATTGTGGGTTGTAAACAAGTTTCTTTATTTTTAGGTTTAATGTTTATATGTTTAAGAATGTTCCGCTTACCTTCCGCCTGCATTCCTTCTACATTACGTTCACTTTCCGATATATCGGAAAGTTCGCGTAAACTAAAACGAGCTTGTTCGGTTTTATTGATTCCTTTTTTGTATAAGGAAATAAACCCGTTTGCATGAAGGTATTCACAGGCTTTGTAATAAGTGTTTTTATCCATACCTGTCATATTTATAATCGAATTAAAGTCGACTCTAAACACAGGTTTCCAGCCACTTAAATTATTAATATGCAGTAATGCATAATATAGGCAATGATGATAGGGCTTCGCATCGGGCAGATTTCGTGAAGCCAACCAATATAGGTTAATCTGTTTTAAATAATTCAATGTAAATCACTTTAAATTAATTATTAAAACTTTTGCCTAATTTTGGCACATAATGCGAATTAAGCTGTAGCCCATTAGGGTTCGTTTGCTAATTTTTAGCATTTTGCAAACATCTTCAGCGCAAAGCCAATCTAACGATTTGCTTTTTTCTTTTTTAAAATTTTCGATTTCATTTAGTACTTTTGCCAAGTTTAACAGTACATTGTCGAAATCAATTTCGGAAATTAAGAATTTGTTCATTTTTACTATATTAATTAAATGAACTGCAAATAAAGTAGTAAAAAAGCCGAAAAATGCAAATTCAGTGTGTTTGTAACCCCCTCTAAAGGGTTACAAAATAGACTCATGCAATTTACTGATAAACAATATAATACAAAGCCATTTTATTAAAATGTAAAAATTAGCAGGGGGGTTACAAAATGAAAAATTTAATAGAAGCATTTTTAGAAGAGTTTTCGAAAGCAGAACTCAAAATTGAGAATTTGGAAGCAAAGACAATTTTCAAATTTAACGGATATGAAAATTATGATTCCTATTTCGAATATGGTTGCAATTTGTACGATGAATTTATAGCCTTTTTGGAAAAGGAAATTGCAGAAAAAAAATCTAAAGCAGAGGCTGCTTTTTTACTTCTGGATTTAAACGACCAATTAACTTCATATATCAGAACCTTTAGGGATATTGAATATTTGGATTCGCCTGATATCGTGGCTGTGTTTGACGGATACTTTAAGAATAAACCTCAATCGAAAAAGCCATTGGAGTTAATAGATAATATTATTAAGTCCAAAGAACGAACATCAATGAAACTTGAATTCGATATTTGGAACAAGCAGTAACTGAAGTAACAAAGTACCGAAGCTTTATTAATGAATTGAGCGATGACGACTTTTTAAAAAAGAAAATATTTTACAATCTTGGATTTTTGAAGTTTTCGCTTAGTCGAAAACAGGCAATAAAAACCCCTCAAATTACGATTGAGTCGTTAGATATTAGGCAATCTGCTTTGTTTCACAGTTATGCAGAAGAGGCAGGCATATTTTTACCTTACAATAATTCGGACAAGGCAAAATTATGCAGTTGGCTTACCGGGCATTCAGAGCATAATTTAAGAACCGACAAAGGGTTTGCATTTTTGGAACAAATTAAGAAAGATGCAGAAAAGGACAATAACTTCAATCATGTAAAATTGTACAATCTCAATTCTGTAAAGGATCAGGTTGAAAAAATGTTAGAATTAATTCAAATCGACATTGAGAAATACGAATCATAAGCCAAGTGAAATTATTTCAAATTATTTTTCAGAATAGAATTTTTGTAAAAATGTTTCACCTTTGTTTCACCCGAAGCTAAAAAATGTCAAAAATTAACTCAATTTCATAAAACAAAAAAGCCTGCAACTTCTTTGTTTGCAGGCTTTTGCTTGGTGTCGGGGTGAGTCGACTCGAACGACCGGCCTCGCGCCCCCCAGACGCGTACTCTAACCAACTGAGCTACACCCCGTAGCTTGTTTAGCGAGCGCAAAAGTAAGGCTTTTGTTTCAATTTACGAAATTTTTTTGCGCATTTCATGCATGTTTTTATTGTGGTATTTTAAATGCTTATGAATTAA
>JFJP01010934.1_pt1 | contig 16671 bp, 10 predicted proteins | sample 431651 | NCBI WGS metagenome assembly JFJP01 (sample SAMN02602958, study PRJNA72255) | Microbial mat metagenome, whole genome shotgun sequencing project. | biome: fresh water; feature: sink hole; material: water; isolation source: purple microbial (photo- and chemosynthetic) mats found in... | reverse complement strand
GTAATTTCGGCATAATTTTTGGGTTCTTTACCAGTTTCGGTAGTTGAAGTTGGTTTTGGTTCCGTACTTTTCGGGTCATTTCCAGCCACTGGACTTGTAGAACCAGCAACTTCTCCAACTACACCATCACGAACTCTTCTCAGTTGATTATTTGTATCCACACAAAAAGTATTGCAAGGGTCGCCAGTCACAGTTTTCGGAATTGATCCAGTCGTGTCAGTTGCCGTATTTCCTTCCGAATATTTATATTGAGTTCTATCACTTGGCCAAAAAGCAACATGAAAATGAGTGTCGTGCGCTCCTGTGTAACTTCCGTAAATTTCAGCATCATCTTGAATACTATAACCATCCGGACCAGTTTTAGTTTTTTTGAGACTTCTCAGGTTTTTTATAAAATCAGGATTGCCAATAAACTGACTTCCAGCATTTGAAGCAAAAGCAATGTCATAAATTTTGACAAAGATTTCCATAGCTTTAGGATCTGCCCCAACATCATCGTGACGATAAATTCTCGGGTCAATAATGTTGCCGCCGACTTTGGGAGTATCTGGAGCGTAGAAATATGCATTTTCAATTCCGCTTGTTTTAAAACCTTTTATAGGTCCACCACTTTGAATGTCTTTGAGATAACCAGCTCCCCAAATATCTACAGCATTACTAATAGCATGGTCTCCACCAGTTCTTCCCCAGTCTGCCGGCCCTAAAACTACCACAATTCCTTTTTTTCTCAAATCTGCTATAAACTCCAATGGGTTTCTTTTGAAAGCACCGTCTACTCCACCTTTAATACCGGTAATTGTATCTGTACCATTGCGATGTTTAACTTGATACATTTCACCTTTCTCAAAATAACCAGCAACACGATTTCGCAAATCTTGTTCACTTTCAGCAGCATTCACTTCCACTCCACCCCAAACTTTGGCAAAAAACTCGGTCGGGTGGGGGAGAATATTGTTATTAAAACTTATTTTGTGAGGAGAATTACCAAGTCCTTGTCCACCTAAAGATTTGCTATTTTTGTCCACGTCAATTACATAGTTGCGAGTTTCTGAGCCTCCCACTGTTCTCAAATCTTTATTCTCTCCAATACTTCCCTCTCCGACATTATAAGCAGCTACAGCTAACCAATAGTCGTTATTGAATTGGTTCATCAAATACCTCAAATATCTTGCTTGAAGTTCTATACCTTTTTTTGGATCATCGAGAAGTTGTTGAACGGAATAACCAGGATTTATTTTTTCGTTGGCAAAGTTTCCACCAATGTTCACATTTTTGGTACTCTCTACAGTTTCGGGCAAAAATTGACTAACTCCCACAGCACCAGCACTCGATCTTTCCCTGCCTTCTATAATTGAACTATTAAAACTACTTTCTTGTAGAATTTTGGCAAAAAGAATTGTAGGGTCAAGATTATATTTTTTGGCATATTCTTCAATTGCTGGTTTATATTTTTCCATATTGGCTAATTGCTCACTATTAAAATTATACTTTTCACTTGATCTTGTAAGATTAGAATTTTTGACATTATTTAGATTCCCGCTACCAATATTCCCAGTTGCCACTGCCCCAGTTCCACTCGCCCTAGTTTTCCCACCGTCCAAACAATCGCAATTTGGGTCAAAAACCCTGTCAGAACCAGCTCCGCCGACTGGAGAATCCGTGCCACTTCCCGCAATTCCCGTAGTTGGTGAGAAATTATTTGCGATGATTTTGTCATTGTTTTGGACATAATAATCTGCCATATTTTTTATAGCTTTTTCGTATTCTTGTATAGCTACATTACGCCCATCAGTGTCTTCTATGTCATTAGTAAGAGAACTTGCGTTCAAGCCAGTAGCTAAGGGTGGGTTATTTTTGTCGGCTGGGGTTTTGTTATTAATACCTCGCGTAATTCTAAAATCTGTGTGGTCTCCAGTCCCACTACCAGTCAAACCATTATAAGCCAAAAGAGTGCCGGGTTGGACTTGAGTTGTTTTACCAGCTTTGTAATTTTTGATAAATTCATCGGCAACTTTATTATTATGTGAATAAATATAAGTTTGATCTATGTCAGGGTGATATACTGCAATTACATTACCATAACTACCAAAACCTGTTTTAGTATTTGGAGCAAATTCATTGGTTGCAAAAACCACAAAACCAGCCCTGTGATTAACTACAGGTACATCCTTAGAATTATCATTAGAAGGATTAATAATAGTAAAGTCAACACCTCCACTACTGTCCAAACTAACTACTCGCCCATCTTTCGTTATATTACTACTGCCTTGTCCGTGACTATAAATCCAGTTGTGAGCAGGAGCAGCACTCGCCTCAATTGGGCCAAAAAACTGGAGGGGGTTAAAATTAGAATTTTGAGTAATTGTAGTCACACAGCTTTGTTTTCTAAATTCAATAAATTTGTCAACATACTCATCCAAATATTTTTGACCTTTTGGCGATTGAGTTGCACAAGGAGAAGAAGCCCATTGACCAGCTATACTATCTCCTCCACTTTCAACCTCGTCTTTTTCTTCGTTTGCTCCAGTTGGACAAAATAATTTGGTAACTTTAGCCCTATCAATACCTGCATCTTTAATTTCTTTTCCAGCGATACTATTCATATAACCAGCTGCCATTTTCTCTTGAGAGGCTGGATCAAAAGGAAAACTTTTCAGTACTCCAGGCAAACGGCTTGTACATTCACTTCCGCTAGGACTCCTATTACAAATGTCTTTGATACTTTTTGCATCAGATATTTTGTCAGTTGGGATTAAATTAGCTAAAATTGCCCAATTAATAGCTGTAGTACTTATCATTTGGTATTTTCCAGCAGCATCAGAACATTTTCTTCCATCACTCGTTTCACCACAAGCCAAAATTCCAGGATGATGATTACCACTAAAAGTTTGTCCGCCAAAAATAATATTGTATTTGCCGCCAGATTCATTACCACTCAAAGTCTCAAGCATCGCTTTGGTAGAGCAATCAATATCTTTCAAACCTCTCAAAACATCACTTGTAGCTCCACTACTTCCACTCCGCACATCCGCAGGGCTACTGCTTCCACCAAAAAGACACGGGTCTAATTTACAAATTTGAGTTACTATCCAATTTCCAACTCGACTTTTGAGAGGAATTCTACCTTCAGTGCCAATCGCTTCAAGAAAATTTTTGGCAGCTCCCGGTCCTGTCCTATCCCAAATAAAACCTCCAGCCTCTTTGGCGACTTTAAGAGCATCTCTTTCAATAACCGCTTCAGCTACATCCAAAGTCTGCTCTATGGTTTGGTAAGTACTTTCAAAAAGATTAAAAGCTGTAATGTTAGAATTTGGTTTGCCAATTTCATCTTTACTGCAATAAACATAATAAGTTCCACCGATCCAAATAAGTAAAAATAAAATTATAAAAATTAACGAACTACCAATAAACCAAGCCAAGAAACTACCTATTCCACCCAAAGCACTGCTTCCAGCACTTGCCAATTGAGTTGCTACTCTTTTTTTGAATTCATCGCTAATTTTGTCGCCAATTTTATCTTTGAGGAATTGTTTGGGATTTCTTGCGGCGTTGAGAATTTTTCCAGGTCCTGAATTGCCAAATCTGTCCGTCAATCCTTTGACTTTTTCTCCAAGTGGAGTTTTGTCAAAACGATCTCTCAAATTTTGTCCCAAACCATTTTTGCCACCAGAAGTTGAATTATTTCCACCACCATAACTTGTACTGTTTGGGGAATCTGTGCCCTGAGAATTTTCCGAATTTTCTCCTTCAGGATTTTCTCGATTTTGCCGAATTTTGTCATCCCTGTCTTTTTTATCTTTTGCCAAATTATCATCCCCAACTTTTTTATTTGCGTTTTCAAAATCACTTTGAGCTTCGTCTGGATTATCATTTTTGTAAAGTCCTGAATCTTTGTCAGGCTCAGCTTGTGAACTTTCGGGAATAATGCCACCAGCTCCTGGTTTGGTTTCGTCGTTTTCCTCTTTTTTATCGTCAACATTTCCCAAGTTTCCCAAATATTTGTCGTTGTGAGATTTTTTGGCTTTTTCAAAATCTTCTTGGTAACGAGCGTTTGGCAAATTTTGGTTTTCAGTTTTGGCTTTGACTTTTGTGAGAATTTGAGAGCGGTTTTGGGTATTATCTTGCTTGTATTCTGCATTGTTGACATTTCCATTTTGAGAATATTTTTGGTGATATTCGTCTTCAGTCAAAAAAGGCACAATTCCAGTTTCACCACTTTGAGGATTTTGAATTTTACCCAAATTACACATTTCTGCCAGAATTTCTAAAATAATTTCGTAGTAATTTTGATTTAGTTGGGAATTTTTGCTCTGATTTTCTGAGGAATTTGCTGAATTTTGTCCGATTCCGCCCGAGCTTGGTAAAGTTTCTTGAGAATTATTTTGAGAATTTGAATTTGAAGTTTGGCTTGGATTTTGAAAACTTTGGCTAGAATTATAGTTTGAATTGTTGGGATTGGAAGAATTATCTTGGGAATTTGGTAAATCACTTGGCAAATCACTTTGAGTTTTTGGCTCTGAACCGAAATTTGCTGGTAGAATTGACGAACTTGGATTAGAAATTGGGTTGAAACCTGAAGGATTGGAACTATTTGGCGAGAATTGTGGAGAATTATTGGTTGGTGTCGTCAAGTTTGGTAAAACTGGATTTGAGTTTTGTTTTTGCAGATTTGGATTTTGCAAACTTGGGATTTGGGAATTATTGGAATTATTAGTATTTTGGTTTTGTCCATTTTGACTTTGATTTTTTGGAATTGAATTTTTTGGAATTGGGTTTGGCTGATTTTGGCTGGAATTAGTGTTTTGAAAATTTTCTCCGTTTGAATTTGGAGAATCAGATTTTTTGCCGTCAGAACTTGGAATTGAATTTAAGTTTGGGTTTGAAATTGAATTTGGATTTTCAAAATTGTCTGAATTTTTTTGTCCATTTGGTTTTTTTTGATTTTCTGTATTTTCTGGATTGTTACTTTTGGAATTAATTTGCAAATTAGTGAATGCCAAATCAATTGCGGTAATTGAAGATTCTTGGTTGTAAAGATTGGCTAATTTAGTGATCAATTGACTGAATTCCAGAGCTGTCAAAAGTGGCAAAAGTCCAGCCAAAAGTGCTTTGAGAAAAGCTGACAAACTGAGAGCAGAGCCCGTCATTTGAGCTTGTTTAAAATTTGCCAAAATTCCAGCAACTGAATGTCCGTTAATTTGTGAGCTGATTCCCAAATGAGAAAGACCATTTTCAAAACTGCCTTGACTTTGCAAATTTCCCAAATTTCCTGAGCTTTCCAAGCTTCCAAAAGTAAAATTATTGCCAGAATTTCCAGAACTACCAAAAGCTGCAGAATTACTAAAATTGCCAAAACTTGAATAAGTTATTGAATCTGTAAATTGGTTTGGTGGATTATTATTGCCAGAATTGCCTTGAAAGTTACCTAAATTATTTGACAAGTTTTGAGAACTTTTTGAACTGCCAAAATTATTGCCAAAACTTCCGCCGCGACTTGTAGAATTGGAAATTGATGGAATTTTGCCAACCGAACTCAGACTGCCACCGGAAGAACCGACTAATCCATTTTGATTTAGACTTTGTCCAATGGGAACTGCTCCGTGATGAGTTTTTTGCGGTTGAAGTTGAAAATGTCCAGTAGAATCGTAAATAGGAGTTTCTAATTCAGGATTGGCAGGGTTTTCAGAATCGTAGTTTGCACCAGTTGAGCCATTTCCTAAAAAAGTTTTTGGAGAAGTTTTTGGATCTTGAGCATTAAAATTAGCGGTTGGATTGTAGCTTAGGTTTTGAGAATTGGCAGAATTAGGATTTTGGTTTTGAAGGTTTTGGTTTTGAAAATTGGGGTTTTGTAAAGTCTGAGAATTAACGACATTTCCAACGATTTTTTCGTTATATTTGTCAAGATTTGCAAGTTCAATTTCAGCTTGTTTTGGACTGATTTCACCTTTTTTTAATTTTTCATCAATTTCTTTTTTACGATTTTCAATTGCTTTGGTATTTGGACTAAATCTGGGATTTAATTCTGAACTTTCTATACTTGTAGAGCTGAGCTTGGTTCGGGTAGCATTATCAGCTTCATTTTGTTTTTCTTTTTCCAAAACCTGAGTATGAAGTTTTTCTTCTTCTCCCAAATTTCCAGTTGAGTTGTAATTCTCCGCATTTTCCAAAGGATTATCCTGATTTTCAAAACTGAAATTTTCAGTTAGTTTTTCTCCAGATTTTTCGCCTTTTTCTCCAAAGATTTTCACCTGAGATCCAGCCAAAATTCCCAAGCCAACTGAACTCGCTTTTTGAGTATTTTTTTTATTTTCTTTTTCTTTTTTGCGATTTTCAATTTCTTCCGCGATTAGTTTTTGGAGAAAAGTGATAAACCTAATTGCCAAAAATCCAGCGACAGTTTTGATAATTTGGTTTTCAATTGGTGTAAGTTGGCTTTTATTGGACTCGCCTGTGGCAACAAAAAACCGCACTTCATTTTCCAGCGTTTCTCCCTTCAAAATTGGACTGGAGCGATCGTCTGCCAAATTCCACTCCGAGCTTTTGATGACTTCTTTGAGTAGCCTGCTTGCAAAATTGAAAGTAATCTGAGCTTCAAAATTGGGGCCATTTGTGCCGATATCGCTGGGATTATCCAAGAGAGAATTGCCGTAAAGGTCTTTGATTTTGACTTGGTTATATTTGGCAGTGATTTCAGCCTCAAACTTTGTTTGGTAATAATCACTTGTTTTGCCACTGGCAGTTTTTTCAGAGCCGTTCATTATGCCCAGTGCTTTGCTGACTAAACTGTTGATAACTGGAAGTTTGCCAAAACTTTGGGGAATCTGACTAACTGGTGAAAAAAGTTGAGCTTTACCATCACTGTAATAACTAATCAACAAAAAAGTCGTCCAAACTCGCTGATTTTCCTTAGATTTAAAATGATTTTCCAAAAGTCCGAGCCAATTTTGAGCTTGTTTTTGATTTTCCAGAGTTATTTTGAGACAACTGGCAAAAATACTACCGCCCAAATTATCCCGCAAAACTTCACCCGAGATAATTTTGAGAAAACTGGCAAAGATATTTCCGTCTTTTTGAAAAGGTGAAACTGGATTTAATTTGTCGAATTTACTACCAATTTGTCCAAATTTATTACGCAAACTTCCACTTTTCCCACACAAAAGTCCGAGCAAACAGCGAAGAATAAACTCAGCGTCAAAAACTTCTGGCAAAGTGCCACGAATATACAAGTCAGTTGTCAGACTTTCGCTGATGTTTAGGTTTGTTTTGGCAAGATTTCTTTGTGGAATATATTCCGGCAAATCGTAGCTTTTTTCCAAACTTGCTCGTCCACTTTTCAAATTTCCAGATAAAATACCAGCACCATTTTGGCTTGTAGTTTCCAGCTTTCCATTTCCCAAACTAGTCAAACCATTTTTGCCATTTATACCCAAAACATCTGGAATTATTACATAATCAGTTTTCAATTCTTTGCCAATATTTTTGCCAAAAGCGACGATATTATTTTTGGGAATTTCCGAATTTTCAGTTTCAATTTCATTTGAATTTCCATTTTCCAATTTTTTTGCTTGAGAATTATTTTGAGAATTTGAAATTTGCGAAGTTGTAATAACCGAACTTTTGGCAAGATTTATCAGGCTTCCGTTTCCGAGATTTCCGTTTCCAGATTCAGTTTTTTGCCGCAAATTGGTAAAATAATCAGCGTCCAGTTTTGAATTTTGAGTTGAATTTGCAGAATTTGGAGAATTTTCAGAATTTGGAGAATTTTCAACTAAATTTTGTGGAGATTTTTGTAAAGTTGAGATTTCTAGTTTTCCAGTTTTTGGGTTTTGCGAATTTGTTTGCGAATTATTTTGCTTTTCTTCTCTTTTTTGTTCGCCGATTTTTTTGATTATTTCCAAATTTTTTTCAATTTCTGCTTTAACTTTCGGATTGTTTCCAATTCCAATAATTTTTTGAGTTGAATTCGTTGAACTAAAAGGGTTTCCAGAATTATTTTCAAATACATTCCCAGAATTATTTTGTTTTTCCAGTTTTACACTTTCTGAATTTGAACTTGGTGAGATTATTTTATCAATTCGACTTTCTGCTTCTTGAATTTCTGACTTTGAAATTGGTTCTAAAACTGGCTTTGAAACTGGTTTTGTAAAATCCGTTGGAATCAAAACTGCGGAACTTTGAACAAATTGATTTTGAACTGGAACTGGAATTGTTTGGTTTTGTGGCAATTTTCTTTGAGTATTTTGCTCATAATATTCTGCATTTTTCTGGGAATCTTTGAGTTTTTGCTCAGCGATTTGTTTTCCATTCTTTATAATTTCTTCCAATCTTTCGCCAATAGTTTTGATCGGTGAATTAAGATTTTTGAGAATTCCATTGGAATTTTGAGAACTCAGAAAATTAGTTTGAGGATTTATGGAATTGGAATTAGTGGAATTAGAAAAAACTGGCGAAATTTTTTGGTCAACGGTTGTTGAATTTTTATCACTTGAAATCTTTCTCTCAAAGTTTTGAATGTTATTTTGTGGTTGTGGTTTTTCCAAAATTGGAACTTTCTCGTTTGGAATTTCTTTAAGATTTTTGATCCAGTTCTGCTCTTCAATTTTGGCTTTTTCTAAATTTTCTCGGTAAGAATTTTCTAGGTTTTTCAAAACTTTTTCCATAATTTCTTTTTGAGAATCTCGGCGAATTTCTTTAGCTTTTTCAAGAATTGGAACTGGAATTTGATTTGAAACTTGGTTTGAAATTTGAGTTTGATTTTTGGAATTTTCCAGAGGTTTTACAAAATTATTTTGAGAGTTATTAAAATTTTTTTCATTATTTTGAGTTTTTAAAATTGTCAAATTTGGCAAAACTGGACTTGAATTTTGAGAGTTTGGTGAACTAAAATCTGAACTTTGCCAACTTTTTTTTGCAATAAAATTAGAATTGTCCGAATTATTTTGTTTTTGAAAATTTGAATTTGAAGTTAAAATTTTAGAATTATTTGAGTTTTTTTCAGATGGACTTTGGTTTAAATTGAATGTTTTATTTTGGTTTTGAGAGTTTTGTTGGAAATCTTGAGAATTTTGTGCATTTTGGAAAGTTTGAGAATTTTGGAAACTATTATTTTTTGACAAAACTGAGTTTTGGTTTGAATTTTTGGAATTTTGATCGAAGGTTTTTATATTTGAAACTGAGTTTTGAAAATTATTTTGAGTTTTTCCAGAATTATTGAGGTTTTGTGAAGTTGGAATTTGAGTTGAGTTATTAAAATTTGAAGTTGAATTAAATTTTGAAAAGTTGAGATTTGTAGAATTTCCGTTTGAGCTTTGGTTGAAATCTGCACTGAAACGTTGAACTTGAGAATCTGGCAAAACAGAAAAATTGTCCAAATTAGCTGGATTTTTCGTTATTTTTGAGGAATTATCAGCCATGAAAATTATTTGAAAAACTAAAAATTATTTGAAAAAATTAGGAACTTGGAAATCTTAACTTTAAACTAACCATTTTAATTTTACTTAAATTTATTGAATTTATTTTGTAAAAGTGTTAAATCTTGAAATTGACTTTTTTATCTAAACTTATTTCCAGATCAGAAAGTTGAGTTTTTTTTATTTGAAATTATTTATGTGAAATTTTCAGTTTTTACTTCTTTTGCTTATTTTAACTCAAGATTTTTCTTTGGTCAAATTGCAAGTTACATCCAAAAAGTCAAAGGTTGAACTATAATTTATTTTCCAGCTTTTGTCAATTATTTCACTTTTCTAATTTTGATAATCAGGTTTTGCCAAAATAAAACTTAATTTAGAAATAATTTTGAAGCTGAATTTAGAACAAAAAGAATTTCCAAAAACGAATTTCCAAAGTAATTTTTTCAATTTCTAAGATTTTTTATTTTAAGTTTTCAGATAATCCCAAGTTTTCAGATTTTTATGACAATTTTGATTTCCAACTCTTAATTTCCAATTTTTGGCTGATTTAATTTTGCTCAATTTTCCAAAGATTTTGCACTTTTTTGTTTTTTTGCAGTTTTTTCCCAATTTTGTTTTTACATTTTGGAAATTTTGTCAATTCGTCTTTTGTGTCTGATTTCTTGACTAAAATCAGTTTGAATAAATTTTTGGAAAAGTTTTACGGCAATTTCAGGTTCAATCAAGCTTCCCAAACACAAAATATTCGCGTCGTTATGCTCTCGCATTTTGCCAACAATTTCCAGATTTTCTGCCAAATTTGACAAGTTCACCAAGCTCAAACAACCAGCTCGGATAAATTTAAAGCGATTCAAGGCGATACTGATGCCAATTCCGGTGCCACAAATCGCCAAACCAAAACTATTTTTTGCAGAATTTTTCAATTTTTGGGAATTTTCTAGTTTTTCCAAATCAGTTTCCAAATTTTGAACTAAAAGTCCAGCAATATCAGGATAATCGTCTGACAAGTCCAAAATTGGCGTCAAAAAAGTCAATGAATTTTTGTTTTCAAAACTGTTTTCCAAGTTGTTTTCTGAATTATCAGAGAAGTTTTCAGAGAAGTTTTTTGAACTATTCCAAAGTTTTTGAATTGCACTGGAAAGCTCGAACCCTTTGTGATCTGAAGCCAAAAAAAGCATAAATTTGAATTTTAGTTGAAAATATTTAGTTTTTTTAAAATTATTTTAAATTTGTTTTCAAGCAAAATACTCTGGATATTTCGTAACTATTTCCGAAATGGTTTGACCGATTATTTTTTGAATTTGATTTTCCAAACGACCATTGTTATCTGGTATTTTGAATTTTTTCTTTTCTTCGTCAAAAAAAAACTGCCAAGTAAAAGCTTTCATTTATTTGAGTGTTTTGCTCAGCATTACTTCTTATTATTTTCTCTTTCAACAGATTGTTGGCGACCGACTTAAGTAAACTTATTATCAAAAATTTTAGATTTCTATTTTTTTCAGTTTCCATTATTTTTTTGGCAAATTCACTAGAAAAAGATTTGAAATTGGTTTTCTAACATTTAAGTTTCCTGAAAATTCGCCATTTGCTACCATAAATATTTTTTGTTGATTTTTATTAAATTTTTTTAACGTGTTTTGTTTTTAGATTTTTTTACAATAATTTTTTGATTTGTGGAATTTGTGGAATTTGTGGAATTTTACATTTTGCTTTAGATTTTCAGATTTTTTTACTTTCAAAGTTTTTGTGAAAATTAGGCTGAAAGATTTTAAAATTGAATTTTATATATAATTAAAGCTAAATTAGTTGGACTTTTACTGGAATTGTATTTTGGAATTTTGTTAGTTTTCTCAAACCATCATCGATTATAAAGTATATTTTATTTTTGGGCAAATTTTTTTTAATTTAAGTTTTGACAATTTAAGTTTTGTAATTTTTTTAACCTGATTTTTAATTTATATTTTTGAAGATTTTGCAAATTTTTAAACATTTTTACTTTGCTTTTTTGAGTTTGACAAAGTTCCAGATTTTCTTTTTCCTTGGTTTAGGCTTTGAAAACTTTTCTAAATTTAAATTCAAGTTTCAAATTGATTTTCAAGTTCTTTTTTGCTAATTTTCGCCATTTTTCAACATTTTCCGAGTTTTAAAGCCAATTTTTCAAATCTAGTTTTAGAATTAATTTGCAAAACTTTTTCTACTTTCAAATTCTTTCAAATCCAATCCGACCCAGTAATTTTAACTAAAAATCAACAATAACTTTTCCCTCAACTTTTCCCCAATCTTCCCTTTCACTTTATGGCCAAAAAAACCACCGCAACAACTGACAATCCAATGCCAAATAACGCAGCTGAAAAACTCAAAATGGCGGAGCTAATTACCAAGCAAATCACCAGTACTTTTGGAGCTGGAAGTATTATGAAAATGAATCAAAACGCCAATCTTGACGTCAAAGTGACTTCTACCGGCTCTCTTGCAGTTGATTTAGCTATTGGCGTTGGAGGTCTGCCTCACGGGCGAATTATTGAGATTTATGGACCAGAAAGTAGCGGTAAAACAAGCCTTGCCCTTTCAACTATCGCCCAGTCTCAAAAAAATGGTGGAATTGCAGCTTTTATTGACGCCGAACACGCTTTTGACCCATCTTGGGCAACCAAATTTGGGGTAAATATTGACGATCTCTACGTTTCCCAGCCCAGTAACGGCGAAGAAGCTCTAGAAATCGTGGACAACTTGGTTCGTTCTAACGCCTTTGACGTTATTGTCATTGACTCAGTGGCAGCTCTTGTGCCGCGCTCAGAAATTGAGGGCAATATGGGAGACTCGCAAATGGGCGTTCAAGCACGTCTCATGTCACAAGCTCTAAGAAAACTCACTGGTGCGATTAGCAAGTCCAACACAATTGTCATTTTTATCAACCAAATTCGTCTCAAAATTGGCGTAATGTTCGGAAACCCCGAGACCACGACTGGCGGTCAAGCTCTCAAATTTTACTCGTCAGTCAGGCTTGATATTCGCAAAGTCGCAATGCTCAAGGACGGTACGGAAGATGTTGGGATGAAAATCAAAGTCAAAGTTATCAAAAACAAAATGGCCCCACCGTTCAAAATTGTTGAAACTGACCTGATGTTTGGCGAACCAGGAATTTTTTCTTTGGCTGGAGAAATCGTGGATATCGGAGCGACTTACGATGTGATTGTCAAAAATGGCAACACTTACTCGCTCAACATTGATGGAACTGATCACAAAATGGGCGTGGGTCGTGCGAACGCTCTCAACTGGCTAAACGCTCATCCTGACGAAAAATTCCGTGCTAAAGATCTAATTATCGTAAAGTTCAAAGAAAAAGTTAAGGCTGGACAATCTTACTCTCCAAAAACTGACGATGAAAGTGACGATGAAGAAGAAATGGAAGACGAAGAATAGACTTCTTAGTTACATTTTAAAAATACAAACTTTGTGAGCTGGGTAAATTTTGTGGTGTAAATTTTGTAAACTTATCAAAAATAAGATTGATACAAAAAGTATTTCAAAAATAGTTTGTTAATTCTACTGATTCTAATTATTTATAAAACATAAACAGTAGTTTTAGTTAATTCTAATTTTTACTTTAGAAATCCTGCGCTCCAGATTTTTTAGGTTTTTTTTGCGTTAGTTGTTGTGAAATTTTATAGTTTATTTAGTACATTTTGGCAAAAAATGTATAACCGAAGGGCTGAGCTAACCGAAGGGCTGAGCATATTGCAATTTTAAACAATTTTTTGAATTAACGCAAGAGGACTAAACAAATTGTGAAATTCTCAAGAATTAAAACAGCAAATCGCTCAAAAAGATTGTGAAAATTGATTAAAAATAATTCAAAAGTCATTTCAGGTTATTTTTAAAAACTAACTTAAAAAAATGGATTTCTTCTTTTATTTTTTTGACTTTAATTGTAATGCATACGACCAAGTGAAACGCTGTTAACAGGGTGAAACGATATCTGTTTCTGAAGCAAATAGGTTGAACAAAGTGTGATTGACAGTTTCCCAAAATTTGCTCGGAGTTTATTTGATTTTTCATTTCCGTTTTCCATTTTTTTTGGAATTTACTAATTTTTAATTAAGTAATTTGACTTTAAAAAAGATTTTAGAAAAGATTAAAATAATTTATTTTGATAATTTTATGCAGCCGATAGAATATACGCTCAATTTGCAACGATTTTTACTTACTTTATTAGGCTTTTCCTTTATTGGCGGTTGTGGCATTTTAGTTTTTTGGGAGCCTTTTAGAGAAGTTTGGAGTTTTTGGCTTGTTTTATTTTTTGCTGTAATAATTTTGGCAATTGTCAAGATTTTTTTGCTTTTTTGGTGGTATTTTTTTATTCGCAAAGTTATTTTGACCGTAATTCAGGTCAATTCTCTAGTTTATCAAAGCCTGACTTTGTCGCTGATATTTTTTTACACTTTTTTACTACTTCACACAGGAAGTCTCAACAATTTTAGTCTTGCTTTGGTACTTTTTATGACCTCGTCGTATATTTTATTTTGGCGACTTTAGGATTTTCAATTAATTTTTGTTAACATCTTCTTTTTGCCAAATAATTTTGTAAAATATGTTTTTGTAAATTGTATTGTTGTTTCTATCAAGAGAAAAAATTTGAACATTCACTTTTTGTGTTTCACCGTCTTCAAATAAAAATGTTTTTGTAGCATTTGCACCCAAAAGATTAACACAAATCGGAATTAGAATTAATGAAAATGTTAAAATAGAAAAAATCTTGGTTTTGAAAGTTAAAATAATTAGGAATAAAGCTGTTAAAATAATAATTGGTAAAGAAAAAATTCCACTACTAAAAACCAAAATTACAGTCCCAAAAATTCCATATGCAGTTAGAAAAAATAAAAATGGTGCAAACAAAGAGCTAAACCAATTTTCAAAACTAATTTTTCTACCCAAAATTCCACAAATTACAGACAAAACAAAGAAAAAAATTGACCAAATTGATTGACTTTCAAAACCTGAAATAATCGGATGAAAAACATGGTTTGGAACTTTGTAAAATAAATTTAGAAATAAAGAAATCCAAATTAAACTCCAATTTAAAATAACGGTAAATGTGGAAATAACGAGAAAAAATGTTGATAAAAACTGAAACTTGATTTGATATTTATTCTGGAAAATTTCTGACATATTTACATATTTTGATTTTATTTTTTTATTTTGATTTTTTATTTCGCTAAGAATTCGCGAGTCAAAACTTTGCTCCTTTCCACGCCCGGCTGGTCAAATGTGTTGATATTAAGAAGTTCTCCCAAAAAAGCTACTGAAGTCTGGAAAAACATAAAAAGCTGTCCAAGCGTCGTTTCGTCAAGTTTTGGAATGCTCAAAGTGACGTTGGCACGATTACTTTCGGTCAAACTCTGAACGGTGGCGGCAAACTCAGCGTCCATCAAATCGCCAAAAGTTTTGTTTTGCAAATAAGCAAATTCCTGGGGTAAATTATCGCCAATTTTGACTTCGTTTTCCATTTTTTGGACATTGATAAAAATAAGCAATTTGTCGTTGACTCCTTCCTTAAACAGCTGAAGCTGGGAATGCTGATCGGTCGCCCCAAGAGCTGGAAGTGGCGTAATTCCAGTGTTAACAACCCTTCCTTCAAGGTCAAATTCTTTGCCAACGGATTCGCTCAAAAGCTGTGTGTACCAATTGGAAAACAGCCTCAAACGGCTAGAATACGGCATCAAAACACTGATCTTTTTGCCTTTTTGGGAAAGCAGAAACTGAATACAACTAAGGCGAAAACTGGACTGCAAACTTTCTGTTGACAAAGCATTTTGAGCACCTTGTAAAATTTTCTGAATATCCAAATCCATCAAAGCAGAAATTACCAAACCAACGGAAGAAAGCACCGAAAATCGTCCACCAACGTTAGCGGGAATTGCAAAACTTGGGATATTTTCCTCGGTTGCAATCTTTCGTAAATATCCGACATTTGGATCAGTTACAAAGACAAAATGATCTTTAATTTCAAGTTTTTCTTTTTCAAAAAGACTGCGAAAATAAAAATACTGAGCCAAAGTTTCGGGCGTCGTACCAGATTTGGTTTGAACCAAAAAAAGTGTTTTCTTGAGATTAATTTTGGCTTCCAGATTGGCAATTTGATCACTGTCAATGTTGTCCAGGCAATGAATTTTCAAACTTTCTCTTTTATTTTCAAAAGCCCCGAGTAAGCAAATTGGCCCGAGCATACTACCACCAATTCCCAAAATCACAATGTCTGAGTATTTTCCGTTCACGCTTTTGGCAAATTCCAAAATTCCTGAAATATCTTGGTTTGGTAAGTCCCAAAAACCTTGCTGGCGACTTTTGGCTTTTTCAAAAATATCGGAAAATTGTTGTAAAAATGGTTCAAGTTCTAGTTTTGTCAAACTGTGATTTGGGGAAATTTGGCTAATTTTGTCAAGATTGCTGGTAATGAATTGCATAAAAAAGTTGGAGAAGTTATTATTAATATAAAGAAATATATTTTTGGTTAAATTTGTCAACTTATTTTTGATTTGACATTAAATTAAATTGTATGATTTGCTTCTATAGTTTTTTGCAAACTATGCAAATTTTTGAATATGACCAATTTCACCACCCCAATTAACTTACCGACAATAAGAGAAATAAAAGTTATAAAAGCAGTTAATTTTTTGGAATACAGGCATAAGTTGATTTTTTTGAACCTGGATTTATCCTTGATGGAGAGTTAAGAGAAAAAATTGAAAATGAGTATGGTCTTTAAGGCAAGTCCTGACATTTTGGATGGCGATGCTGGGATAAATTATCCTTTTGAGAAAAAAGTGGAACTAATCAAATGGTACAAAAGTCAAGGAGGTATCAAAGAAACAGCAGATCATTGGTTTGCTGAATTAAATGAAAATCTATCCCTTTAAAATATATTAATTATGCACCAAACAAAAAACTCACATTTATTAAAATTACTAAAAGATATTACTGAAAATCAATTATTTTTTGGTCAATTGGTAATGAATAAAAATGAAATTCAAGCGAGACTAAATATTTTAATTCCATAAAGTTTTTGAGAGATACAAGTTGTAAAATAAAATCTTTACCTGCAAATTTAGAATTGGGTGATAATAATTTTGTAGGAGATTTGATTAAAATCGGTTTTAATTTTGAGAAAATCAACACAATATTTGATAAATTAATATCCAATGTTCAAGATGATTTGGTTATTATCAAGGAATTGTCAGGCTATGACAGAATCCTAAAACAA
>JFJP01038897.1_pt1 | contig 16673 bp, 16 predicted proteins | sample 431651 | NCBI WGS metagenome assembly JFJP01 (sample SAMN02602958, study PRJNA72255) | Microbial mat metagenome, whole genome shotgun sequencing project. | biome: fresh water; feature: sink hole; material: water; isolation source: purple microbial (photo- and chemosynthetic) mats found in... | reverse complement strand
GTAAAAATTGGTGAGCAAACCTGGATGGCTGAAAATCTGAGAACAACAAAGTATCGAAATGGTCAAGATATTAACTCATCTGCAATTTTTTATCCTGCATATCAATTTGTATATGCTAACGATGTGAACAATGCAGCCAAATATGGCCGACTTTACAACTGGTATTCGGCCATCGACAGCCGAAATATAACGCCTGTAGGCTGGCATGTACCCAATCATGGTGAGTGGATAATACTTAGAGACCATCTGATTGCCAATGGATATAACTACGATGGCACTAACACCAATAATAAAATAGCCAAATCTTTAGCTTCAACAACACAATGGGAAACATATACAAGTATAGGGGCTATAGGTAATGATTTAACAAAGAATAACAGCACCGGTTTTAGTGCTATTCCGGCAGGTAGTATCAGCGGTTCAGGATTTGCTACCCTCAATTATTACGGTCACTGGTGGACATCACAACTGTACAGTGGATTGCAAGCCTGGTATTGGAGTCTGTATCATCATACCTCCGATCTGGTTGAAAGTCACGTTCCATATGAGTTTGGTTTTTCTGTTCGTTGTGTCAAGGATTGATAGTCAAATTGCATTATATTCTTTTACTTTTCAATAGACGAAAGAATTCCAATTCTGTCAACTTAAGTATTACATTGACGGAGTTGGAATTCTATAATCTTAATTGCATTATCTGAACCTTTGAAAAACAATAATATTATCGTAACCTTCAGGCGTTTTAATCCAGCTTTTAAGTATGCCGTTTGTTTCATAGCCTTCTTTTTCGAACATTAGGCGGCTTGCAGTGTTGCTTTCGGCAATGTGGCAGTAAAGTTGATTTATTTTGAGGAAGTTAAAAACGTAATTTTCGGTAATATGTAATGCTTTTGTGGCGTAGCCTTTTCCCTGATGGGTTGGGTCAACAAATAATCCGAGTGCAATGCGACTGTGGTGTATGTCGAAATCGAATAAGTCAACCGTTCCAACCGTTTCGCCGGTGGACTGATCGTCTATCATCAATCGGAGTTGTTTGGTTTCGTAAATATCGCTTTCGGTTTGTTGTATGTACTGTTTCAGCGCGTATTTGGAATAAGGTTGACGGGTATTGCCAACTATCCAGAGTGAGGAGTTGTTTTCCCACGCATACAGTCGATCCAAATCCTGTGGCTCTACTGCTCGCAGACGTATATTTTCGTTTTCGAGAAACACGTTTTTATTTACGATTTACAATTTTCAGTAACTACAAACTTTCAAACTACAAACTTCTTTTCTATTCTCCAAATAATGTTTTAAAGAAACCTTTTTTTTGTGGCGGATATTCGTTGGATAATTCATTTGAATAAGGTACAAGATGTTTTTCGGTAGAAATCATTTGAAAAACTACTCCCCAATCGGGTAAACCACCTAAATTACGATCGTCGATAAATAAATCAGCTTTAAGTTTACGCGGTTGCAAATCGTTTGGAATTATGTCGGGATAATTCGAATTTACTGCATAAAATTCCAATCCACGTTGTTTACAAAACTCAACAGCTTCTTGAAGTTCAAGTCCTTCGCGTACTGTCCACAAAATCAGCAGATGTTGAAAATCATCCTGTAATCGTTTTAAAGTGGTGATGGCAAAAGGAATTTCTTTTCCAATTTTTGGATATTCGTGGGTAACAATGGTACCATCAAAATCTACTGCAATGATCATTTTATTATTTAACTTATTAGTTGAAAATTGTTATTCAGAAAATTCTTCGAGTTGTAAATCTGAAATTATTTTACTCTCGCTTGGTTTACAAAAAAACAACCCGATGGCTGCAATGCCGGCACAAAAAATCATGGATTGTGATTGCATTACATAAAAGAATATTATTCCCATTACTAATCCAATTCCAATAACAGAAATTCGAATAAGTGCTGCTTTCCGGTATTTCTGAAATTTTTCGGATTCATCCGTTAGTTGGACTAATTTTTTTGTGTATTTGTTGAAAACAGCTAATGAAAGAGGTACGGAGCCGATAATGAGCACAATCAAAAAAGTAGAAAGTGCAATTCCTGTCTGACTTTGAGGATTAATTGTAAATCCGTTTCTCAAAATATAATAGCCTGCAAGTGCACCTAAAATAGCTAATATATAAAATGCGTAATAGGCTATTGAAAGGTCTCTGATAGTTTTTTTCATTTTCTTATTTTCTTATTTTCCTAATTTCTCACGTTCCAACGCTTAAGGAGCTTTCGGGATTCCCAATTTCTTAATTTAAAATTTACTTTCAATTATTTAAATGAATTTGAGAAATCGATACGATTCAAAATTGAACGACCGAGTGTAACTTCATCAGCATATTCTAATTCGTCGCCTATGGCTACACCACGTGCTATGGTAGTGATTTTTACATTTAAAGGCGCTAATTTTCTATAAATATAAAAATTGGTTGTATCCCCTTCCATGGTGGTACTCAAAGCAAGGATAACCTCTTTCACATAATCGGTTTGTACCCTTTTTATTAAACTTTCTATTTCCAGATTATTGGGACCAATGCCATCCATTGGCGAAATTATTCCTCCTAACACATGATATAAACCATGATATTGTTGGGTGTTTTCGATAGACATTACATCTTTTATATTCTCAACTACACATACCGTTTCTTTATCGCGGGATGGGTTGGCACAAATCCTGCAAATATGAGTATCCGAAATATTATGGCAAATTTTACAATAAACAATTTCTTTGCGTAACTTCAATATAGAATCGCTGAAAATTTCAGCGTCCGTTTCTGGTTGTTTTAAAATATGTAGAACAAGTCTTAATGCAGTTTTTCTTCCTATACCAGGTAGTTTTGAAAACTCGTTGACTGCATTTTCAAGAATTGCTGATGAAAATTGTTGGTTATTCACCTGTTTAATCGATTAAATTTTTAACGGTACAAATTTACAAAAAATATCGTTATAAATCTATTCTCAACATTAACAAGTAGTTCGGTTTTTTTTTCTTAATTTTGCAACTTTCGTTATTCAAAATGTAAGCTGATGAGTGGTTTAACTGTATTCCTGATTATTGCCGGATATTTCTCGGTTTTGATGTTGATTTCTTTTATTGCAGGACGGCAAAGCACAGATAATGAAGCTTTTTTTCTTGGAAACAGAAAATCGCCCTGGTGGATAGTTGCCATCGGTATGGTTGGTTCATCAATTTCAGGGGTGAGTTTCGTTTCGGTACCCGGCATGGTGCGGGGCATCGATTTTACTTATATGCAGACCGTAATTGGATTCTTTTTCGGATATGTTGTTATTGCAAATGTTTTATTACCCTTGTATTACAAACTAAATCTCACATCCATTTACACTTACTTAAATCAACGTTTCGGAAAGCGTGCCTACAAAACCGGTGCATCATATTTCTTATTGTCCAAAACCGTGGGAGCAGCAGCAAGACTATATGTGGTGGCTCTTATTTTGCAAAATTTAGTTTTTGATGCCTGGAACGTTCCTTTTCCTGTAACCGTTTGCAGTACTATACTACTTATTTGGCTCTATACTTACCGGAGTGGAATAAAAACAATAGTTTGGACAGATACAATTCAAGCCATTGTGATGGTTGTTTCCCTTGTTTTAATTGTAATTCAGGTGTCAAATGAATTGAATTTCAGTTTTTCCGAATTAACTAATCATCTGATTGAAAGTGATAAAACACGTATTTTTGTATTTGATGACTGGCATTCGAAACAGAATTTTTTCAAGCAATTTTTCAGTGGAATTTTCATTGCCATAGTTATGACCGGCTTGGATCAGGATATGATGCAAAAGAACCTGACTTGCCACAATTTGCACGATGCAAAAAAAAATATGTACTGGTACGGAATTTCATTTGTTCCCGTTAATTTATTGTTTCTGATTTTGGGCGCTATGTTGTTGATGCTTGCTAATCAGAATAATATTGTTTTACCCACACGGGCTGACGAAATTTTACCCATGTTTGCAACAACTTATCTTAGCAAAACAGTTTTGGTATTATTTATTGTAGGAATTATCGCAGCGGCATTTTCGAGCGCTGATTCAGCATTGGCAGCGCTCACCACTTCTTTTGCAGTAGATATTATGGATGTTCAGCATCAGGACAAACAAAAAGCCAAACGTACCCGAATGATTATTCATATATGTATATCCATAGTTTTTGCCCTGATTATTTTAATTTTTAAAGCAGTAAATAACAAAAGTGTAATTGATGCTATTTATATTATCGCCTCATATACTTATGGTCCACTACTGGGCATGTTTACATTTGGATTATTTACAAAGCTCAAGACCAATGACAAAGTCCTGCCATATATTGCCATTGCATCACCATTAATATGTGCTTTGCTGGATTATTTAAGCAAAACATATTGGGGCTTTTCGTTTGGCTATGAATTATTAATGATGAATGGATTGATAACTTTTGGAGGTATGTGGTTGTTTAGAACAAAGAGTAAAGAACAAAGAACAAAGAACAAAGAGTAACCCCGATAGCTATCAGGTAAAGACTTTAAAAGCATGAATGCAGGGTAAATATCACGACCAAAGGAAATAAATTACACGAAGTATATAAAATAAAAAAATATGGATATTAAATCAGCGGAATTTGTGATAAGCAATACCGATTTCAAGAAATGCCCCGAAAGTCGATTGCCGGAATATGCTTTTATTGGGCGTTCGAATGTTGGAAAATCATCGTTAATCAATATGCTGACCAATAAAAATGGTTTGGCAATGACATCATCTAAACCTGGGAAAACTTTGTTGATTAATCACTTTTTAATCAATAATAATTGGCATTTGGTTGATTTGCCCGGCTACGGATATGCTTCGACAGGTAAAAAAATGCGTGAAAAATTGCAAAGCATTATCGAAGATTTTATTTTGCATCGTGAGCAATTGACTTGTCTTTTTTTGTTGATTGATAGCCGGTTGGAGCCTCAAAAAATCGATCTTGATTTTATGGAGTGGTTGGGCGAAAACGGAATTCCATTTTCAATTGTTTTTACGAAATTAGATAAAATGTCGGCTGTTCGGGCCAAAGAAAATCTGAAAGCATATCAGGAAAAACTCCACGAACAATGGGAAGAACTGCCTCCTATTTTTGCAACTTCGGCTGAAAAACGGGTAGGACGAGACGAGTTGCTGAATTATATTGAAGGGATTAATAAAAGTTTGTAAGATCAATAATTTGAAATGATTTAGACACTATATTAAATTTTTGAATGGTTTACAGCAAACGTTTGCGCTTTGATTTCCAATTTTCATTTGCGAATTATATTCAACTTTTGATAAAAAAATAATATCATTGCATTTCAAATGTCTTTGTTCTTACAACTTTGTTCATTAATATAAAAAAAACATGCTAAACATTCAAAAGAAATTAAGTAATCCTTTTCTGGCTTTGCTCGGATTGCCTGCTACAGCTGTTGGATTTGCCCTTTCAACACAAATTGCAGCACTCAGCTGGATACTTTCCAATAAATATCAGTTAGATATTCATGAGGTGGCTTTCGTTTGGTTGGCCGGCCCACTGGCAGGTATTTTTGGTCAGGTAATTGTAGGTTTAATTAGTGATAATGTGTGGTTTATGGGTGGAAGGCGCCGACCATTTATTATTATTGGAGGATTGGTTAGTACAGTTGCATTTTTCACGCTGCCTCATATTCGCAGTATTTCGCAAATTACCGGCGTTACCGATATTATTCTTATTGCTTCGGTTATTGCTTTATTTCTGGATTTATCTGTCAATGTTACCTTTAATCCTGCTCGATCAATTATTGCCGATTTAACCCCTGAAGGAAAAATACGCACATCAGGTTTTGTATGGATGCAAATTATGTCCGGTTTTTTTGGCGTATTTGCCTATTTTCTATCTATGGTTTTCGGAAACGAAATGTTGCTTTATATTGCTGCTGGTATTGTTTTTCTAACAGCAGTTTTCCCCATTTTATTTATTCAGGAAAAAAAAGAACAGGATATTAAAAAAACAGAAATTCAGGAGAAATTTGGTATTTGGCAAATTTTCAAAGAAATATTTCCACTTTATGGATTCCTTGTATTTGGCGTTTTTAGTCTATTACATCATTTTTTTGCTGATACTTTAAGTGCTTGGCATAACCCTATATTGATTTGTTCAATCATATATTCGGTTGTAATAGGTATTTATATTATTATACAAGGCACTAAACAATCCTCAAACAAAAACGAATTTCAAAAGATTATGCTGGCACACTCATTTACCTGGGTTGCTTTTCAAAGCATGTTTATTCTTTCCGGTTTTTTTATCGAAAATCAAATTCTCCCCAATATTGAACTTAAAGGAATTACAGCTAACTGGTTTGCCGAAGAATTGACTGGGGTATCGCAGTCTTCTGCGTCTTCAGTTGGGAATATTGTCTCTTTGGGTTTCTTTATTCTGAACCTGATTGGAGCAATTTTTCCATTGATTTTACAATCAATTGCCAAGAAAATAGGTCGGGTAAAAACCTATATTTCAGCATTGTCTTTCTCGGCAATTGGCTATTTTTATATTGCATTTTTTAGCAAAGTAGAGTTAGATTTTTATATAGGTATGTTCCTTGTTGGGATAGGTTGGTCTGCCGTAATATCAATTGTTTTTGCCATTATGAGTGAACGTGTTAATCCTGCCAAAATGGGATTGTTTATGGGCGTTTTTAACCTGGCTGTAGTGCTTCCTCAAATGATGAGCAATGGCGTGGCTAACGTAATTAAATCAACGGGAAATCACCAATTGCTTTATATTTTCTGCGGATTGTTAATTACAACTTCTGTCATATTTTGGGTTTTTGTAAAAGAACCAGCATCATCCGGTATTAAGCAAAATACATCTTCGGGAGGACATTAAATAATTTGCATTTTGAACATTTACGATTTACAATTTAATACTATCTTTGCGGAAATTAAAACCGCACTTTATATCAACTAGATCAAAAAACCGCGGATTTACTCTTTGCGGTTTTTTTTATGTGTAGTTCAAAAAGTATTTATGAAAAAAGAAATTGTTATATCTATACTTCTATTTTGTTTTTTAGCTTCGTGTACAACTAAAAACCAAAAAACAGAAAAAACTCCTGTTATCGATTCACTTCATTTGCAATATGCCAAAGGTTTTACTATCAATTATTTCGACAAATACAAAGAAGTAATTGTTTACAGTCCGTGGATAAAAGGAAAAGTCTATGCCCGTTACTATTTGGTCAATGATTTGAAATTTAAAACTCCAACTGATGGTAATAGAATACTCGTTCCGATACACACCATTGCTGCCACTTCGGTCACCAATTTCGAATTTATAAGTCTGTTAGGCGAAATAAATACAATCAACGCGGTTTGTTCTCCCGGGATAATTTACAATCGATTCATCAATAAACGCTTTGAAGTTGGTGAAATAGCTGATTTGGGAGATGCTTTCAATATAAATGTTGAAAAAACATTACAACTAAAACCCGAAGCAGTGATGATGAGCGGTTACAATCAAAATGACCCTTATGCACAACGCGTTATACAAGCAGGTATTCCGGTGCTTTTCAACAACGAATGGATGGAAACTTCGCCACTTGCACGTGCAGAGTGGATTAAATTTGTAGCAGCATTTTACAATAAGGAATCTTTGGCTGATAGTATTTTTAATGACATTTCTTTGCGATACAATCATATCAAAACCAAAGCTCAAAAAGTTAAAAGTAAACCCCGTGTCATGACCGGATCAAATTTCAGGGGGACGTGGTATGTACCCTCCGGACGGAATTTTATGAGTACACTTTTTGCCGATGCAGGAGCCGAATACTTTTATGCTAACGATACCACATCTGGAAGTCTTCCGTTAAATGTTGAAACTGTTTTGAAAAATTTTACTGAAACAGATGTGTGGTTAAATTGTAATTTTAATTCAATTGAAGAATTAGTTAAAGCAGATTCTAAACATTCATTTTTTCGTCCGGTTTCTTTTAAGCAGGTATATAATTTCAATAAACGGCTGCTTCCATCTACTGCCAACGATTTTTGGGAAAGTGCTGTTGCCCGCCCAGATTTGCTTCTGAGTGATATTATTTCAATCTTGCATCCAGATTTATTAAAAGGATACGAATTGGTCTATGCTGAAAAATTGAAATAAAATTCTTGAGAAAAAATACATTTATTTGTATTCTACTTCACTTCCGTATTCAATTCCGGCATATTTCGAAAACAAATTTGCTTTCATTTTCCATGCTGAAAATGGTCCGGTTCTTTCGAAAAGGTTTACAGTGACATCACCATTCAGTGTTTCGTAATCGTGAAAAATTTTCCCTTCCGGAGTCGTGAATTGTAAATCCATGAATTTTTCTTTCGGAGCTGATGCTACAATTTTTATTTTATACCTGATGTTTTCAGCTGAAATTTCCCAGTTTCCATAAAAGACATTTGTTTTAATAAAGCTAAATTCATTGGGTATAAACGAATACATTTGTCCTTTATATTTTAACCCTATGGATACACCCGAATAAATTTCGAGTCCAAAAATCTTCGGGAGACCTCCACCAACTACTAAAACGGCATCTTCATTATTCTCGAATTTGTTTGAAACCAACCACGTCCACCATTTTGGGAATGATGTTCCCCAGTTTTTGTCCTGATAGCAGGGGGCCTCTTTTATTTCGAAAACTTTTGAATCACAAATAATCTTTCCTGAACAAACTGCATCAGCTTGTGCCGGAAACCAACCAATATTAAGCATTTTGTATGTGTACAAACCCCATCCCATAGCATTGAAACCCCAGTTATTTTTAATTTCTAGATCCCATGAGTATTTCTTACCATTCTTGTCAGTAACATAACCTTTGATGTGCTTATCGGTTGCTGTTTGATCAGAAATTACAATATTGGTTTCAGTATAGGAAGCAGAAAAACTAGAAACAGGGTATGTGTTTGTAACATTAATTTTGTTTTTGAAATTTCCAAAACCTACAAAGGATGTTGTTCCTTTCATAGTGTATAATGTATCCCAGGGATTTATAACTCCATAAACGATATAGAAGGATTCTTCTGTTTCCGGAATATTTAATTTATAATACCACCATTCGAACCATGGATCTGTATCTATTCTACCATTATTGGACAATGCGTTATTCCTGTTCCAGATATATGTATTGTATTCATCTATTGAGTAAATATTCAAAGATAAAATGATAAATAAAAACAAAAATTTTAATTTCATATTACTCCGTTTTACGTTAATATCTTCCTCAAAATTATAACTTTCTAAACAATAATCAATAATTGAAAGTTATTTTTGAAATAGATTATTTGGAATTAAAATTTTTGACGATTAAAAACAATGAATTAAGGTTAAACACAAATACACGAAGTCGCAAATTTTTGTAACATATATCAATATCATGTGTGCATAAAAAATAAAAATTTATTTATTATGCACACATGAGGTAATATTCATTAAATAAAACATTTATGTTTTATGCTTAGTGCCTTTTTGATTTTAATTCTGCAGAGCATATTTGAATAAAATTCAGTTTCTCAGTGATTTTGAGTTTAATTCTTATAATTAAAGGATTTAGTTTTTCGATCAGAATAATAACAAATATAAATTTGTATGATTTATTGAGTTTAGTTGTGATTTTAATAAATTTGTTGAATTTCTTCCTATTGCTTTTCTTTTTTTTGTACTTTTGAAAATTAAATATTAATTTTTTACTCTATACTTTTCTTTCACAAGTTCTGAGTCAAGGATTCATATTAATTGAATTAATTAAGTAAATAATTACATAGGCTTTTGAAATCACGTACAACCATATTGTTTGTTTTGCTTGGATTAATTACATTAGTCCTTTTTCTGGCCGATTTGGCTTTGGGAAGTATTCATATTTCATTTAAAGAAATAATTTCAGTTTTAGCAGGAAATAATCAAGGCGGAATAAATTCAGAAATTCTACTGAACTTTAGGTTACCCAAGGCGCTTACAGCCATTATTGCAGGTGCTTCGTTGTCGGTAGCTGGTTTATTGATGCAAACACTTTTCCGTAATCCCCTTGCAGATCCATATATTTTAGGAGTAAGTTCAGGAGCAAGTCTGGGCGTGGCTTTAATTACGATGGCTTCTGCTTTTTTGCCGGTAGCATTGGTAAGCAGTGGTTGGTCAATGATTTTGGCAGCAGTAATCGGTGCAGCTTTTGTATTATTGCTTGTAGTGGGGGTGTCGTTCAAAGTTCAAAATGCAGTGTCACTTCTTATTGTTGGTATTATGTTTGGGACTATAGCCGGTTCGGTTGTAAGTGTAATACAAAATTTCAGCAATCCGGATGCCATTAAATTATTTGTAATGTGGACATTTGGGAGTTTAAGTGCTGTAACCTGGACTTATATGCAAGTCTTATTCCCGGTCTCGTTGGTTGGTCTTGGGTTGGCTTTTTTTCTGCAAAAAAGACTTGATGGATTGTTGATGGGTGATAATTACGCACGTGGACTTGGAATTTCTATACTTCAAACACGTTTTCTGATTGTTATTTCTGCCGGTTTACTTGCAGGAGGAATTACGGCATTTGCCGGACCTATTGCATTTGTAGGTGTGGCCATTCCCCATATTGCCCGCGGTATTTTTCGCACATCTATTCATAAAATTCTCTTGCCTGCATCTTTTATTTGCGGGGCTTCGTTGTTGTTGGTTTGCGATATTATTACTCAAATTCCAACTTACACTTTACCCATTAACACAATAAGTTCACTTTTTGGTGCACCAATTATTTTGTGGATAATTCTTAAACGAAAATAAAACCCAAAGCCCCTGAAGGGATGCAAAATTACCATTATTTCCGTGCTTGTTTAATTTGTTGATATTTTATTAGTTAAAATAGATTTTATTGTTGTTTAAATTTAAAAATTCAGTCATATGAAAAGCAAACTTATCTTGTTTTGTTTAATGTTATTTATTTCTACTCATGCAAATGCTCAATTATTTTGGAAAGTGTCGGGTAACGGACTTGCTGAATCGAGTTACCTTTTTGGCACGCATCACTTGATTGCAAAGGATCAAATACCTGATTTTGATAAAGTATTAGAATATGTAAAACAGGTTGATTTGGTTGTAGGAGAGATGGATTTGAGTAATATGCTCGAAATGCAAATTAAATTAATGAAGGGTGCAACCATGAAGGATTCAACAATTTCTCAATTGCTCACTCCGGAAGAATATATTTTGGTAGATAATGGTTTTAAAGAAGTAATGGGCATGGGATTAAAAAAGCTCGATAAATTTAAACCAATGATGTTAAGTACATTGTATTCGGCAATGCTTTTTATGAAACAGAATAATTTGAAGAAAGAACCTGAAGCTGTAGATCAGATATTTCAGAAAGCTGGCAAAAAAAACAAGAAAAAAATAATCGGACTCGAGACTATTGATCAACAAATTGATATTTTGTTTAATAAAATATCACTCAGCCGACAGGCAGAAATGCTTGTAAAAACAATTAATGAAAAAGAAGAATCTATTGAGTTAATAAAAAACCTGAACGAACTGTATCTGAAAGGAGATTTAACAGGACTTGAAGCTCTTAATAATGAAGATGACAATATGAATGAGGATGAAAGAAAATTATTAATTGAAAGTAGAAACATGAACTGGATGCAGCAACTTAAAACTTTGCTGCAGCAAAATTCATGTTTGGTAGCGGTGGGTTGTCTTCATTTAACTGGTGAAATTGGTTTGATTAATCAGTTGAAAAATGAAGGTTATATTTTAGAACCTGTTGCGTTTTAATAAATAGCAATTAAGTCAAAATAATGAGTGGTATTCTTAATAGAATATCACTTTTTTATTTTTAAAATGTTAAATATATTTAAAAATATATTTTTTTTGAAACCATTAAATGCAAGATTATGAAGTGATTAAATAAAATCAAATTAATAAAATTCTTATTTTTATGGTACTATGTATAACAAGGTACTATAATTATCTATATATTTGCAACGTCATTCAGAAAAGAACATTTTCTGATTTGAAAATAAAGTCAATAATTCAACTCAAACATAAGATTAGATTTATGATTACACTAACAAACATCAACAAAACTTATTATACAGAAGCTACTTCGCTTCATGTATTGAAAGACTTAGATTTACATATTGATAAAGGAGATTACGTTTCTATCATGGGTGCTTCAGGTTCCGGAAAATCTACTTTGTTGAATATATTGGGAATTTTGGATAATTATGATACAGGCGATTATTACCTGGATAATAAGTTGATTAAAAATTTATCGGAAAAACAAGCGGCTTATTACCGCAACGAGATGATTGGTTTTGTATTTCAATCTTTTAATTTGATCAATTTTAAAAATGCACTCGAAAATGTGGCCTTACCGCTTTACTATAGAGATATAAGCCGTAAAAAACGCAACATTATTGCCATGGAGTATCTTGACAAGATGGGTTTGCGCGAATGGGCCACACATTTACCAAACGAAATGTCCGGAGGTCAGAAACAACGCGTTGCAATAGCCCGAGCTATTATTTCGCAACCAAAGATTTTATTGGCCGATGAACCTACAGGTGCTTTGGACAGTCATACCACAGTTGAAATGATGAAAGTTTTAAGTGAACTAAATGCCAATGGATTAACAACTATTATTGTAACTCATGAACAATCGGTAGCTGAAGAGACTAATTCAATTATTCATATTAAAGATGGATTAATTGAAAGAATTGAAAAAAATGAAAAAAAAGGAATTGTTGTTTAACCCTTAAATAATTAATAATATGGAAATTCTAATGATTTTATTTACAGTGTTTTTTTTAAGCTTGTTTTTTTTATTGTTGCCTCTCATTGCAATTATTGATATTGTAAGAAGTAGATTTTATGGAAACGACAATTTGCTTATGTTACTCATTGTTATATTTATTCCATTTGGGTCAATAATTTATTTTTTAATTGCTCCATCGCGCAAAATTAGAGTTTAATTATTTATTCTCAATTTAATAATTCACTAAGATGTTCTCAATAAATACATTACAAGAAATTTTTGCAAGTCTAAAGCACAATAAATTACGTACAGTACTTACAGGTTTGTCAGTTACCTGGGGTATATTTATTTTGATTGTGTTGTTAGGTGCAGGCAATGGACTTAAAAATGGAGTAACTTCCAATTTTAGTCGAAGAGCTACAAATACAGTTCAAATGTGGACAGGGACATCTTCTATGCCATACAAAGGACTTCAAAGTGGTCGATCGTTAGAGTTTGCCGAAAAGCAAATTGCTGATGTTGATTTGAATATGGCTGAGTCGGAGGATGAAACTGGTATTATAAATAAACAATCAACAATTACATACAAAAACGAATTTGGATCATTCAATGTAAAAGGCATTGAACCAAGTTATAAAGCAATTTATAATTTGGAGTTGAAAGAAAACAATGGTAGGTTTATTAATTCGTTGGATTTATCATATAATAAAAAGGTAATTGTATTTGACCAAAAAATTGTTGATGTTTTATTTAAGAAAGAATCACCCATAGGTAAATATGTAAATGTGGGCGATATTATGTTTAGAGTTATTGGAGTAAACTCCAAAAAAGAACACTGGGGCGATGGAAATGCATATATCCCTTTTTCTACAGCTCAGTTAATTTATAATCCTGACAAGAGATTCAAGAGTATAGCTATGACTGTTAATGGATTAGAAACTGAAGAGGCCAATAATCAATTCAATGATAAGTTAACAGGAACAATGTCGAAAAGTTTGCGTTTCGACCCTAAAGATACACAAGCACTATGGTTACAAAATTCACAAAGAGATTATATTGAAACAATGAAAATTTTTGGTGGCATCACTTTATTTGTTTCTATCATTGGAATTTTTACATTGATAGCAGGAATAGTTGGTGTAAGTAATATTATGCTGGTTTCAGTTAAAGAACGTACGCGCGAAATTGGTATTCGAAAAGCAATTGGTGCACCACCAGCTACAATATTACGTTCCATAATTTTAGAGTCTATCCTTATAACAACTTTGTTTGGGTATATTGGAATGGTGTTAGGTGTGGGTTTAACTGAACTTGTAAATATGATAATGGTACAATCGGCAGCACAGAATCCATCCGAAACGGGGATGCAAGTTTTTACAAATCCAACAGTTCAATTGTCCTATGTATTTATTTCAACAGCAATTTTAGTAGTTGCTGGTGTGATTGCCGGATATATGCCTGCACGCCGTGCCGTGAGAATTAAGCCCATAGAGGCAATGAGAGAAGAATAGAGATATTTACAATTTATTCATTTACAATTTACAAATTAATGCGAAATTCAGAAAATATAAATAAAAAAATAAAAAGTTCTCCTTTCAGAAGTTGGAGCATTTTTGATCTTGATCGTTGGCAAGAAATTTGGATTACGATTACTCATAATAAATCTAGAAGTTTTTTAACAGCTTTTGGAGTATTCTGGGGAATGTTTATGCTGGTAGTTATGGTAGGAGCAGGGGTTGCGTTGGAGCGTGGAATGAATTCGCAAATCGAAGGTTTTGCCACTAATTCTTGCTTTGTGTGGGCCGAACAGACCTCTGAACCATATAAAGGATTTAAAAAAGGCAGAAATTGGAATATGTTGAACGAAGATATTGAAATATTACGTGCTAATATCCCTGAAATACAATATCTTGCACCTGTTTTATTTGGTGGGGGTGGAAATAATAATGTTACCCGAAATGATAAAGCAGGTAGTTTTAGTGTAAAAGGAAATTATCCCGAATACAATAAAATTGACGAAAGCATCATGATTTATGGAAGGTATATTAATGATATTGATATTGCCGAAAACCGAAAAGTATGTGTTTTAGGCGAGCGAGTGTACGAAGTATTGTTTCCAAACAATGAAGATCCCATTGGCAAAAGTGTTCAGGTAAATGGAATTTATTTTCAAGTTATTGGTGTGGGTCGTCATACTTCGGATATCAATATTGGTGGTGATTCCAAAGAAACAGTGGTTTTACCATTTAGTACCATGCAGCAAGCTTTTAACGAAGGAAACATTGTACATTTTATGTCTGTTACAGCAATTCCTGGCGTGAGAGTTAAGTGGATTTAATATTGAAGATCAGTTTACTATGTTTTTATATTTAGGTATTGGGATAAGTGTTTTAATTTGGTTTGTTGGTATGGGTACCTTAATTGCAGGAGCCATTGGAGTTAGTAATATTATGCTTGTAACTGTACGTGAGCGCACTAAGGAAATAGGTATTCGAAGAGCATTAGGAGCTACTCCACACAATATTATCAGTCAGATTCTAAGTGAAAGTATTGTACTTACTTTGAAAGCCGGAATTTCCGGATTAATGGTGGGAGTAGGATTATTGTCACTTGTAGGTTATGGTCTTAGTCAGGGTGATCAGTTTTTCAAAGATCCACAAATTAGTTTTACAGTGGCCATTGCAGCCTTTTTTATTTTGCTCATAATTGGCACATTAGCAGGTTTTATTCCTGCAAACAGAGCAATGAACATTAAGCCTATCGAAGCCATAAGAGAAGAATAACATTTGAAAATAGAAAGATTATTAAACATAATAAAAAAAACAAATTTATATTTATGAAAAAAATTTTTAAAATCGTTTTGCTTGTAATAGTTGCAGCATCCGTATTAGGAACATTTTATTTTTTATGGAAAAAATCTCGTCCTGTAGAGAAAAAATTTATTGTTGAATTAGTAAATTTTGGAAATATTGAAAAACGAACTGTTGCAACTGGTAAAGTTGAACCTCGCAATGAGATTCTAATTAAACCTCAAATGTCAGGTATTATAGCCGAAGTTTATAAAGAAGCTGGTGATGTTGTCAGAACAGGTGATATAATTGCAAAAATTAAAGTGATACCTGATATGGTCAGTTTGAATGGTGCTGAATCGAGGGTGGCACGTGCGCAATTGTCATTTGATCAGGCGCTTAAGAATCACGAAAGAAATATCAGTCTTTTTGCACAAAAAGTAATAGCACGCGAAGAATTTGAAAAATCGGAGCTGGAGCTTAAAAATGATAAAGAAGAATTGAAATCGGCAAAAGATAATCTTAGCTTGACTCGTGATGGAATCTCGAGCGATAAATCTCAGCAAACCAATACTTTGGTTCGATCAACTATCAATGGAACCATATTGAATGTACCTATTAAAGTAGGGAATTCTGTTATTCAATCCAATAATTTCAACGAAGGAACAACCATAGCCACCGTTGCCAATATGAGCGATATGCTTTTTGTGGGAAAACTCGATGAAACTGAAGTTGGACGTATAAATGTAGGTATGCCTATGGATATTACAATTGGTGCCATTCAGGATACAAAACTTGTTGCTAATTTGGAATATGTTTCACCTAAGGGAGTTGAAGATAATGGAGCTATTATGTTCGAAATGAAAGCTGCCGTTAAAGTCCCAAAAGATGTTTTTGTACGTGCGGGTTATAGTGCCAATGCCGAAATTATTTTGTCGAAACTCGAAAAAGTGCTTACTATCCCTGAAAGTTGCATAGAATTTAGTTCAGATACTGCATTTGTGTATATTTTAAAATCAGCTGAACCACAAAAGTTTGAGAAAAAGCAAATTAAAGTAGGCATTTCGGACGGAATTAAAATAGAAGTGAAGAGTGGATTGAAGTTGAAAGACAAAATACGTGGTGC
>JFJP01018693.1_pt1 | contig 16673 bp, 9 predicted proteins | sample 431651 | NCBI WGS metagenome assembly JFJP01 (sample SAMN02602958, study PRJNA72255) | Microbial mat metagenome, whole genome shotgun sequencing project. | biome: fresh water; feature: sink hole; material: water; isolation source: purple microbial (photo- and chemosynthetic) mats found in... | reverse complement strand
CGCCACCTCGCCGGTATTCTCCTCCCATGGCACGACAATGAAAGCCCGCGTCAAGCAGGGCCAATTCCGTATTGGGAAAGGCATTCAGGAACTCACCTTTCCAAGCCCACGGCAGCCCCGCCAAGGGGTGCCTCGGACACACAACCGTGACTGGACGATCAGCAACCACGAAGTCGTACTTCTCAAACGAGCCCAACCATGGCGACCGCGTGCCGGGTAAATTCATCGTTACTCTCCTATTGTTCTGAAGGCTTTTCGACCTCGGCTTGCATGTTGTACTCGATGGGTTGCTGATCGCGAATGACTGCCAGCTTGACCGGCTGGCCTCCGGTAACTTTTCCCATTACTTCAAGAAACTCCCGGACATCGCGCACCTCGAGGCCGTTGACTCGCTGGATGAAATCAGAGACGCACACACCGTCTCGTGATGCGGGAGAACGCTTGCTGACATCGACAACCAACACACCTTTCGCGTCTGCCGGCACACCAATCGCCGAAAACTCCCCATCCTGCAGATCGCGCAAAACGGCACCGCGCCATGGAGTACCCACTACGGTTCCAGACGGCGTGTCACCGCCGACATGAATCGTCGGAATCACCGGTGTTCGCGCGATGGCCCGTAGGCGGAGTGACTGGACGCCGAACTGATCCATGGGGAAATTCACAAAGCCCAGTTTCAGCGCAGGGGAGCCGTCCTTCACGCGGAAATCGCCTTTCGCAGCGTTCACAAACTGCGGGTCGCCCACGAGCGAATGCGCATCACAACCGTTGACGGCGAACTTCGTACGGTCGGCATCGCTTGTCGTAAAGAGGTTGCGGTCAACTTCCTGTCCCCATTTTTGGGAATGCATGATGGCGGGCCGGTAAGGTCCCATCCAGATGTTCCGCGTAACTTCGTCACCACAGTTCTCATACCAGACATGCGGATGCAGAGTGCTATTGGCGGCGATGTTGTTCCACACTTTCCGATGGAACCCCTCACGCAATTTCAGCCCTCCGTTGAGGAAAAGGTTGTTATAGATCTCGTAGTTCGACGAGCCATCATCCAGGTCCACATCCCAGCCGTGGTCGCACCGCCACCGGCTGTTACGGATGATGTTGGGCTTGACCGCATCCAGCAGCGCCAGCGCCGGCAGTTCGTCGGACGGGGCATCACCAAGCTTCCAGAAGCGGTCCCGCCCCCATGAGTTGAAGCTGCCGTGGTCTCCGGTCTCGCGCACGGTGTCGAACACATCACAGAACTCGATCACATTCCCGCCCCAGCAACCGTCACCGATGTTGATACCGGCCCGCGAGCAGCCGTAAATCGAGCAATGCCGGTGATACCGGCCCGCGAGCAGCCGTAAATCGAGCAATGCCGGACGGTGATCCCCATGGACATCGAAATCTGAACCCCGGCAGCCTGCTTCTCGACCGTGCCCACCCCGCGAATCAAGCAGTCGTCCACCGTGCAGTCCTTGGGATAATTCTCTGTCAGGGGGCCGGGTGTCTTGTCAATCTCGCCAAACTTTTTCCCCTGATCACCATATTGGAAAAGTGGATTTCGCACCGCTTCGGGGTCGCCGACAAACGCGACGGCGCTACCACCGGTATCGTGGATATCGCAACCGGTGATGGTGATGCGCCGATTGTAGTTATTCACAAAAATCGCATTCCCGCCGAGTTGGTCGAACTCGCAATCGGCCACCGTGCAATCTTCGGAGCCGTTAAACAGTAGAGCGCCGCCCCGGTAAATGGTCCAGTCGCTGCGCAACAACGGTTCCTTCGTCTCCATGAATGTCCGCGCCGCATGCCGGAAGATGAGCCCGCGTAGCGTCACGTTCTTCGCGCCATCGAACGCTACAAGGAGTCGAAGGCAGACGACCTCTACGGAACCGTCCCAATCTGTTCCGACCGGAGGATGGAAATATAGTATTCCCGTCTTCGCGTTATGGAACCACTCGCCCGGCGCGTCCAGTTCCTCGAATAGGTTTTCGACATAGCGATGCAAAGGATGCATAGGCGACGGCCGGTTGTTCTGCCAGCCGCCTTCATACGTCACGTCGCCATCGGCGTTCTTCCCCGTGATGAGGTAGTGGAAACCACCCCAATGCCCTTTGTGCATCGCGTGAATGAATCCGCCGGACGGATCACTCCACCGGGCTGCGCGCTCGCGGCTGAACGCATCTGCCGCAAATCCGCCATAAGGTAGCACATTCGGATCGTAGTTGGGATAACGCGCCATGACTTGGCGCCGTCCATTGACAAACACCTGGTCGAACGCCATCCCGTCCGGGGTTTTCGCCTGTAGGATGCCATCTCGGAATGGTTCCCACTTCAACTCCAGCCTGGCACCACCACTGAGCACGACGGGGTCGCCATCCGCGGCGGCGTAGGTACAGCCCGAATCTTCGGCCGTGAATAGAATGGGGCGGGGAAGATAATAGATACCCTTGTGCAGCCAGACGGTCACCGGCACCTTGCCAGCGGTGACTCGGGCAGCGCGTTGCGCCGCCTCCACTGTCGCCAGGGGCTTCTCCGCCGTGCCTGGATTGGCATCGTTACCTGCTGGCGAGACATGCAAGACGGAGGCTGACAACGGTTGTTGCAGCGCCATCCCTATGATTCCCGAACCAATAGCCATACCGATCCTCCGAATAGACGTTAATCTCATCATGTATTTCACCTCATTTCCTGCGAATCCACTCGATCATTTGTTACCCTTTTCTTGTCGACCGCTGGATGAAGGCGGCCAGGTTCTCACCGATCTCCTGCATCCCCTCGTCGCCCGGATGCACCAGATCGGTGAGCAAGCCCGCTGGATCTTCCAGAAGCATCCTGCCATCCACATGGATCACCTTGCCTGAATCGTATTTTGCTGATACCTCCCTCACGATGTCCCGAAAAGCCGCGGCCTTGGGAGCGGATGACTTATAGTCGGCATAATGGGTAAACAGGTCGATGCAGAAGATGAATTTCCCCGGGTGGGTAGCGGCCACCGTGCCGACGAAGCTGGTCACCGCCTCTTGAAACCTATCGTTCGGCCAGCCACGGACATTGATGCCCATTTCAAGGGTGGCGATATCCCAGTCCGTCCGGGAGGCGATGTGTTCGGCGATCGCCTGATCCATCTCCGCGGATCCGGCAAAACCAAGATCGAGGAGATCATAGTCAAGACGCCGGGCGCATCGCGCCGCATAGGTTCCCTCCGGGGCAACGGCCGAAGCACCTTGCGTAATCGACGATCCGTAACATAGCAACGTCTTCTTCGGCTTCGCTTCAGGCGGCGGATAGCTCAAATCCCCCTCGATTGAAAGGATCCGGGCCGAATGAAGCGCGGGGAGCCGGATACGCACCAGACGCGGATCGAACGGCAGTTTCCTTGTCCGGCTGATACTTTCCATGAAGTTCATCATGGACGGAGTCTTGATGACGATTTCGGTCGGTTCGTCCCGAAGAAGCACCGATTGACCGCGGAAACATCCGTGATACACCGAAATAATTTGGGGCGTGCTAGTGCTTTCATCCGCCCGGAGTACCAACCGCGCACTTCCTCCATCCTGGAGCATCCCGCGTATCTCGCAGCCAGACCCCTGCCGCGCCATTTTTTGAGCACAGGGATTGATCCGCTCGCGGATCTCACGCGGCAGGCGGGAAATCCCAAAGCCAGTTTGCCCATCGGGCTCGATAATCTCGCAGACATTATGCAGTTCGATGTTTCCGTATTGCATCCAGCTCTACTCCTTATTGCTTGTCAGTTGGACTGAATATCGCCTTGCCGTCCAGCCTTTTCGGCGACAAACCGCAAGGCCTCCTCCCAGCGGATCTTCCCGGGGGCGTCATTGTGGGACCCGCCCGGTATCTCGTGGTAGAAGACGGGGTGCCCCCGCCGCTCGAGACCTTGGAACAGGGATCGGCACGCTACGACATTGTTGGTGTCGTTTTCCCCGCAGATCATCCAAACCGGCATCGGGAGATAAGCGGCGTTGGTCGCGACATGGTCAGGATCGATCTTGCGCCGAACCGCCGGGCACATCAGGATCAGGCCGGCATAGCTTGCGGGATGAGCCAACGCCTCATTGAAGGCTGCACGACCTCCGGACGAGGCACCGGCCAGGTAAAGGGGCCGGGCCCCGTAACGTGCGGCGAGATCGCGACGCAACCCCTCGAAATCATCATCGCGCGGACAGGCATAGATCCAGCCCCATCGGTCCAGGAGCGGCCGGAGATCGGGAAAGAGCTTGACCATGCCCTGCTCCTCCTTGCCGCCGTTCCCGTGCATGAAGATCAGGATCGGCGAATCCGGCCGGAGTGTGCCACCTTGCGGCTCCCGCACCAGATATAGATGCCCGATCTCGTTGGTGCCGGTATAGGCAAGCGCCTGTACTGGCGGAGCGTACGCCGGTTCGTTTGTCGCCGCTTCCTTGCCACAGGCGCTGACCGCCAGCATGCAAACCAATGCGGTGACTTGTGATCCTCCAATAGTGGTCATGTATCGTAGTCCCCCATCGGACGAGTATAGAACCCGGTTCGAATTGTCCACAAGGCCGTACTTCGCCCTCTATTCGCACGTCACGCCCAGCTCGATTCATAAGTTCGTCTGCATTGCCAGGTGATGATCATGTCAGTTGCTATTGTATAATTTGTAACCTGAACTGCCTAGTGCAGAAATCACATGAAGTTGTACGCAACCTTGTAGCGTGCTCGGAAGGACGTTTACGTTTAGTCATGGGGTGGCCGAGATATGATCCCGTCACGGAATATTTGTGACGCAAAGCCTGTAGAAGGCAGCCTGCTGGCCCGGGGAGTCCCAGCTGTTGATTCCGTTATGCGCCTCATGCACAGCGGCATTGCTCCAATCACCGGATGACATGCTCGCTCGACTCTGGATCACTATCTCGGGTGCATTCTCCCCTATCTTGGAATGTGCCCATATAAGACTGAAATTCGTCGCTGTTATCTGCACGGATGAGATGTACAGGTGAGAGGCGTTTGTCGCAGGATCCGTACCGGCCCAGTATTCCTCGGCGGTAGTAAACCCGTCATTATCCGGATCATTCGTAACCGCATTCTCAAAATCACTGGTTATCCCGGTCACCTCTGCCAGCCACTGGTACGGCACAGAGTTAGACGCCGTCAGCCTGTCCCTTAACACCGCCGTCACCTCACTGGGCGCCGTGACCCGGAAAACAAGCGGGTTCGCGGCGCTGCTTATTGCCATCCCGTTGGTGTACCCAGCCCAGTGATCGAATTCACTGTATATGTGCGGCGTGGCCACAACCGTGAGGTTGGTCCCAGACGGATACCAGCCGCTGACCTTGTCTACCGTACCCGTGCCGCCGGCAAACAGGCTCCCCGCAAATGCGGGGAGCACTGCCGCGCAGAGCAAGGACACACAAAGCCTCCGGGAGCCGGCCTTCCGGCCGACCCCGCAAGCTTCATCGCTGTATCTTTCTTTCTTCATGGTCTGCAGTCTATGGTCTGTCTCAGTTCCCCAGCACATTAAGCTCAACCCAGTAATTCGTAGTCCACTGCCAGGTCATGGTCGTGGTGTTGGTAATCGTGAAGCTGCCGTTGGTGCCCGTGCCGCTGATCAAGCTGCCCGTGCCAACCCAGCCGGTCGCATCGTACTTCGTATCATTCGGAATAATAACCGACGCATTGGTCATGGCGAAGTTGACCGTCGCGCCGTATGCATACCAGTTGGTACCCGCCGGATTCGGCGTACCCCGCTCACTGCTCACGATAAAGCTGTAATTATTGGTCGTCCACTGCGCCGTATGCGTCTGGTTACTCGCTGGCATCGTGGCAGGTACCGCCGGATTCCAGCTCGCGAAGGTATAGCCCGTGCGGGTCGGGGCAGCCGGGGCGGTGATCGCCGTGGTGTAAAGCTGCGTCATCGGGGAAACCGCCGAACCTCCAGAGCTATTGAACGTCAGCGTGTAGCTGTTTGTCGTGTAAAGGGCTGTCAGCGTACGGGTGTTTGTCACGCTGGTATACGAGCCGTTCCAGCTCGAGTAGGCGTAGCCCATAGCCGCTGTGATGGTTGGCGGCGTCGCATTCGAACCATGATCGATCGTCTGCACGGCATTGCCACCGGTGATCGCGCCATGGGCTCCCGCCTGGAACGTCACCACGTAGGTGTTGATCGCGAAGCTGGGCACAATCGTGGCATTGCCCATCACGTTGGTGAACGTGTAGCTGCCCACCGCGCCGACCGAGGAACCACCGACCAGGACATCGAGAATGTGGTAGTTGGCGGCAGGCGTGATCGTGAACGCCTGGTTGTCACCCTGCGCGACAGCAACCGCGCCCGATGGCGTGATCGAGCCATTGGCTCCCGCCGAGGCCGTGATCGTACGCATGATATCGACAAAGGTCGCCGTGATCGTCTTGGGCGCATTGACCAGGAAGGTGATCGTGGCGGCACCGAAGGTCGCCCCGTTGGTGGAGCCACTCCATCCGGAAAGCATGTCATTAGCTGCCGGTTGTGCGGTCACCGTCAGGTTCGTCCCCGCCGGACACCAGCCAGACACGCGGTCAACGATACCGGTACCCACCGCCAGCGCGCTGCCCGTCATGATCCCCAGCGCCATCAGCGCTGCCATAGCCTGTTTCAGACTCCTGTTCATCTCCTGCTCTCCTTTGTTTTGCCATAATCGGCATTCCATTATCTACCCGGTGGGTCTAGTTCCCGGTTGTACCCAATTCAACCCAGTAGTTCGTCTGCCACTGCCATGTTATCGTTGTATCGTTCGTGATCGTGAAAATCGTGTTCGTCCCTGTTCCGCTGGTCAGGCTGCCTGTGCTGATCCAGCCGGTCGCCACATACTGCACACCCGTGCCCCCGAAGACCGGGGAACCGGAAATGGAGGCATTGATGACGGAGTTGGCGGCTTGCGTAGTCACACCTGATGGGCTAGGCGTCCCATGGGCAGAATAGACCGTCAGATAGACATTTGAGCCCAATCCCGCATCCGCCGTCGCGAACTGCCAGCTCGGCTGGGCCCATGCGCGGCCTGTCGCGTTACTGGCGCTGAAGGTGTAGTGATATACCTGGCCGGGATTCAGCCCTTCCGCAGGGTAGCTGACAGTGTCAGAAGTATTGGTATAGGATCCCACCCTGGCAGCATACGTCCACGCCCCCGCGTTGGTGCCGCCGTCGCTCAGTCCCCAGTGGACATACACATCAACGTTTGTTGCAAGCGCGCTGATCAACCCATTCAGTGTGGCCGTACTGCCAGCGATGTCTCCAGGTGCCAGATTCGCAACCACTACATCCCCGCCGCCACCGGGTGGCGCATCCTTGTAGGGATGATCAGCAGGGAGATTCCCCGCCAGCTTCCACTTGTGGGCGAGATAACCTTCGATCTTCTGCCGCACAGGCAGCCCCTCGTTGCCATCCGTGAAAATCAACTCGCCGACAGCACCGTACTTCCAATACTGCCACGTGTTCGGACCGCCAAGAATATGCCAGGCAACATTTCCGAGATTGGTTGTTGCACTCGCCCTCCAGAGCGCGTGAACCCTCGGGAAAGCCGTCGTCGTTGTGGTGGCTCCATCCCGGTAGAAACTGAACCCTCGGCCAGCGTTTAGCTCAGCGTAGTTTTGCCTGCCCCGCATCTCCAAGACATTGTTGCTATCACACAGCAACGGCAACCAGTTATCGAATGTAGGCGCGTCATAGTAGGTCACTACGTACACATTCGAGAAGCTCATCGTCGGCGTCACCAGCAAGCGATAGGCATTGTCGTACCCGATGGACGGCATGTTGGTCATGCGCGTATCGGCCGCGCGGTAGGTCGGTTGCTTGGTGGTGGTTCCCTGCAGGGCATGCCGGCTGTTGCCGCTCTTATCTTTCCACTGCGACACCTTGCCACTGACCAGCGTAATGGTATTGGTGTCGCAGGCGTCATACCACGCCACGGCCGCCACATTGGAGGGCGTCCATTCGCCTTGCGGCTCCACAGGACTGCCGCTGAACGCGATAGCGGAGGCCGACCAGCCTGTTCCGGCCGCATTGGTCCCATAGAACCGGTACCAGTAGGTGGCATTGGTAGCCATGCCCGTAACGGTCGCCGCGAATGGCTCGTCCTTGGTAAAAATACCGACAGCTTCAACTTGATCCCAGTTTCCGGTACTGGCCGTGCCGTCATCCGCCACGCCCCAGCAAATCCAGACCGATACCTGCTCCCCGGCCGCAATGACCCCCGCAAGGTCCGCGCTGGTCGTCCCGGTCGCTATCCAGCCCTGGTTGCTGAATGCCGGCGGCGCAAGGTAAGATTCCTCCACTACGACATCAACGGTGCCACCCACGGCAAAGTAGTTCACCGCGTCATTCGCCGAGAATGTGACCGCGACCGTGTTCGTGCCCACGGGTGGCACGTATGCAGGATTGTTAAAACCGAAGGTGCCGGGCACCGAGGCGCTGCCGCCGCTGAGCGTCGCATTCACGAGACTCTGGCTCTCGACGATAGCTGCGGCTGTCGGCCACGCGGTTACCGTCGGGGTCGCCTGGCCCACGACCAGCGTCCCGTTGGTCGTGCCCTGGTAGGTCGCGTCGTCAATCGTCGCGACCACCGCGTAACTGCCGGCGTTGGTCGGAGCGATCGCGATGCCGTTGTAGGTGATTGCAACGGTCAGACCCACGGGATCGGTGGTCGTCGTGACGGTACGCGCCGCACCGCTGTAGGTCTGGCTGAGGTTGCTAAGCATCACTTTTGCCTCGGGCTTGGGCAGGCTTGCGGATGCGGTTGCTGAAACGACACTGCTATCGGTGGCATTTGTGGCGGCAACCCTGTAATAATACGTGGTCCCCGCACTGACCACGCTATCTGTGTAGATGGTCGCGTTTTCAGGTGCGGCACCGATCATGGCGAAGCCCGACAGCTCGGTCTGCGAACGTTCCACGCGGAAGCCTGTCTCATTCGTGCTGCTATCCGTCCATGCCAGCGTGATCTGCCCGGAGCCCGGCGTTGCACTGAGATCGGAGGGTGCCAGGATACTGGTCTCTCCCGATGTGCGGAATGTCCAGCTCGGGGATGCCCAGACATTGGTCGCCGCATTGCTGGCACTGAAGGTGTAGTAATAGGTCTGACCGGGATTAAGCCCAGTGACCGCATAGTAGACATTGGTGGACGAATTGGCACAGGATCCCACCTTGACCGAAGCCGCCCAAGCCCCCGAGTTGCTTCCGCCGTCGCTCAGCCCCCAATGGACATGGATATCCACGTTGGTGGAAGGCGCGCTGACAAACCCATTCAAAGTCGCCGTACTGTCCGTGATGCCAGAAGGTGCCGTGGTCGCTGCCGCCACATCGGCCCCGGTGCCGCCAGGCGGCAGATTCCGATAAGGATGATCCGTCGGAAGGCTTTCCTGCAAGCCCCACTTGTGCGCAAGGTAACCCTCGATCTTCTGACGGTCGGCATCGGAAAGCAAACCGCTCGCAAAGACCAATTCGCAAACCAAGCCATCCATTCCATACGTCCAATCCGGACTTGCGATATTGCCAATGGTCAGACCCGCCGACAGGCTTCCTGTCCCCGGATTCCCGGTGGTTGCCGTCCCGCCGTTTTTCCTGATCCTACTGCTCGCGCCGTTGAATTCGACAGAGGCCAGCGCGGCTTCACTGGATGTCGCCTGACCATAGAGATAGGAACCTGCGTAGATTCCGAGCACATCGGTACTCATGCGACGTAGAAAGCAACGTGTCGACGAATAGCCGTCAAAGAGGGTCAAATTCTCTCCCGCGGTATCGAACGCGGCAACGGCAATCGCTGTCAGCGGCTGGCTGGCAAGGTTGGCGGAAACGCTGAGCGATTGTGCGGCAGTTCTGCTGAAGTCCAGTGCATTCCGTCCGTTCATTGTCCTTGTTGCTGTTATCGGCTTGGCCGCTTCGGTTCCCTGGCTCACATACCGCCCGTTCCCGCTCTTGTCATCCCATCGTGCGACCGAGCTGGTGGCGTGTATCGTTCCTGACACGTCTGCCCACAAGGTGTTCGTATCAGCCGCATCATACCAGGCAACCGTATCCATGTCCGCCGGCGTCCACGGCCCGCCTGCGCCCACGGGGTTGCCGCTGAATGCCGTCGCCGTGCCCGACCAGCCTGTTCCAGCCGCATTAGAGACATGGAAGCGGTACCAGTAGGTGGTATTGGTCCCCATGCCCGTGACAGTCGCCGTAAACGGCACGGCCTTGGCGAACGTGCCGACGGCGTCAACATTTTCCCAGCTTCCGGTCGTGGCTGTTCCGCCATCCACTTCTCCCCAGCAGATCCAGACTGACGCCTGTTCCCCGGAAACAATGACACCAGAGAGATCCGCGCTGGTCGTTCCGGTCGCTGTCCAGCCTTGATTGCTGACGGCCGGCGCAATGAGATCATTATCCGCAATCGCAACCGAGGCCGAGGCCGCGGCGACATAATACGCGGCATTTGGCTGGATCGTCAACGTCGCCAACTCCGTTCCCTCGTCAGCAACCACGTCATCCACCGGCGTGAGCGTAACCGTCGCCGAGGCCTGGCCCGCGGCAATCGTCACCGGGCTGGCGGGGCTTACCGTGTAGTCCGCGCCCTGCGCTGCCGTTCCTGACAGGCTGTAATAAACCGCGAGCGACGCAGCCGTGCTGCCGTCGCGGGTGATGGTCCAGGTGCCTGCCCCCTGGCCTTCTTCGGCAGCCTGCGCATCGGTGGCCGTCACGGTCACAGCGGGTACGACATCGCCCATTTCCCATTCGATATAGGCATTCTGAGTGGAACCATTCCCCACCAGCGGCACCATACTGCAGCTGCCGACCGGCCGGTCGGTTCCCGACGAGGAGTAAATCAGGTCAAACGCCTTCAACGTCAGATTGCCATCATTCAACCCCGAGTCCATAATCTGCACGTACCAGCGTTGCGCCGTTCCCATGGACGGTGCAAGCTCGGTCATGTCAAGGTAATAGGTAAAATCCTGGGCGGTGGCGGTTGCACCGCTGAAGGCGTAAGCCCCACCCTGGTTAAACAAAATTTCAGGCGTAAGAATCGTGTCGGGAGCCGTCTTGTTCGTCGCGCTCTTGCCGACCTTTGCCGTGACCTGGTTGCGGAGATTGTGGTTGAGCGTGACCTTGGCCATAACCGAGGGGGAATACTGCACAGGCTTGATCGTGGCGATATAGACCCTTTGGCTCGAGAAGATGTAGGTGGTCTGCAATATGGAATAGGGAATATAGCAATACCCGGCGCTTTTCCAGTCTGTCCCCCAGGAATTGGCGATCAGGAGCCCGCCTTTTTCCGTGGCGGCGTCGATGACACCATTACCGTTGATATCGCACCAGACTTCGTCATTGTAGCCCAGCACCGCCATGCCATGACCGGAAGACGTGCTGTTATAGGCAGACACGCTCCACTTGCCGGCAGCGGCATCGTCTCCCGTGGTATTCGGATCGTTGGAGAGCGTCTTATAAACCCAGCCATCGAAATCGGTGCGGTACGAGGCGATGTGGCCGTTGGCCAGATGCGTCTTCAACAGGGCAAGACCATCGGCTGTATTCAGGCTCGAGATATAACCGTACCCGTCGATCCGGCTGTCAATGGCGCGGCGGTAGTGCGCGGCCGTCGTGTCCCAGGTCCGGGTGAAGCTCGTGGGGGCCGGCATTTCAGCATAACGCACTGCACCATGCTTTTGCGCAATATCATAGTGATCCCCGAAATAGGTGCCGTCATTCAGTCCGCCATTCAGGAAATTGTAGGTAAAGAGCGGTGAGAAAACAGCATCCATGCCGATCGCCTTCACGTCCCGGTCATACTGGAGCGCGGTTTCGTGTGTCATGGTGTAGTAGATCTCGGCCCAGCCGACGCAGGAATTGACCTGCCCCTGGTCGCCGATCGGGGGAAAAAACTTCAGCGTGCTGTTGTTGACGGCGGACGGGTTCGCCCCGCCGGTTTCTCCAGCGGAGGCCGGCAATTCGCTGGTAGTCACCCCTGCGTCGGAAGCCGTGGTCTCTTCCGTCGGGACGATCGCCTCGGAACCTCCGGCATCCGCCTCGGTTTCAACTTCAAACCCAACCGGGGCAACTTGCAGGTCAACACCGGCGACCAGGGCCGGCAGGCCCTTCTTCGCACGCTCCGCATTGACACGCGCCAGGCCGATCTTGTTCAGCTTGATCTTCTTCACCTCGCGGCCACGCTTCTTGTCCAAGGCCAGCCGCTCCTCCGTGATGGGAAGTGCACCCAGTCCATGCGGCTCATCATCGGGAACCTGTGACGGGACAATCTCCTTTTCGATGGGTTTCGCACTGACCGTGCTTGAGAGCTTGAAGGTATTGGCTTCCTCGTTGGCCCGCTTTTGCGCCTCCTCCGGCAATACACGGGGATTTGCCATGCTGGTAACCGCAACACAAAGCGTGGATAGCAACGTCAACCGCCCGACAAAACGAAAACGCATCCTGCCTCCTTCTCTAGATTGGCTATTTCCCGACTTCGCTGCCGTCAATAGTTTCGGACGTCATATTTGCCATAATTCGAAGTCATATTCTGCGCTTAGCCCCTAGCGGTTTGCCACAGAAAAAATGCGCATAATATATTGCATTAATGCGCATTTTATGGCTATAAAGGATTTCATCTTATGAAAACGAAGCCGCAACGCATCGGGATCCTGGCAACATACCGGCATGAATTTGGTCGCGATCTGATCAACGGGGTTCTGGATTACAAGTTTCGATCCGCGTCCGACAACTGGCAAATCGCGCACATCTCGGAGTGGACACAGACAGCCGCCCGCGATTTGCGGGATGCCGGGCTGGATGGCTTAATTGCCCCGATCTACAGCGAGGAAGACGCGTATGGCTCGCTGGGGATCCCGATCGTCAATACGACCGAGCCCATTCCCGATTGTCGATTTCCGACGGTTACCTGCGATAATGTGGCGGTCGGCGAGCTTGCGGCACGTACGTTTGTCGATCTGAATGTCAGATGCGTATACTGGATGGATTATCCCGACAGCCGGACGTTCGTGGCCCGCAACAAGGCATTCAAAGCCTACCTGGACGCGCATGGCATTCCGCACAAGCCGATCCAGTATCTGCAAAGTCCACAAAAACGATCGATTGTTATTGTCGGGCGGGCGCTGCCGGAAATGACGTTTGAGGTTGATCTGGATCCGGCGCATCCGATCGGGATTTTTTGTGTCGACGACACTGCTGGCGTCATTGTGCTGGAAAATTGCACGCGGCATGGCTGGCAGGTGCCCGGGCAGATCGTGGTGCTGGGGGTCAACAATGATCGCATTACCTGCCTCACGGCGGAACCGGAGCTTTCCAGCATCGCCATCAACCATTTCGAAATCGGTCAACTTGCAGCCGCGCAGCTCGACTGTTTGATCAGGGGTGTCCCCTTGAAAGCGCATTGCCTGCGGATTCCGCCGGAAGGGATCGTCCACCGCCATTCGACCAACCGGATCGACTGCAACGACCCGCACGTCACCGAGGCAATGCGTTACATCCATGCGCACATCGATGAATATTTCGATGTTTCGGATATCATGCGTTTCATGCCGATATCGCGCAGAACACTGGAGCAGCGCTTCCAGCAGCACCTAGGACAATCGATTCACGAGGCCATCGTTGCCGCACGGCTTAACCGGGCCGAGACCCTGTTGCGCGAGACTGGCTTGGCGCAGATGGACGTAGACAGACAATCGGGCTTTCCCAATCCGCATGCCTTTCATGCCGCCTTCCAGCGCAAGCACGGCATGACACCGGCCACATACCGCGCCCGCACTCGTTAGCCCTGTTTCTGATTACAGATCGCCTGCTTGAACGACTTGCTGAGACGGGAATCCGACAACAACGTTTCCCGGTATGCCGTCGCCAGTGCGGCGGCTTTTGCAAACACCGCTGCTTCTTCCGGCGGTGGCGACGGCACATTTGGCAGGCCGTCCGGCAAGGATCCGTCGGATCGCGGATGCAAGGCCATGGGCAGCATGTCGTAGGTCGGCGCAAGGCAACAGGGCCAGTCCGGCGATAAATGCAGGCTGATGTTGCCGTAGTGCATATCCGTATTGCCAATGCACAGACCGAACCACCAAAGCAACCGAAGGCGGTCGGCCGATTCGTCGCTGATGAATCCATCCTGCTGTAGCCGTCGGGCAGCTTGCCACCAGGGGCTTGTAAGATCCCCGTAGAAAGCCGAATCCAAAGCCAGCAGGGAAACCAGATGTCGTCTTCCTCCCGCAGACGTTCGATCAAACCGAACCGACTCCAAATAGCACCGATCCTGGTGATAAAGAATTTCGGTTTGGGCGGCGGGAATCCCTGCCGCCAGCAGGGTCTCGTTTGCCAGGCATTCCGCCACCAGCAAGTCCGCACGCCGTCGTTGCCCCGGGTCACTCAGCGCGCCACTGAACTTGACGATCACAGGACATGCCTGGCTACCGGAATTTTCCCGGCAAGCCACAAACTTCGGTTGCTCACCTGCAGCCGATGATCCGGGCCATTGACCTTCCAGCACAGCGGCTGCCAGACGCGCATAGGCAGTGGGACGATCTAATTCGGAAATCACCGCCTGACGGCTCGATTGACTCGCTTTTGCCAGCATCGCCTCGCCGACCACAAACGCCCCTGGTAGATCTTCACCCTTGCGAAGCAACGCGGCAAGAATATGCTCCGGTGCCCACAATCTCGGATCATCCGGCGCGTGGTATTCAACGGAAAATTGCCGGGCAAACAGCCGCCCCAGAAATCCCTGCGGACGTAAATCGTCCAGAAACCATGGCCACCCCGGAAAAACCCCTTCCGCGAAAGGGGATCCTCGCAATGTATGCCATGGCGGGGTTTGTTCAACGTGCCAAGCCCCGCCCTGTAAGGCATGTAATGCGCCAACCCGGCTCGCCCCGCCCCGTTCGTCGAACTGGTACAAGGCCCAGTGATCACCCAATCCCTCAAACCGTTTATGCAGCGAGTAACGACAGTTACGCCCCAACCCGATACGGTGCAAACGTCCCGGCGAAAAGGTCGCCAAGGCACGGGAAACCGTAGGCTGGCTAATGGATAAAGCCACGGCAAGTTCTCGCGCCGTGCAGATCCCGCGCCTCAAAAACTCACGTTCTAACCGGATTATCCATTCATTCATGAATCGAATAATATAATCCTAATTACTTGCATGCAAACATATTATATATAAGTAAAAGAAATAAATGAATAGATAATGAATAGAATATTTGAGCGGATCAACAAACCGCCCCTGATCTGCCCTCTAATGGTGCATTCACCAAGGGGCCCGAGCGTGGAAGCGTTTAGGCCTTGTACGCAAACCAGTCAAACTGGGCCACCGTCCCGCTATGTTGCCCATTGGCCGTGGCGTACATGGCCAGATAGACACCCGTAAAGCGCCCTCCTACCTCTGTCGAGAGATAGCGGGTTTCACCTTCCGCCAGAATGATCGTGGCCGAATCCCCCGAAATGTATCCCAGACTGTATTCGCTTTCACTGCCTTCAATCATCAAGGTCAAGGGGCCGTCAGGAATGGGACTGGAAGCCACTTCGGCGGACAAGGTTCCGATGGTTCGCCGCACAATCAGCCGGCGGACTTGATCCCGGCAGGTGAGTGCCACCTCGTAGTGGTGGCTCTCATTCTGAAAGACGGTGAGACCGGCTTCTTCATACGGGCGCCTGGGGACAAATTCAATCCGGGCTGACGCCTTGAAATCAAAGTGCTGCTGGCGTCGCCCCAGCCAGGACTGGCCTACCATGCTGTCCAGGCCGGATTCACCGCACTTGAGGATGAGTCGGCTTTTCGCAAGCGACCAGGCGCCTTCCACCGGGTTACGGAGAAAGTTCCAATGGAACGGAAGGGTGTCGCCATCGAAATCGTCATGCGTCGAATACGACTGCGCCTCCACCGGAGGCAACCTATCGTGCCCCTCCATTTCCAGGGCGATCTGCCCTCGATCGCCGATGATCGGCCATCCGTCTTCCCATACGACGGGAGTCAGGAACGTCTCTCGTCCCAGGCAATGGCAAACGTGGTATCCCTTGGGTCTTATCCCCAGGCACACCATCCACCACTTACCATTCTGGTCCTGGACTAGGTCTGCATGCCCGGTGGCTTGAATCGGGAGCCTCGATTTGCTGCGGTGTGTCAGGATCGGGTTTTGCGGGCAGATCTCCCAGGGGCCTTGCGGACTTGGGCCGCGGGCAATGGTCACGCAATGGCCATACTCGGTTCCGCCTTCGGCAAGCATCAGGTAGTAACGGCCATCGATCTTGTAGACGTGGGGCGCTTCGGGATAGTGCCCACCGCAACCGCTCCAAAGGGCAGTGGCCTCGGTAAGCAATCTGCCGGTCTTGAGATCGATCTGTCTCTGGAAGATGCCCGATCCCGTGAAGTACACGGTCCCGTCATCATCCCAGAACAAATCAGGGTCAATTCCCTTATGGGGGATCCAGACCGGATCAGACCATTCCCCTGCCGGATCGTCGGTCCAGACGTAGAAGTTTCCACCATCGGTGATATTGGTGGTAACCATGTAGAAACGCCCCCGGTGGTGTCGTATCGTCGGCGCGTAGATTCCACCCGCGATTCCAGCACGCGACAATGGCAGTTGTGACGTCCGCGTGAGACAGTGCCCGATCTGTTTCCAATTGACTAGGTTTCGACTGTGAAAAATAGGGACGCCGGGAAAATACATAAAGGAGCTGGTAACAAGATAGAAATCAT
>JFJP01002566.1_pt1 | contig 16674 bp, 13 predicted proteins | sample 431651 | NCBI WGS metagenome assembly JFJP01 (sample SAMN02602958, study PRJNA72255) | Microbial mat metagenome, whole genome shotgun sequencing project. | biome: fresh water; feature: sink hole; material: water; isolation source: purple microbial (photo- and chemosynthetic) mats found in... | reverse complement strand
GTTGACGAACCTGGACACCACGGAGCGCTATCGCCGAGAAAGCGACCAGCAGGGCAAACAGGATTCCCTGGTTACGCACATCGTCATGCCACGGTGCCAGAATGCTGGCCGTTTCCTGGCTGAGAGCGACCACTAGCGGCGAACTCATCACCAGGGCAGAGGGGTTGATGGTGTGTGTTGCGGCCAGGCGCTCACCGTTCAATATTGGAGAAACGCCCCTTGCCAAACTGTGCTCTTCGCCGGATTTGAGATGTCGGGCGAAGAAGGACGCAGGATCAGACACATCGGTGCCGGGAGGAACGTCCGGCGTGGAGACATAGAGCAGGACTTTGCCCGAGCCGTGAATCAGCCCTGCCGAAACGTCTGCTGTGTAACGCAACGCGGTGAGCATCGGTTTGAAATCTTCCGGCTCCAGGGCGGCGATAATGGTACCGGAGAACTCGCCATGCTTATCGGATAGTGGGAGCGCCAGAGTGAGTGAAAACGCGCCAAGTGCCGTTTTGAAGGGTTGGGAGACATGAAGCATGTTGCTGTGCGGATTCGCCTTGAAAAACTGAAAATACTCGCGCTCGCTGAAATCTTTCCCGACCAGTTCGACTCGATTCGATGCCGTGAGTTTTCCATCAGCATCATAAGTGGCTAATGTACGCAAACCGTCCACGGCATTACTGATTGCAGTCATGTGCATCGTGAGCGGTGTGCTTCCATCTCCCTGAGCGCTGAGGGAGGGCAGGTTGTCGCGCAGTTCGGTGAGGGCGGTGTGGATCGAGATCAGCCGGCGTTCGGTGCTGAAGGCAATCGATTTTGCACCAAGTGCCAGGCGCTCCTCGGCGGCAGCAAGCAAAACCCCGCGGTCGATGAAAAGATTATTCGCAAGAGTGCCCGCAATGATCAGGAGCACGATCGCCAGGGCGATCCACTGGCGCACGAACGTACGCGTCTCCGCCGTTCCGGCCAGGCTGGCGCCAGCTTCGGGCAAGGATGCTGGTGGCGCATTCTTCATCGGTATCAAACCTCACGCTTCGCCGTTATTCTGCCTGCCTGATAATACGCCGGGGAAAAAACAAAAACCATTACGGGAAATACGGAGGAAACGGCGGGAAATACGGAGGCGCTGGCCCATTGCAGGGGGTAGTGAGTGTCGAATGCAATGGCGATCTATTCAGTTAAGGAAACGCTGATTTATTCCCGGCTGGTCATGTATGCGCATGGTATAATTGGGGTCTTGTGCTGAGCTTGAGGAAAACAGGAATGCAAGCGAGTTTTTCGGAATTGGAATACGCGGCCAAGAAGAAACAGACGAGGCGGGATCGGTTCCTGGCCGAGATTGATGCCGTAACCCCGTGGGTGGAACTGGAAAGGACAGTCACCCCGTTTTACCCGAGGAGCGGCGGTCGGGGGCGTCCGCCGATTGGTTTGGCACGGATGCTGCGGATGTACGTTGCACAGCAATGCTTCGGTCTTTCGGATGAAGGTATCGAAGACGCCCTCTACGACAGCCAAGCCATTCGCCGGTTTGTAGGCATCGACCTGAATCGCGAGTCGGCCCCCGATGCCACGACGCTGCTGAATTTTCGGCACCTGCTCGAAAACCATCAACTCACCGAATCCATCTTCAATACCATCACAGGGCATCTGGCGGCGAAAGGTCTGCTGTTGCGGGAAGGCACGATTGTCGATGCGACGTTGATTGCGGCACCGCCTTCGACGAAGAACAAGGACGGCAAGCGCGATCCGGACATGCACCAGAGCAAGAAAGGCAAGCAGTGGTACTTCGGCATGAAGGCGCATATCGGGGTGGATGCCCAATCCGGGCTAGTTCATACCGTGATCGGCACTGCAGGCAACGTCAGCGATGTGACGCAGGCCCAAGCCTTACTCCACGGTGACGAAACCGACGCCTTCGGAGATGCCGGTTATCAGGGTGTGGAGAAACGGGACGATAATCTCGAGTGTCCGGTGACGTGGCACGTGGCGATGCGACCAAGTAAACGCAAAGCATTGCCGGCCACGCCCTTGGGCGGCTTACTGGAGCGGCTCGAACACACCAAGGCCAGCATCCGCGCCAAGGTCGAACATCCGTTTCATGTGGTCAAGAACCTATTCCGTCACCGCAAGACGCGTTACAAGGGCTTGGCCAAAAACACCGCGCAGCTGTTCTCGCTCTTCGGCCTCGCCAACCTCTTCATGGCGCGCCGATGGCTATTGGATGCTCCTAGCCAAAGTGCGTCCTGAAAATGAAAATTGCCAGAAAAACAACTGAAAAACAGCCAAACCACTCACAAGATCGACTGGTTTCAGAATGTTTATCAAAAATCCCGCTGAGTTCTCGGCCAAACTGAATTGTTCAGCACTTCCTTAACTGAATATTCGACTAATATATTCACATGTCAGCCCCTGAGCGCACACTGGTTTCAAGCCAGTCCACATTCACTGCGGACCAACTCCGCCGACGTTACATCGTTGCGCTTTCGCTGATCGCCTTGCTGACCATCTTTTCCCAGGTAGTAGTGCAATCCCTGTTGTCCGACCAGGAATACGACTCGCGCGTGATCAACATCGCTGGGCGGCAGCGCATGCTGAGCCAGAAGATCGTCAAAACCTCCTTTTACGTAGCCAACGCCGACTCCCCCGAATCGGCCGGAATCTATCGCCAGCAACTTGCAGAAATATTGACGCTTTGGGAACGTTCACATCAAGGTTTGCTGCGCGGCGACGCCGATCTCGGCCTGCCGGGGCGTAACAGCGATGACGTCACGAGCTTGTTCAAGCGCATCGAAGCCCACCACCAGGCCATCGTAACGGCAACAAAACACCTGCTCGCAGCCTCCGAACGCGGTGAATCCATCGACCTCGACATCCAGCAGATTCGCGGGAATGAGGCGCAGTACCTGCAGGGCATGAACGAAATTGTTTTCAGTTACGATCAGGAGGCCAAACACAAAGTGGCCGTTGCGCGCTGGCTTGAACTGGGCTTGATGGCGCTCACCCTGCTGGTGCTGGCGCTTGAAGCCCGGTTCATTTTCGCGCCGGTAACTCGTCGCATTCGTCACGACATGCTAGTGCTTGAAGAAAAAGAAGAGGACATGAGCCATCTCTTCTCCGCCAGCCCAACCGCCATGCTGATGGTCGACAGCAAGAATCTGGCGATCATGGAGGCCAATCAGAAGGCGGCCGATCTGATCGGACTACCCATCGAGAAAATCGCCGGGAGCACGCTGCGCGACTATTTTGACCCCGCCTACGACACGAGCGTCCTCTTCCTTGAAAGTCTCGCCAAACACGCGTCGATCAACGATAACGAGGTCGTGTTGCTTGATACGCAGCACGCCGTAATCAACGTGCTGGCGTCGGTTCGCGAAATCACTTTTGATGGTCGGGAAGTTTTTGTGCTCGGTATCACCAACATCAGCGAACTCAAGGATGCGCAACTGACCCTTGAGCATTTCGCCACGTTCGACGAAATGACCGGGCTGGTTAATCGGCGTGCCGGTTTGCTGGTTCTGGAAAACTCGATGGCCCGTTCCAGGCGCGATGGCAGGGATCTGGCCATCGCCTTCGCCGACATCGATGGATTGAAGGCAACCAATGATCGATTTGGCCATGCCGATGGTGACTGGCTGATACGCACCAGCGCCAAAGCGTTCACCGATTCAATCCGGGCCGGCGATATCGCGGCGCGGCTGGGTGGTGACGAGTTCCTCTTGATCTTCCACGACTGTTCGATGGAGGAGGCCTCGGGCCTTGTCGCACGCATTGAACTTCGACTGGCCGAGATCGGGAACCGGGAAAACAAACCCTACCCCATCGGCATCAGTTATGGTCTGGCGACCTTCGACCCGACATGTCACTCAACGCCAGACGACCTGATTGCCGAAGCCGATGCCTTGATGTACAAGGTCAAGCAAGGACGGAAACGGCGCACCTGAATTCTTTATGGCGCCTGTGCAGCGAGCAGTGCCTGAGCAGTTGCCAAAAACTCTGGACGGCGTTCCTCCGGCAGCATGACCAAGCCATCGATCAGCCATTCGATACGCGCGTTGGGAATCAGCCCGACCGCTTCGACCAGATCGTGGGCCAATGCCTGAGTCGACGTTTCCGAGTGATCCAGCACATGACGCGCGGCATTGGAGCAGGTTCGCGTCAACTGGGCGCGCAACGATTCAGACCCGCGCAATAGCTGGATCAGCAGCGCAGGCAACTTCCAGCGTTCTGCGCATTGCAGCGTCAATTGCTTGTAGGCAAATCCGCAGGTTTGCGTTTGCGCCTGTGCGCTGCGTTGCGCACGACCCGCCTGGGGTCGAATGTTGCGAGTGCAAACGATTTGATTTCTTGAGGTAAGATGAGTAAAACGCGCTACCTTCAAATGATCATAAAAAGTAAAGGAGGGTCGGTGTCAATCAAGATGTCTATAACAGCCAAGCTCGCATTGGCGTCGGTGGCTTGTGTTCTGGTCGTGGCGGCCGTCTTTTCGTTGTTCTCGTATGCCGCCGAGAAAAGCCGTCTGGAAGCAATCATCGACAGCGAAGCACGGCAATCGCTCGACCGTCTGGTCAGCAGTCTGAAGCTCCCGCTCTATCAGTTCGACCGCGCGCAAGCGGACGCCGTGCTGGACATCGAGATTCGCCAGAGCAGTATTCACAGAATCACGGTGCTTGATAACAAAGACAATGTTTTTGCCGGAAAAAGGAAGAATGAGAAAACGGAAATCGTCGATGTTGTTCTGGGAGGCGTCGAGCCGGCCGAGCACTGTTACCGTCAGCTGAGCGGCGATATCCGGGTCGATGAGGATAGTCTGAAGCAGTCGATTGGCTCGCTCGAGCTTTGCCTGACGGACGTGAAGCTGAGGGAGTCCCTGAATTCGATGCTGGCGCGCATCGTTGTTTCAACCCTTCTGGTCTCCGCGTTTCTGTGTATCTGTATTTTCGTTGTGCTGCGCCATACCCTGCTGCGGCCAATTCTGGATATCCGGGATGCCGTTGCTCGCTTCGAACAGATGGATTTTTCCAGTCGCACTACCTTGCAGAGTAGCGACGAGCTTGGGCAATTGGGACGAAGTTTCAATACGATGGCGTCGACGATCCAGGATTACAGCGAGAACATGGAGCAGACGATCGCCGATAGAACGCTGGAGCTGACACGGAAGAACGAGATCATCGTTCTGGAAAAGGAGGTTGCCGAGGCGGCAACGCAAGCCAAGACACAACTGCTCGCCGAGCAGGAGGTCCTGATCAAAAAGCTTGAAGACGCCCAGGGGCAACTTTTGCAGTCAGAGAAGATGGCCTCGGTCGGGCAGCTGGCGGCTGGCGTGGCGCACGAGATCAATAACCCGATCGGTTTCATCAACTCCAACCTGAACTCGCTCAGGGGGAACGTCGAAGATCTGCTGGCGGTAATCGCCGTCTATGAAAAGGCGGACACTGCGCTGAGCGGCCATCTCGATCTGCTGGATGCCATTAACAAGGCCAAGTCGGCCGCCGATCTGGATTTTCTGCAAAAGGACATCCAGAGCCTGATTGCCGAATCGCTTGAAGGTGTTCAGCGCGTCAAGAAAATCGTCGATAACCTAAAGGACTTCTCGCGCGTCGACACCGCCGAATGGCAGTACGCCAATCTTGAGAACGGCCTGGAAAGCACGCTCAACATCGTCTGGAACGAGATCAAATACAAGGCCGAAGTCAGGAAAGAGTACGCCGGTCTGCCCGAGATCGAATGCATCGCCTCGCAGCTCAACCAGGTGTTCATGAATCTCATGGTCAACGCCGCGCATGCCATTCCCGACCATGGAATGATCACCCTCCGCACGGGGTTCGACGACAGCACCGTCTGGATCGAGGTTGAAGATACCGGTGCGGGCATCAAGCCCGAGTACCTGAAGCGAATCTTCGAACCCTTCTTTACTACCAAGCCCGTCGGCAAAGGCACGGGGCTCGGCTTGTCGCTGGCGTATGGCATCGTGCAGCGGCATCACGGAGCGCTGGATGTACAAAGCGAGCCGGGGAAGGGAACGGTCTTTCGGGTGACGCTGCCGCGTGAGCGTGTGCCTGATGAGGATGGGGAGGACGTTTGAAAGCATTGGTCACTGCAAAATCTGGTTCTGAACCTCGGCAGTTAGCGGTTTTTGTTGGAGCGCAGTTTATCTGCGCGATGGGCGCTTGTGCTCCACCACAGCAATCGCCCAGTGAAACTGGGCTCCCACACGATTGCTTCCGTAGTCTGTGCAAAACGACCTTAAGGTAGGTTTTATGGCTGTTTCCGTACTCGTGGTTGACGATTCTCCCATTGCAAGAAAGATGCTTATTCGTGCCCTGCCGTCTGATTGGGATATCGAAATATCTCAAGCAACGAATGGAATTGAGGCGCTTGTGGCATACCGCGCTGGTAAAGTTGATGTGATGTTTCTTGATCTGACGATGCCGGACATGGACGGCTATCAGGTGCTTGAAACCCTGAGAAAGGAAGACCTGAACTGTCTGGTAATCGTCGTATCAGCCGATATTCAGGAAAAAGCGCAGGAACGAGTCCAGAATCTTGGCGCCATTGCTTTTATCCGCAAGCCGATCACGGCGGAAGGCCTCGCCGAGGTTCTCAAAAAATACGGGATAGTGGTATGACTGCCGAAACAAGAACGGATCTGACGGAAGATCAGCGCGATGCCCTGCAGGAAATCGCAAATATCGGCATGGGGCAAGCGGGCTCGCTGATTGGCAAGATCTGGGGGGAGTTCGTCAACCTCTCTATTCCAAGAATCGCTCATCTGGATCGGCAGAGCATCCCGGCGGCACTCACCCGCCTGGTTGGCGACCATTCGGTCAATGCGGTTCGGCAGGCGTTCCATGGCTCGATTCGTGGTGAAGTCGTCGTTGTGTTTTCCGGCGGACGCGATGACGAGCTTCGGGAATTGATGGGCTATGAGGAAGCGGACAGTGTTGAAGAGCAGGAGCTTTTGCTCGACGTGGCCAATATTCTGGTGGGTGCCTGCCTGGGCGGGATCGCAGAGACGCTCAAGGCCGAAATAGGTTTTTCGGCGCCGTCGGTGATGGGGCTCGATATTTCGCCTGCGTTGTTGATTCGTCCCGACGAGTTGAATTCAGGGCGGGCGCTCTTCCTTGAGGTTCGCTTTACGCTGGAGAAGAAAAGTCTGGCCAGTCATCTGGTTGTGCTGATGCCCGAGGATGAGTTTTTCGTTCTGGGTCAGGCGCTCGACACATTTCTAGCCTCGATATGACGATGCCCGTTGCGCCACCGACCGAATTGCTGGCGTTTACCGTTGATCGAATCGAGGTGGGCGTTTTTGCCGTTGATCGCGATTTTCGTATCGTCTTGTGGAACCGTTTCATGGCGACTCACAGCAAGCGTTCGGTCGCCGACGTGGTTGGCAGGAATCTCTTCGAGTGCTTTCCGGAGTTACAACAGAAATGGCTTGAACGAAAGATCAATAGCGTATTTGTGCTGAAAAACTATGCATTTACGTCGTGGGAGCAGCGTCCTTTCCTGTTCCGCTTCCACCACAACCGGCCAATTACCGGCGGCGTTGATGCAATGCGCCAGAACTGTACCCTGTTGCCACTGAAGAATGCGAGCGGCGAGGTTGAGCTGGTTTGCTTCACTCTGGCGGACTTTACCGATACGGCAATGTATCAAGGCTGTTTAAATGATGCCATTGTCGAACTGGAGCAGGAAAAATCCGCGCAACAGATTCTGATCAAGAAGCTTGAAGATGCGCAGGGCCAGTTGCTGCAATCGGAAAAAATGGCTTCGGTTGGCCAGCTGGCCGCAGGCGTCGCGCATGAAATCAATAACCCGATTGGTTTCATCAACTCCAATCTGGGGTCGCTGAAGACGAATGTCGAGGACCTGCTGGCCGTGATTGCTGCCTATGAAAGGGCCGATACGGTTCTGGCTGGCCATCCCGATCTGCTGGGTGCCATAAAAATGGCCAAAACGGCGGCGGACCTGGATTTTCTGCAAAGCGACATGCAGAGTCTGATTTCCGAATCGCTCGAAGGCGTTCATCGTGTCAAGAAGATCGTCGAGAACCTCAAGGATTTCTCTCGCATCGATAATGCCGAATGGCATTACGCCAACCTTGAAAGCGGGCTGGAGAGCACACTCAACATTGTCTGGAACGAGCTCAAGTACAAGACCGAAGTGAAGAAGGAGTACGCCGGTCTGCCCGAGATCGAATGCATCGGCTCGCAGCTCAACCAGGTGTTCATGAATCTGATGATCAACGCGGCACATGCGATTGCCGAGCGTGGCGTCATCACCTTGCGTACCGGCTTTGATGAAAGCAGCGTCTGGGTCGAAGTCGAAGATACCGGCTCCGGTATCAAACCCGAACACCTGAAGCGGATTTTTGAGCCGTTTTTCACCACCAAGCCGGTGGGCAAAGGTACGGGGCTGGGCTTGTCGCTAGCCTACGGCATCGTGCAGCGGCATCACGGAGCGCTGGATGTAAAGAGCAAACCCGGTGAGGGGTCGGTCTTCCGGGTAACGTTGCCGCGCAAGCGGGTTATTGAGGACGTTGGCGGCGGGGTAGGGCCTTAAGAAAGCAGTTGCCTCACCGCAGCGCGTTAACTTATGTGTTGCCTTTATGAGAGTCGCCACGATCCGCGTGGATTGGCGATCTACGGCAAGTCATGCCGCCAGGCCAATGAATCCGCCAGCCTTCAGGCATTTAGTCTGTAGAGTGCCTGTTCATGAGCGTTTCAGGGGTGGCCTGTCCCCGGATCGAATTGACGGGTCAGTGCATTTTGGATACATTACTGACTTCCCGGTCATTAATTTCCTCTGATGAGTTTCTTCCCCGCTTTGCCCGTTATCGAGTCAATTCCCGGCGCCCGCGCGCCACGTCGTCGACGCAAGGAGGCGCGCCCGTCCGAGCTGACGGCGGCGGCGCTTGATCTCTTTGTCGAGAGCGGGTTTGCGGCCACCCGGCTTGAGGATGTGGCGGCGCGCGCCGGTGTCTCGAAAGGCACGCTTTACCTCTATTTCGATAGCAAGGAAGCGCTGTTCAAGGCCGTCATTGAAGACGCGATCGTGCCGCTTTTGGTGGCCGCTGAGCAGCAGATGGCCGAGTATGAGGGTTCGTCCTTCGAGCTTTTGCGTCGACTGCTTTTTGGCTGGTGGGAACAGATCGGCAGGACGCGCTTGGCGGGTGTTCCGAAGCTGATTATTTCCGAATCGCGCAATTTCCCGGAAGTGGCGCAGTACTACCACGACAAGGTACTGGCGCGCGGGCGCGGTTTGCTGCGTACTGTTTTGCAGCGCGGCATTGAGAGTGGCGAGTTCCGGCCGCAGGATATTGAAACCGCGATCAATGTGATCTTCGCCCCCTTGATGATGCTGGTTGTCTGGCGCTCCTCATTGAGAGGAGATCGATCCGCACGTTTTTTTGCAAACCCATTTTGATCTGCTGGTGAATGGCTTGTGCCAGCAAAAAGGAAATCCATGACGACTCTTTTAGTGGGCCGCAGCCTGCTTTTGGGCGCGGTGCTGTTCCTTGGGGCCTGTGGCGAGAAGGCCGCGCCTCCTCCCGAACCCTTGCGCCCGGTGTTGACGACTGTTATCGGTGCTGGCGCCGATAACAGTCGCGCGGTGACCTATTCCGGCGAAGTGCGCTCGCGTTACGAGACACCGCTGGGCTTCCGCATTCCGGGCAAGGTTTCTGCCCGGCTGGTCGACGCGGGTGCGTTGGTCAAAGCCGGTGATGTGCTGGCACGGCTTGATCCCGCCGATACCGCGCTTTCCGCTGCCTCGGCCAACGCGCAGCTGGAACTGGCTGATGCCGATTTGCGCCGTTACCGTGAATGTCAGCCAGTCGGCACTGGACGCCAAGGAAACTACGTACAAGGCGACGCGGGCGCAGGCCGACCTGGCGCGCAATCAGAGTTCCTACACCGTTTTGCGCGCTGAGCACGCGGGCGTGATTGCCCTGGTCGCGGCCGAAGTCGGTCAGGTCGTTGCGGCCGGCCAGATGGTCATGCGCGTGGCGCGAACCGATGCGCTGGAGGTGGCCGTCGCCATTCCCGAAGCGCGCATGCCGGACGTGCGTCGGCACAAGGACGCCTGTGGGCCGACGATGTGGCGAGCTATCCGGCGATCCTGCGCGAACTATCGTCGGTGGCCGATCCGGTCACACGGACCTACGCGGCGCGAGTGTCGATTCTCAAGCCCGATGCCCGGATCCTGTTGGGCATGACGGCTAACGTGAAGTTCGCTCAGGAAAAGACGGATGCGGCTGCTGCTTCGCACTTGAACGTTCCGTTGACGGCGATCTTCCAGCAGGACGGAAAGCCTGCGCTGTGGATTGTCGGTGCCGATCAGACGCTGTCACTGCGTCCGGTGGTCGTTACCTCGTTTGGGGAAACGATGGCTTCGCTGGCGAGTGGTGTAAATGCCGGGGAGCGAGTCGTCGTCGCCGGCGTACACAAGCTGAGTGCCGGTGAAAAGGTCAAGGCCGTAGATCAGGTGCCTGGTGGGGCTAAATGACCCATCTCAATCTCTCTGAATGGGCCTTGCGCCACCGTTCAATGGTGGCCTACCTGATCATCGTCATGGTCTTGGGCGGGGTGTTCTCGTATCTGAAGCTGGGGTGAAGCTGGGGCGGGCGGAAGACCCGGATTTCACCTTCAAGGTCATGGTTGTACGCACGCTATGGCCCGGCGCGACGGCGCACGAGGTCGAATTGCAGGTGACCGAGCGTATCGAGAAGAAATTGCAGGAAGTGGCCTGGGTTGATGTCCTGCGTTCCAATTCGAGAGCGGGCGAATCGCTGGTGTTCATCATCCTCAAGGACTACACGCCGAAGAGCGATGTTCCCGACGCGTGGTATCAGGTGCGCAAGAAAATCGGCGACATCAAACAGACCTTTCCGGCCGGCATCCAGGGGCCGTTCATCAACGATGAATTCGGCGATACCTTCATCAATATCTTCGCCGTGACCGGTGACGGCTTCGATATGGCTCGCCTGCGCCATGAGGCGGATCGCATCGGGCGCGAACTGCGGCAAGTGCCGGATGTGAAGAAGGTTGAGCTGGTTGGCGTACAGGACGAAAAGATCTACGTTGAGATTTCGCACGCCAAGCTGGCGACACTCGGCATCGATCCACTGCAGATCTTCGATGCACTGCAGAAGCAGAATGCGATGGCGTCGGCCGGATTTTTCGAGACCGAATCGGATCGGGTGCGTCTGCGCGTGTCCGGCGAGTTCAGGTCGGAAGAGAGCGTCCGCGCGCTTGGGGTCCAGGTCGGCGGGCAGTTCTTCCGTCTCGGCGACATTGCCAGCGTCAAGCGTGGCTACACCGATCCTCCTGCGCCGCGCATGCACGTGCAAGGCCAGCCCGCGGTAGGTATTGCCATTGCCATGAACAAGGGCGGTGACGTGATCAAGCTCGGCGACCGTTTGCGTACCGAGGTGGCGCGTTTGCAGAAGGATCTGCCGACGGGAATCGATGTCCAGGTGGTCGCCGATCAGCCGGAGATCGTACGGCAGTCGATCAGCCTGTTCATGTCCTCGCTGACCGAGGCGGTGATCATCGTGCTGGCTGTTTCCTTCCTTAGTCTGGGCTTGCGTACGGGGACGGTCGTGGCTTTGTCGATCCCGCTGGTGCTGGCCATCACCTTCCTGTTGATGGAATTATTTGGAATCGATTTGCAGCGCGTTTCGCTCGGTGCCCTGATCATTGCGCTCGGCCTGCTGGTTGACGACGCGATTATTGCCGTCGAGATGATGGTCGTGAAGATGGAAGAAGGCTGGGATCGTTTTCGGGCGGCAACCTTCGCCTATACCTCGACGGCCTTCCCGATGCTCACCGGCACGCTGGTGACGGTGGCCGGGTTTACGCCGGTCGGTTTTGCACGGTCCTCGTCGGGCGAATACACCTTTTCGATGTTCGCGGTGGTGAGCATCGCTCTGGTTGTCTCCTGGGTGGTCGCGGTGCTGTTCACCCCGTATCTCGGTTACAAGATTCTCGATGCCAAGAAGCTGCAGGCCAAGGCTCAGAAGCATGGCGAGAACATCTATGACACGCCCGGCTATCGGCGTTTGCGTGCGGCCGTCGAGTGGTGCGTACATCGTCGCTGGCTGGTGATCGGTGTGACGCTGGCGGCCTTTGCGCTGTCCCTGGTGGCCTTCAACAAAGGGATCGAAAAGCAGTTCTTCCCGCCCTCGGATCGGACTGAACTGCTGGTCGATTTGTGGTTGCCGCAAGGTGCATCGCTAAAGGCGACCGAAGCGCAGGCCCTGAAAGTGGAGAGGCTGTTGCTCGACGAACCGGAGATGAAGAAATCGGTCAGGCAGTTTGCCAGCTATATCGGCAATGGCAGTCCGCGTTTCTATTTGCCGCTGGATCAGCAACTGTTCAACAACAACTTTGCACAGTTTGTGGTGGTGACGCACAGCCTGGAGGCTCGAGAAGACCTGAAGCGGCGCCTGGAAACGCATTTCGCTTCCGAGAATGCCGATTGGCACGGCGGCATGGCTAATGTTCGGGCGCGTGTCTTGCGACTGGAAATGGGCCCGCCGGTTGGCTTTCCGATCCAGTTCCGCGTCTCGGGTGAGCATCTCGGTGATTTGCGCCGCGTGGCCGAAGAAGTGGCTTCGGTGATGCGTGCCAACCCGCATGTCCGTGATGTGAACTTCGACTGGAATGAGATGAGCAAATCCGTTCGCCTGGACGTCGATCAGGACCGCGCGCGAGCGCTTGGCATCAGTTCGCTGGATCTGTCGAACTCGATCAACCTGCTGCTCTCCGGCCTGAGCATTACGCAAATGCGCGAAGGCGATCAACTGGTTGATGTGGTGGTGCGGGCCAAAGGCGACGAGCGCGCGAGGATTTCGGCCCTGGGTGACATCAATATCCGGACGGCAAGCGGACGCTATGTTCCGCTCGCCCAGGTCGCGAAAATCCATTACGAGCTCGAAGATGGCTTGATCAACCGGCGCAATCGCCTGCCGACCGTCACTGTCCGCGCCGACATTCGCGACAGTACGCAGGCGCCGGTCATTTCGGCGCAGATCAACCCGGAACTCAATGCCGTACGTGCGAAACTTCCGCCCGGATTCCAGATTGAGCTGGGCGGTGCAACGGAGGAATCTGCCAAGGGTGAGGATTCAGTCCGGGCCGTGATGCCCTGGATGCTGATGGCGGTCATCACTCTGCTCATGATGCAGTTGCAAAGCATCGGGCGTACTGTTCTTGTGCTGCTGACAGCGCCACTCGGCCTGATTGGCGTGGCCATCGCGCTGATGCTGTTCAAGGTTCCCTTCGGTTTTGTCGCCACCCTCGGTGTGATCGCCTTGTCCGGGATGATCATGCGCAACTCGGTGATTCTGGTTGACCAGATCGAACAGGACGAAAAGGCCGGAAAGCCCACGTGGGAGGCCATTGTCGGCTCGACCGTACGGCGCTTCCGGCCGATCATGCTGACCGCGGCGGCGGCCATTCTGGCGATGATTCCGCTGACGCGCAGCGTGTTCTGGGGATCGATGGCGATTTCCATCATGGGCGGGCTGATCGTGGCTACCGCGCTGACGGTGTTTTTCCTGCCGGCGCTTTATGCTGCATGGTATCGGGTGAAGGTGGGGTGAAGGTATAATCCCCTTCTATCCAACCAATCAATATTAGTTTGTGCTAATATAAACTTTCTGGCGAGGAATGCTATGGCTGCAGCGACGATGGACATTGAACAAGCGCGTTTTAACATGATCGAGCAGCAGATCCGCCCGTGGGAAGTGCTGGACCCGACCGTGCTTGGTTTGCTGGCGGTGGTGAAGCGTGAGGATTTTGTTCCGGCGGCGCACAAGGACCTGGCCTTTGCCGATGTTGAAATTCCGATTGGCGGGGGGCAGGTAATGCTGGCGCCGAAGATCGAAGCGCGCATTCTGCAGGAATTGAGTATCAAGAATACGGATACGGTGCTCGAAATTGGCACTGGTACGGGTTACATGGCCGCGTTGATTGCCGCCAAAGCCGAGTTTGTCTATACGGTGGAAATCGATCCGGCGCTGGTTGAGCTGGCCAGAAAGAATCTGAAACAGGCTGGCGTGGTCAATGTCAGCGTTGATCTCGGCGATGGAGCCCAGGGCTGGCCGCTTTATGCCCCCTACGATGTGATCGTGCTCTCCGGTTCGACTCCGGTTTTGCCGGAGGCGATTCTGCAAAATCTGAAAATCGGCGGCCGCCTGGTCGCTGTTGTTGGCGAGGCGCCGAGCATGCAGGTGCAACTGGTTACGCGCACCGAAGAGAACGCCTTCAACACGAGCAATGTCTTTGAAACCGTTGTTCCGCCGCTTAGTAACGCCAAGCGGAATACCAAATTTGTTTTCTAGTATCTAGCGGGGTTCCTGCCATGCGTATCAACTCATCAGCAAGTCGTCTGTCCCTTCTGCTTGGAGGTCTGTTCTTTGCTGTGCCGGTGTTTTCGGCAGACCTTCTGCAGGTCTATCGTGATGCGCTGGGCAATGATGCGCAGTACGCCGCCGCTCGCGCCACGGTTGAGGCTGGGCGCGAGAAAGCCCCGCAGGGGCTGGCGGGATTGTTGCCGACGGTCAGCGCGACCGCCAATACGACATGGAACGACAATAGCTATAACCCGCCCGGCGCCAGCCGGAGTTTCAATTCCAACGCCTACAATCTGAACCTGACGCAACCCCTGTTTCGCTGGCAGAATTACGTGCAATACGGTCAGGCCAAGTTGCAGGTAGTGCAGGCCGAGGCGGTTTTTGCGCAGGCCTCGCAGGACCTGATTCTGCGTGTGGCGCAAGCGTATTTTGATGTGCTCAATGCCCAGGAAAACCTCAAGGCCGTGCGTGCCAACAAGCAGGCCATCACGCAGCAGCTTGAACAGGCCAAGAAGAACTTCGAAGTGGGTACCGCCACCATCACCGATTCGCAGGAAGCACAATCGCGTTTCGATCTGGCAAACGCTCAGGAAATTGCGGCGCAAAGTGATCTGGACGTCAAGCGCTACGCACTGCGCCTGATCGTTGGCAAGGATTCCGGCGAACTCAACCGGCTCAAGTCGCAGGCTGTCCTGCAGCCACCTCAGCCAGCGAACATGGATCAATGGGTCGATGCCGCCGTAAAGGACAGCTTTACGGTCCAGGCGCAGCAGGTCGCGGCCGAAGTCGCAGCCAAGGAAATCGAACGTATGCGAGCCGGCCATTACCCGACGCTGGACGTGGCCGCCAACGTTGGCCGGGTCAAGTCAGGCCAGGCGACATCCAACGTAACGACCGACGTGAGCAATATTGGTTTGCAGCTCACCATCCCGATTTATCAAGGTGGGCTGGTCAGTTCCAAGACGCGTGAGGCGGTGGCCAATCGCACAGTGGCCGAAGCGGCGCTGGAGAATGCCAGGCGGACGGCCTCGCTCAGTGTTCAGCAATCCTATCTTGGCGTCGTCAATGGTCTGGCCCAGGTGCGCGCGCTGGAAGCGGCACTGATCTCGAGCACCAGTGCGCTCGAGTCGAACAAGCTGGGCTATGAGGTTGGCGTGCGCATCAATATCGACGTGCTCAACGCCGAAAACCAGGTCTACGTCACCAAGCGCGATCTGGCTAAGGCGCGTTTTGACACGCTGCTCGCTCAACTCAAGTTAAGGGCGGCGGTGGGTGCGCTCGGTGAGAGCGATCTGGAGCAGATTAACCCGCTGTTCGAAGCGCCGTAATCAGGGCGGATGAAACCCGCGTCAACTGGCGGTCTGCAAAGCGACCGTTCTGAAGGTCAATGTTTACGCGGACCTTCGGGGCTGTAGTGTGAAGGTCGTTTATCCATGCGGGCTTCAGGCCATAGTCTCGCGTATCAGCGCTATCGTTCTGGCCGTCGCACCGCGATGTGCCTGACTGAAACCTGTCGCAGCGTCACGCATCGCTTTCAGCATTGCTTCATCATTCAATAGCGCGTTTGCCTCGGCGGCCGCCGTTTCCGCATCGGAGACTCGTCGTGCCGCACCGCAGGCCAGCGCATCTTCGGTCGCCTGCGCAAAGTTGTAGGTGTGCGGACCGACCAGCACCGGGCAACCGCAGGCCGCCGCTTCGATCAGGTTCTGTCCGCCAAACGGCAGCAGCGTCCCGCCGATCAGGGCGACATCAGCCAGCGCAAAATAGGCCGGCATTTCGCCCATGCTGTCGCCCAGCCAGACGCGTGTTGCGGGCGTCGGCAGCACGCCTTCGCTGCGCCGGCATAGCCCGAGTTGGTGTTCCTCGACCAGCGCGGCCACTTCGGCAAAACGTTGCGGGTGACGTGGCACCAGCAACAGGAGCAGATCCGGCCGGTTCAGGCCAACGAAAGCATCCAAGATCAACGGCTCTTCGCCTTCGCGGGTGCTGGCGGCCAGCCAGACCGGCCGTGTGCCAAGCGCCAGCCGCCACTGCGCGCCGAGTTCCAGTTTTTCGGGCGACGGCGTGACGTCGAACTTGATGTTGCCGAAGACGCTGACCCGTTTGGCGCCGATGGCGACCAGGCGTTCGGCGTCAGCCGGCGTTTGCGCGGCCACCGCCCGCAGCGCATCAAGCGCCGGACGGATAAGCGGCGCGAAACGCTGGTAGCCGCGCTGTGATCGTGCGGAAAGTCGGGCGTTGACCAGCGACACGGGCAGGCTGCGCTGTTTCGCGGCGGCGATCAGGTTGGGCCACAGTTCGGTTTCCATCAGCAGACCGAGACGCGG
>JFJP01038596.1_pt1 | contig 16676 bp, 30 predicted proteins | sample 431651 | NCBI WGS metagenome assembly JFJP01 (sample SAMN02602958, study PRJNA72255) | Microbial mat metagenome, whole genome shotgun sequencing project. | biome: fresh water; feature: sink hole; material: water; isolation source: purple microbial (photo- and chemosynthetic) mats found in... | reverse complement strand
GTTTCTTGATAGAAGCAGAGAATTTTTCCCAAGATTCATCGATCAAACCCATATCCATTTTGACTTGAGTTGCATCCCAATCAAGACGGTGAGATTTTTTAACTACGCGTTTTGAGTTGTCGTTCAGAGCTACAGTAAGAGTGTTGTTGCAGACGGTACGTGTTGATGTAAGTTTTGCAGTAGTAGCCAAAGAACCGTCAATCGACGTGACTAGAAGCAAATATCCATTCACATGATCTTTAGAAACTGCTTCAAAAGATTTTCCAATTTCTGCAGTAGCCCAGAAACGTTTTCCACCGAACAAAGAACCTGCTGCAGAAAGCTTCATACCATGAAGAGTAGTCAGATCTCGAAAGAATTCAAGAACTTCGATTGGCTGAACAATCTTATAGTCTTTGCCAACAATCCCCATCAGTTCATTTGTATCTGACCGGAACAGAACTTTGCGATCAGCATGTGTGTGAAGACCTTCAGCTGAAGTATATTGAACTGCAGACTGAAACACTTCCCAAGTCAAACCTGCTTCAACTACCCAATCTTCAATTGAAGCACCATCAGAAAGCTGATTGCCTAGACCGTGCCACGCGGCATCTCCAGCATACGCGAATTCTGCTTTGCCGTTTTCGCGTATTGTAATTTCTGCTACCATGATAAATTTCCTTAAGTGGTTGATGATGGAGTAATTATAAACTAGTTGAACATTTGTGCAAATTACCAACTATACAGTTTACGTAGTTCTTCTGGATAAATTGAATACGAATTGTCAATTCCAGTCTCTTCATTATGACGTTTTTCGTTGTCCAATACATCTTCGAGCCAACGCATGCCGTATGCAAAACGAGGAACGGCAAATTTGCCGATATCTTCAGTTGCAACATAAAAACAAAGATCTGTACGACCACCTGAATTAGAGTCATTATAATCAGGACTAGTAATGAACTCTCCAATCAACTTGGATCGGGTTCCTAATTCATTTAGGATAAAAGATTCAAATTCTTCAGGAGTGCTATTTCCAACTGTAGTTCCGGGCCAGACAACTACTTGTTTATATTCAACCATAATATCACCTTTTAAGCTAAACAATCATAAGCATTATGACCAATACTGAATCCAGTCATTTTGCAATATTCTTCCCAAACATTAGGTTTCGTAGTACGAACTTCTTCATATTCATCAACCCAATCATACATCCGTTGCGACGGATTTTCATTCCAGCAATGTGAATATTTGTTCAACATCTTAGAAAGATAAACTAACCGTTTGATTTGTGTTTGTGTTTTCATGAGTTAATTATAAACTAGTCGAACATTTGTGCAAATTAAACTTTAGCGTCTTTACTGTATTCTAGAAGTGAACTACTGTGTTTGATTATAGATGTTCTTTCAAATTTTTCACCAGTTCATCGTAGGTGTTAAAGAGAGGGATGTCAAACATACTGCAAACAACCTCTACGTTACCTTTTCTCCAATACCCATCAGGACAACATACAATGACGTGATGAGACTTAGCACAAAGCCCAAGTTCCATAAGTGTAATTGGCGACATCGTTTTAGGATCAAAATAGAACACAACAATATCAGAGCAATCAAGAGCAGCAAGTTCCCATTCTACTTGTTTTCTAAATTGCGCGTTTTCGATAGATTGGACCCATGTAGAATCCCAATCATCTCTGCGCGGATTTAAGATAACAACATCATACTCTTCAAGATCTTTTACAATCTTTGACTGCCAGGTTTCTGCTTTACCCATTTCGATTGAACCTGCCAAGAAAACTGCAGATCCATTACCCCAGACAAGTTCGTTTGGCGCTTTAATTTCTTTCATTATTAAACCTTTTCTTTGATTTCAAAGCTTTGTTTAAGCAACTTTGAATACTCATTAGCTGGGATACGCTGAGCAGAAAAATCCGCAACTAACTCAGCACACTTAATGACTATCATTTCCCCAAACCGCTCGAGATCTGGCATAATTGAACTATATCGATCTCCATTCTTTAATTTATCATATGGATCGCTAATACAGTCATAAACTCCACTATCGACGGCCAATAGCTTAACTGGATTGTCAATCAAGTAAGTAATCGACGGAATTTTATCAGCACTCATCATTTTATATACAGCCATGTTATTTCTCCTAGCAATTAAAATAGATTAGAATTAGAGCGAACTTGGTCGAAAGTCTGCGTAAACTTGATCTCACCGTTTTCAAAGTAAGTTTCCATAGAGTCAACCCACGCTATACCTTTGTCAACCCATCTTGTTGGCTTAGTGACAGAAGATTCATATTCGCCATCACATTCCCACAGTGCAATTTTACCTTTTTTAGATGATTTACCTAAGTCAGTAATTGGCTGTTTGAACACATCACGCCATTCACCATTAACCTGAACTGCACTACATTTCATTGCCCAGCCAATGTCATCCCGACGAGCATGACCCAAAAGTCCGCCACCCATGCCGAAGGCAAAGTTGTCAGCGCTATACCCATGATAATCTACCATATGTCGAAGAATAGTTTCTAAGGAATCAGCGTTAATGCCGTCACCCCAAATAATTCGCACATTGTTCAACACTTTGTAGCCTTTAGCATTCTTTGGAGCACCGTAATAGTGCTCCAAAATCCCCATCATTCGTGGTAGAACATCAACAGGATCGCCAGAGTCAGGACGAATAACCACAGTGGCACCAGAATTAATAACATCATCTTTAAGCTCAGTTCCCCACAGTTTGCAGGCGTTGTAAATGTCATACGAGTCAGAGACCACAGCAAGAATCTTGCCATCACCGCCAAACTGTTTGACCATGTTGCGGTAAGCATCTACTTCGTGATCTTTGCCCCAGCTAGTGATGGTGCTGTGCTCGGCGGCTGGGATACTGAATCCTGCCACTTCTCCACCATAAACATCAATAACATGGAGGACACCAGACATAGTGTCAGTGCCCATAAAGTTGACCAGGTGAGCGGCTCCACCAATACCAGCAGACTCACCAGAGCTAACCCCGCGTGCCCCAAAGTCGTGAAGTTTAAAGCCAATAGTAGAAGGGTCACCGGATTTCTCCAAATAGTTGAGGATTACTTGCTTGATGTTCCACGAGATAGTACCGACGGTCGACGGATACCAAATTGCCCGCAGTGCTGCTGTTTCAACCCAAGTAGTAAGCCAATAGCATTTTGGGTCGGTGTTCTCGATAGTACACAAAACATTCCTAATCGGAATAATCCTTCCCTCTCTAGCAGCCCTGATCCGCAGAGGCAGCTTTCCGTTGTGCTTGTCGAGGATGTACTGCCACCCTTCACGGTTGAAAGGCTCTCCGTGCGCAGTCCAGATTTTGTCTGCATAATCGAGTTGATCCTGTGTAATTGGTATTGCAAGATACTGTGAGAGAGCTTGTACACCGAGGAGCTCAGTTTCGGCATATGCTCCACCACGTGCTTCGATGTAGGAATATACATATTCGGTTCCTTTTGGATATTGTCGAAACATCGATGTTTTGTAACTATCGACGTCCAATATAATTGAATGAAGTTTGTTTGACATAGTAAGCTCCTTAGTAATGTCAGTTAATGAATTATAAATTGTTAAGTATTATGCGTAAATTAAATGAGCCGGAGTCGGCATTACACCAATCATTGAAGAAATGATAGATAGGTGATCATCAAAAAGATGCATGTGATCCATAACTTCTCTGATTGGGTACCAACCACAGTCTGCTGCATCATCTGCGCCATTTGCTCTAGGAAGACTTCCATCTGCATTGGGTTGAATTTTGAAATGTACGCACATTGTTACTCGAGGAATACCGCTGCCACGTGTAGGATCATCATATAATTTTGAATTAACGATCGATCCGCGGATTACTTTTTCTGGTACGCGAATATTAGTTTCTTCAATAAGTTCCCGTACGGCACAGTCAAGGAACGTTTCATTACGATTCTTGAAACCACCCGGAAGAGCCCACGCGCCTCTACCAGGAGCACGAGCTCTTTGAATTAGTAACACATGTCCAGAACATTCTACCAGAGCATCTCCGCAGCTAAATGACAGAGTTTCTGGGAATGGATAATTAGCAAAGAGCTTCTTTTCATTTTCAAAATATTTCCAATCTTCATTCACTTCTGTAGTAAATAGTGATGCTCCAGATTCAAACCAAATCTTTCGAATATCAGTAGAGCAAATTTCATATGGAGTAGTGATATTTTGAAACTTATATTGAGGAAACCACTTCAGATAATCGTTGCCTTCTTTTTCAAACCCGAACAGAATTACTTGAGTATGCGATTTTATATTTTCTGTAACAATAGAAGTAACATCAAAGATCCATTGAGTATTAGAATACTTATAATCATTGATTGGAACAATCGTAACGTTCTTGATATTTTCATGCGTCAAGAATTTTTGAATTTCGTTTTTCCGTTCAACGTAAGTAAATGGATTTTTGATCGAACGAGCAGCATTAGCTGATCCAATAATAACTATAAGATCTGTACATAAAGTACGAGCTTGACGGATTAATTCACGATGACCAGAATGAAGTGGTTGGAATCTACCGATAAGAATACCGAGTGTGTTTTGCATTATAAACTCCTTATGTTGCAAATGTATTTATTATCTAATTTATTTAGTTGCGCGAAACATCATATGAAATCTTTCGCGTAACTGTTAATTTGGTTGCTGCATATGCACAGTAAACAGCATTTTGACGATCAAGCTGCTCTATCTTTTTTAGAAACAATGATTCTTCTATAAAGACCCATGGAACACTGATTTGAGTCCGGCCCGGATAATTATCTCGGCCATATCGATCGCCAGATTCATAGTGAGTTTCGGTTACGATAATGATCCACATAATTTATGCGCTAAAATAGTCTGCAGAAACGGTGCTCTTATTAGGGATATACTTTACATACACTTTATGAGGGATTGTTGACTCAAACGGAATTGTTTCATACACAAAATTCAAGTTTTCATCAATGCCAACAAATGATGCAATCTTAAATGCAGCGTTTGAATATCCAGAAATAGCTAGAATTCTACCAAGACTGTATGTTTTCAATTCTGAAAGTTCTTTGATAATTTCTGCAGTTAACATTACGTAATCCTTTGTTTGTTCGATGGAATAATTATAAACTAGTATGACATTTGTGCAAATTAACGGCGCATTGAAGAAACATCTTTTGCTTCTTGCTCGGTAAAAATTGGAACTGAGTTTGATTTATGCAATACGGCAATACCCATCATCTTAGTACCGGTATAGACTTTGCTTGGTTTAAGCGAAGTAGATCCACCGAAAGATTCCTTTGATGGAATATAAGTAGTAGCCCGTTGACAAGAAGAAATATTATACACCAGCTTTTGTTGTTTAATCTTTTCTTCAGTGCAGCCATGCCGCAACTTAAGTTCTTTCCATTCTTGCTCACATTTTAAAAATTTTCGTTTTTCTTCGGAAGAGGAAAATTTACGTTTTTTCATATTTAGATTAATAGCGATTTCATTATAACGGTTTTGGCTTCAAGAATGCTTCGGCAAAGATCTCCGTTGACAGAAATACTCTTGAACGATTTAATCAGAATATTAAAATCGTTCAAAGAAATAGTTCTAGAACTAGCAGTCTTTGAAACCGTCGGCCGAATTCCAGTTGAAAAATACACTGTATCTTTAAGCTCATCTGAAATCAGTTTTAATTGAAAATGTAAATTAGACATAATTCATTATATCACTAAAAGAATAAGTGTACATTATTTGTACTTGACAAGAGTAACTTTTCCACCATAAAAAGAAATTTCTTTATCGAATTCTTTAATCATTTGAACGATTCTATTTTCATCGCCGCCAGCTAATCCAGTTCCGATCATCGGTAACCCATAATGACTAGAAGGAAACTTGAACTTTAGTTTTTTCAGAATAAGACCAAATGCGTCATAATCAAATCGGTCTTTACTATCTTTTCCGTAATCATATTGAGTATATGCATTAACAATTATTGGATCATAGAATGCAATAGAATATGTGCCAAGTTTATTTCGGTCGCCTTTGGCAGTATCTTGATCGACGGTCCATGCTGCAGGATATGCTGCTGCAATAGCTTTGGCAATACCTGCTCCCATTGTGTTAAAGCAGTTGCAACCGTGAACTATAATGTCGAATTTTCCTTGTTTGGCGAATTCGATTAGATTTCCAGTTAAGTAATTCATATGTTAATGATTCAGTGTAAATGAATTATTTAAACTTAGATAAAAGAAGATCTAATTCTTCTTCAGTTGAATCACCAACATCATGAGATTCCATTACAACAAATTCATTTCCGAATTTAGCAAGTTTTTTGCTTGCTTCATCGTTGTCGCAAAGAACGACTACTTTGCGATTTAAACATTTCAGGAATCCTTTCAGGTCTCCAGTTGGATTATTTGAAAGCACAGCTAAAGCAGAGAATCCTCGAGAACTGAGCCGAGCAGCATCAAACATTCCTTCGACCAAGAATACTATGTTCGGAGTTAAGTGAAGTGTTTCGACTCCAAATACAACGATAGTTCCTGGCTTCTTAATGGTAAAGTATCTGCCTTCTTTAGGATTATTCTGTTTAGTCTCATCTGCTTCTGGACGATATTGTTGAAATCCTACGATTTGACCCGACAAATTGCATAACAAAGCAGATGCGACTTGACCTTCATCGTTTTTTTTAATTGACGATGAAGGTCAAGATTTACAAATCTAGTTTTGAGATGTTGTTCGATGTTCATAAAGTAATTATAACTCTATGAACATTTGCGTAAATTATTCAAAACAAAACTCTAATGTCTTCTTCGTTTAGCGTAACTTGGTCACCGTATAGAGCTAATTTCAATAATTTATTGGCATGCTCTAGATCTCCCCAACCGTAACAACTTTTCCATCCAAAAAAATCTGACTTATCGAGATGTTGAATTGCTTGTTCGCGAGTAAAGTGGTATTTCTTAAAGAAACCTCTCTGAACACTCATAACATCTGAAATCCTATCGAAGTCACGAATAGCTCGTTTAGATTCAATATGTTCAATGACTTTTTGACATGCTTCAGCAACCTTAGATGCCGGCATTATGATTGTTGCCATGGTAATCACTTGGGTTGAAACGTTACAACAATGACAGAACGTGGTCGAATGTACGTATCAGCCATCCAATCATATGATCCTTTATATTCAAAAACATTTAACACAATCACTGAATTCATTTTACGTAGGACATCAAAATCAATATCGGATCCAAGAACACCATCATTTTCAATTTCGAAGATTGCTTGACCGTTGGGGATCAAATCATAGGTAACAGCACCGGTATTGCAACCGCAGATCTTGAGATATTTCTTGACGGCTTTGTCAACCTTCAGGGCTTGGGCAGACACATCAACCGATTTCAAAAATTTTCCCATTACTTCATCCTTTGTTTAAGATGGTTCATTATAACGTACAGAGGATTATGTGCAAATTAACTCCAGAGTTGTCGAATCTTTGTCCAAAGCCAAGCAAATCCTTTGTAAAAGACAAATCCAAGCGCAGCAACGATTGCAATACCAATTAATGTTAGAATTCTACTAGAATCATTAGATTTCGCTGAATTAGATAAAGATCTATTGGAAATTCTAGAATTATTAGAAGAGCTCGTCAAAGATCTAAAATTTGCAGGCGCTTTACGGTAAGCGTTAGATTGTTTTACTACGGGTAGAGGTTTAAACGCTTTCGGTTTAGCTTGCTTTGGTACAGAGTTTGTAAGCCTAGAGATTTGAGTAGTCTTTCCGCCATTACCGCTAAAACTATGCCTCTGGACTGTAGTCTGAATAGTCTTGCCATTGCGAGTTCTACTGATATTAGTCGTTCTTCCACCGTTCGATTTAAATGAATTAGATCTTGTTGTAGTTGTAGAGACTGTCATTTTAGAACCTCTAGATAACGTTCCATTGGATTAGTATTGCATAGTGTGGTATGTTCTACATTACATTGCTTAATCTTTTCTTCTAATGATGCTACTGCATCTGTAGTGCAACTGTAAAGTGGAATGTTGATAAAACTCTTTCCATGCTCAGCATTAGTTACTTTAGATGAAATTACTTCTAGAAGCTGTGTTCTATTAAGTTGTCGAAAATCGATCTTACGTTCAATAACCATCTTAATAAATTTAGCTTTATCAGTCATTAGACTAATTTGATCGTTCAGCTGTTTCTTTTCATATTCAATCTTTTCAGAGAATTTTAGTAAGCGATGATCGCAGAAATATGCAATCAAATCAGCAACTGAATCAAACAGTTTCAATTTTCCATCAATGCCAAGAGTAGTAATATTCTCAGTATGTGACTTACGCAATTTAAAAAACTTAATGGGATCTGCATCTATTTTGTCACGAGCAACAGATGTTACTTTAACATCAAAGCAGAATCCTTCTTCAGAGCAATTATCTTCAAAGTCTTTGATTTTATCTGAGTCTACCAAATCATTAAGAAACTCTACATACTTTTCTCGATCATATCCAATAGGTAATTCAGAGATTCGATATGTAAACTTACCAACATATTCAACAATTCCTTGAGTATACCATGCTGACAAATTTTCTTGATCTTGAATCACAGTGCCACGAAAATGCGGAAATGAAGGTGTAATTGATTCTTGAGTCTTAACAAATTTCTTTGGATCTTTTAGATATTTTTTGACTGCAACAGTTACATCTTTAATAGAACGAGGAAGAATGTTGCATGCAAATCCAACTGCGATGCCTTGGGTTCCATTGATAAGAACCCATGGAATTGTAGGAAGGTAATATGCAGGTTCTGGATTCTCTGGATCTGACGATAGACTAGTGACTTCAGTGTCGATAAAATACTTCTTGAATTCTGGGCTTAGCGAAGCAAAAATATAACGAGGAGCAGCTGCTTCTTGAACCAATCTAGATCCAAAGTTACCATGGCCGGTGAAGACTGGACAGTTGTTATTCCAGTCTGCAGTTAAAGTGACTGCAGCTCCCATGGCAGATGCTTCGCCGTGATGATAGTTGTATTTTGCTAGTCCACCGCCAAGTTCTGCAACTTTAACTTTTTTATTCTGATAATCATTAATCATCGAATAAACTAGTTTCCGAGCTGACGGTTTAAATCCGTCGATCGCAGATGGAATAGCGCGATTCTCTACTGTATACATCGAATACGATTTAAAACCAGTATCGATTTCGTTCGTAATAGTTGAATTAATAATTTTCATGACATCATCCAATTTTTTCTTCCGTCAGCTGAATCTCCAAATGCCATTTCTAACGAAGCCCATCCATCAGTTCCGGGATCGACTTTAATAAATCTTGGTTCTTGAAGACACTGTTTATACACTTCTTTTGGCATCGAACCCAAACCCTTGAAGTATTCAACTTCATACCCTTTTGTATCAGCTACATCATATTCTTCTTTAGTATAGAAAGATCTAACAGTCTTACCTTTGGTGCAATAATATAAAGGAGCAGTACATCTGAAGATTCTTCCATCCGAAAAAAGCTCAGGCCAATTAGAAAACAAATTCATGAGTAGAGCGAAAATGTGATTGCCGTCAGTATCAGAATCAGTGAAGATAGCAATCTTTCCATAATTCAAATTCTTGGCTGGTTTGCCGAATTCCAGTCCAATAATTGCTAACAATTCGAATATTTCTTTGTTTTTAACAATGTCGATTGGCTTCATTCCTCGCACATTCATTACTTTGCCTTTGAGGGGAAATGCGCCGTCTGTCTTCGGATTACGAACAGAAATATGACAACCAACTGCAGAAAGACCTTCTACAATATATAGAATTCTTTTCTCCGGATCTGGGTCTGTTACAGCAATATGATTGACTACTCGAACTTTTGAAGCAGTTTTTTGTTTTTTCTGTAATGCTAGTTTTTCAGCCATTTCTTTCTTATAAAGAATAGCTTGAATCATTGGATCAATAATTTCTGGAGTATTTAGAATCTGTTTAGAGATTTTATCGAAATCAATGCCTGCCAAATGAGCAGCAACTTCTGATACAGAATTAGTAATTCGTTCTTTCGATTGCGAGTCAAATTTAAGGTCAACGAAACCACGAATAATAGATACAAATGTTAGATGCTGACGAATCGTATTTGGCAACACATCTATCTTATGTTTTTTGCGAACATGTTCTTTTAAAGAAGAAACAATTTTATCTAGAATAAAATTGACGTGAGAACCTCCGTTTGGAATATAAAGTCCATTCACATATGAATGCAGTCTAAATTCTTCTTGACCATCTGATGGGCCAAACACTAATAGATTCTTTTCATCACGAGCAAGCACAAAATTAGTACAATATTTAGATGCATATTCTTTATCATTCTTGAGCTTGATCTTCTCAGAGTTGAAAGTGAATGTAATATGTGGATACACAGCTGCCAAATTTTCAATACGATCTCTAATGAAGTCAATATGATCTTGAGAAATTTCAGTGGTGTGAAACGCTTCTAGATCTGGAATAAAAGTAACTCGAGTAAAATTCTTTGAAGACGGCTTTACAGTCACTGACTTGACAGTAGCCATGTTAGTCGTGACCATCTTAAGAATATTATTACCGTCGGCAGTTTCGCCGACAAATTCTTTAGAAAATACTGCAGTTGCAAAAGATCCAACTCCATTCGCTCCAATGGTTTCGCGAGAGGTTTCAAAATTAGAACCAGCTCTGGCTTGGGTCCAAGCAATAACTGGCTGATACTTATCTCCATGAAGTATTACTGGAATTCCTCGACCATTGTCTTCAACTGAAACTTTCCATTCAGTTCCAGCTAGATAATTTTCAGAAGTAACTTCGATTGCAATTTTATTGCCGTATTTGAAATCTGTGCGAATAGCCTCGTCAAGCGAGTTATCTATAATCTCATTGATAATTTTAAGAAGAGCTGGGATAACAGTCAGTGTCTGGTATTTCCCGAAAAACATACCAGACACTGACTCAGGAGAAGTAGAGCCCAGATACATTCCGGCGCGCAGCCGAATATGTTGAGCGTCTGTAAGGACTTTAAATGTATTTTTAATCATATGTTTATTATAACACTAGACGCATTATATGTAAATTAAAAGTAGCTGACAGTCATTCCAATGAATTTTTCAAGGTCGCTACACTTTGCTTGATTTGAACAAGCAGACTTTGCATACATAATCAGCATATCATCTAATTTCTTTTCTGCGCGAATACCAAACATGAAGTTTTTGTACTTGTTGTCTAGAATCGCTAAAGCAAAATCTTTCTGAGATTCTAGATCTTTGAACTTAGAATACTCATTCATGATGTTGATGGCAGTAGAACGAAGAGCTCTCCAGAAATCAGAAACATATGCATTTACTTGGTCTGCCTTAGATGGCGTCAAAAGAGGAATTACATCATCTAGAGCTCCGGTCAGAGAAAGAAGAAGCACATCTTTGGCAAACTTCAGCTGATCAATGGCTTTGTGCTGAAGAACGTATTGCGATGCTTTCAACTTAACCATGTGCCAGCGTTTAGATCCGCCTTCGAATCGTACAACAACACCTTCATCATCAATCAATCCAGAAACCTTTTCACGAAAAGAACCAAAATCCTTTTGAAGAATAGAATCAACACGTTTTACTACTGGAATATCATAATCGGCTGCCAAGATTACCATTTGATCGTAATCCATGTATCCGCCGTCATACATATAACGCACACCAGTCAGAACAAGCATATCTTCAGGGTAATCAAGCACTACTCGATTTTTACGCGAGCAGAACTCAAACATCGGAGTACAAAAATGATCTTGACACACCGAGATAAAATCTGCATACCGAGTATCTGCCATAGAAAATTCTGCGGCCATAGTAGCAATATCAGTCACGCCAGCTCGAGTTCCAAACATGATACCCTCGCGAGCATAGATAGGCGCGATAAGACTTCCATCAAGCTTTTGAGTAATTACATGTTTGTGCGTAAAATCTAGTTGAGCATCAGATTCTGGAAATTCTCCGTAGTTGAAGAACTTGTCGTACATCAATCGAATGATTTGCCCAGTTTCATTGTCAAATACAGTTCCACGAAGATTCAAAAGAATAAATGTTTCACCTGTATTTTTACCGACAAAAGTATCACGCGTGTTCAAATTGTAATCAATTACTGTGTAAGAACCTTTATCCTTTACAGAAAACTCAGGTTTATCTTTAATCGCATCTAGGGCTTGAGATAGAGTAAACATTTAATATCCAGAATTCATAATTTTAGAAAAAACTTTGTAGTCAACATAAACACCATCAAAGGTTTGATGATATTCAAAATTCTTACCAGCATTACCAGTCATAGGTTCAACCAATTTGGTATCGATAGAAAAAGGTTTAACCATATCTTGAAAACTGTTTGCTTTGTCATAAGCAACTATCGCATCAAACATGATATTCATAAATTCATCTGTCACATGAACTTTAAATGAATTGGATTCGTTAAGGATATGTTTCATGATAATTTTGTTTGATTTGATAAAGTGATTATAAACTATCAGAACATTTGTGCAAATTATCCGTTCACTTGCATTATGTAGTCAGAACAGCCATAATAGCTGAAAGTTTTCCCAGCAAATGCTTGATGTTGCGCTAAGCCTTGTTTAGCAGTAGACGAATTGACGGCAATCACTGTAACAAAAACTGGTTCTAACGAACCAGTTTGAATTATTTTATAATGAAATGCTTTTGGTTGGATTTGACCTGCTGGTAAAAGATCTTCAGGATCTTGGCTCATAAAGTTTTCCTTCTTGACCACATGCAGGCGTTGAAAACAAATTCCATGACAGTTTTCGTTCAGTGTGAGCACTAGTGCCATTATTCTTAGAATCAGCTAAAGCATATTCGTCTTTGCTCACAACATTAGGATGATGACATCTAATATTCCATTCTGATCTTTCTTCTGGTTTTGACCAGACACAATCTCGACAAAATTTTACTGTTTTCATTCCATATATTCCTTCGGAGGACGATCGTCTCCAGCCGTATAGTTTTTTGAATATAGAGTAAGCATCCTCAAATTACACATAGCATGCGCTAAATGTGGAAGACCCGATTCTTCGTCGTTTTCTTCACCTGCTTGCCAACGCGACAAATGACGCAATGCGCATTCATATGGAACAGACCATGGCATGCCTTTGGCCCAATTCCATGCAGAATATTTCTTTTCTCCGTATTCCCAAACTCGAGCTTCGTCGTACAAAGTAATCATAGGAATTAGAGAGAGTTTAGGTTTTCCATTATTATATCGAGCAGCTTCACCTTTTTCTTTTGAATTGATATCACCAATTCCATCAGACATAATTATCTCCGGGAAAATAAATTTTCATTTCTAGTCGTTCTGCGATATGATGTTCTAATGTTGCTCCTTTAGACTTTTCCCATCCGTCGAGCAAAACTATTCCATCGCATGTTACTAATTCTTGAATGTCTGCTCTCATACAGTCAGACCAAGATAACATCATTCCAGAATTAATGTCTGCTGGATTTACTACTTCAAATCCCATTTCATGCAATTCAGCAGCTTTATTATGAAAAGCCGGAAAATTGTGATTTTCATAACCTGACATCGGGCCAGCAATATACACTTTTGTCATTTCTTCTTTTCTTCCTTAACTAGTTTCTTTTCTGATTCTAGCTGAGCTTGAATCATATTTTGACGGAACGTAGTCCGAGCAACATCGTCAGTAATTGTAGATAACAAATACTTAGTAGTCGAATTCATGCGAAAATTTTGAGTAGATTTCATTTTGGTTCCTTTAAGTGTTATTTGATATATTTTTCATACGCAATCATTTCCTCTTCATCATCTAGACCATATTCTAGAGTTCGGTCTTCTTTGGTTCGTACTTTCAAAACTTTAGCCGTTGCTTTCTTTTTACGAGCAATATGAGAATCATTTTCGAATTCTGATTCTTTAGGCCGAAATGTACTCTTCGTGTTCTTCATGATTCTTTATGTTGAGGAAATTTTGTGGTGAGAAAAAACTTTTGTATTTGATTAATTTTAATATTTTTTGACGAGCAAATGAAAACTGAGGTGACGCCATTAATTTAGATAAATTATCAGATTCGTGATCGATCAAAAGAACAAATTCTGGAGAATATATAGATGCCAAATAATTAAACAACAGCTGATGAAATTTAGATTCATTTTTTTCTAGAAACTTTTTATATTCATTTTCTAGAACATATGATATTGATTCTCGTCTTTTCTTGTATTCAAGATAATTGTCTAGAATTTCTTGTTTGTTTCCAAATCTAATATCTACATCTTTAAGCTCGTTTCCAATGCATGCATACACTAAATTCTGAGTCGTCTGAAAATTATTGGCTAGCCAATCAAATTTAGGTTTTGCACGAGGACTTAATTTAGAGAATGCTTTTAAAGCATTCTGAGTCTGAGCTCCATATTTAAGTAAAGAATATTTTTCATTATTAAAATGAAGATGTACTCCATGATAATATGAAAATGCTTTAAGCGGAGTCATTAAAAACCTTCAAGCGTAGCTTCATCTGTTTTGATCAAATCATTTTCTATCGCAGATCGTTTAACTTTCTCTAGTAAAACTTCCGACATATATGCTAGCAATTCAGAAGGATCTTTATCAGATTCTTCAGAGAATTTCAAAATTGCTTCGAAATATGTTAAACCAGGAGATTCAAGAATCATGTTTTCAATGTATTCTGCAAAATTTGATTTTGACAAAAACACAGTTTTATCAATCGAATAATCGAATTCTTTAGTCATTTATATTTTACCGATTCTTTAAGAAACTTGACAATTCGATTATCATTAACAATCGCTGTTACATATTTTTTATCATAAATTGTCTCATCAGATCCTACAATAACTTTAACGTTAGAATAAAGATCTGGAATAGATGCAGAACGATATTGATATTTTGAAGGAGAAGAAATTAACATGTTTGAGCCTCTTTAATATAATCGAGAACCAAAAGACGTTTCCTGCACCAATTATATTTGGTGTCTAATTCTTTATAGATTTTCCAACCAATATGATCTTCTTCATCAAGAAAGTATTTTGCCGAAATCACTTCATCATTAAGAAAATAATCCAAATACATTCTGTATGCAATCATACAATCATAGATGTCTTTATGATCAAGACTAACTAAATTGTCTTCGACAAAGACGCAATTAGCAGCCCACGTATTATGATGATTTTCACCTTCAATCATCAAAATACATTCCATCTTTTCTGAAAGACCTTCATAAAATTTCTTATGAAGTTCATAAGCAACCATGATAAAATCCGAAGAACTATCAATTAAAGAATTATTGATTACTTCTTTAGTGATTGATTTAATTTCTTTAATGTTCATTTGACATCCACAGTTGAATTGACCAAAATACTATGAGTGAGCTTAGGATAAAGACTTGTTAAATCTTTTTTAAGAATTGCTTCAAATACGGCAGCTTCTTCTTTTGAAAGCAATTCCATCAAATTCTTAGTGTGGAAAAATTTAGATTTCATGGTAATGTACGGATGATAAATAATCTCTTCGATAATGCGTGAAGTGCTTTTACTTAAAAGATATGCACCACACATAGATCTATGAAAATCTGAAAACTTATAATTCAAATCTTCAATGTCAAAGTTAATCCATTCATCGTTACATGCAAGCAACGTATAAAGCTTGATTAACGGTTGACTCTTATATATTTGAACTAAACTAGTCTCTGGATTTTCAGAATCATTAATCATCTGAAAAATTTCGTCTAGTTGATAATTTGCTACTTTCAAAAGAAATCTCCTATTTTGGAATATAATACGTTCATTTTATGATTAACAAAAAAATTCATTAGTTTCATCGAATCAACTTTTTTGTTCTTTTGATCATTATAAGACGTAACGATGTCATCGTAAATATTTTTTGGTGTATGCTCATAAGACACAAGCATTTCATTCCGTTCATAATTGCGACGTTCTTCTTGAGTCAAACATGCATCAATTGGATTTTTCGCTGAATAAAAAGTCTGCAAATATTTTTCTGTGATTGGCGAAGCACGCTTCTTTTCAGTGAGCGTAAACCAATCGTCTGAACATTTAATACTAGGAATTCCGTCACCGACGTCACCTCGGACGATCTTCTCAATCAATGCGTGCTGAGGCTTACCTTCAGGTTTTACTAATTTCTTGGCCAATGGTGACCATTGACGTACATTCTTATATCGATGCAACTGATAGTTGTCTTTATCAGAAGACACAATAAGAATTTTGTCTGCTTCGACATCACCGAAGATGTCTTCTTCTTGATCTTCTCGATTTTCGTCTTTGTGCTTGCAAATTGCGCCGATGATGTCATCAGCTTCAGCTTTTTCCACAGACAAAACAGTATACGGAAAATTCTCAGTCATGGAATCTTTAATGTAAGAAGAAGTTTGATGAACAAAATCCCAATCAATTCCAGAAGTGTCTTCAGATCGTTTTTGTTTACGAGCCCATTTGTAATACGGGAATACATCTTTACGCCAAGAAGAAGAATCAAATGCTACAGTTACTTCTGATCCATATTTAGATTTATGCATTACTTGTTGAGCGCGAATAGTGTTTAACACCATGTGCATCATCATATCTCTAGACTCGTCAGACGGATTCTGAGCACAGCTCTTGGCAGCTTCATCTAGAAAAATCGGTGCAAGATAAA
>JFJP01005557.1_pt1 | contig 16676 bp, 16 predicted proteins | sample 431651 | NCBI WGS metagenome assembly JFJP01 (sample SAMN02602958, study PRJNA72255) | Microbial mat metagenome, whole genome shotgun sequencing project. | biome: fresh water; feature: sink hole; material: water; isolation source: purple microbial (photo- and chemosynthetic) mats found in... | reverse complement strand
ACACCAGTCAAACGATTACTACGACGGCGAAAACGAAGGCGCAAAGAAGTGCTGGCAGCGCATCAGAGCAAGGAACGAATCATGACCACCACCCACTACCGCCCCCATGCCGACCCCCAAGGCCGCGTCTGGTATCCGTACGCATTGCAGTACCGCGCCGACGGCATGACGTTCGCCGTCACGATCACCGTCAGAACTAAAGCCGGACTCGGGTATTCGTTCCATCCCGGATACGGCAAGAGTGCGTCCGAAGCTGTGGACGAGCTGGTGGCGCAGATCAACGCAGCAGATCAGCCCGCCAGCAAGTCCACCACCTGATGGTCCACCTTCGCGTCCAGAAACCCGGTCAGCTTGCTGATCGGGCATAGGTGAATAGCCTGTGACTCCCACGTGACATCCGCCGCAGGATTGCCCGCCACACGCCGCGCCAGGTAGTAGCGGGTCACTGAGGTGGTCCGCTCCACATCACCCAGCAGGCCGACGATGTTGGCCTTGATGCCGCCCTCCTCCCAGGCCTCCTTAATCGCGTTCGCCTGAAACGACAACTCGGGCTCCACCTTGCCCTTGGGGAACGTGTTTGAGTATCCGCCGAACTTGTTGGTGGGAGACACCACCCAGACCCGGCCATCCGTCTCCACGATGATCAGGCCAGACGCGGGCTCTTTGCCAGCCGGGCAATGCAGCTCAGGCTCCACCAGATCGTCCTTCTGGCCTTCCACGTAATCCCACTGGTCATCATCGGGCGGTGTCCACGGGGCGAACGGGATGCCATTCAGGCTCTCTGGCATGTCGCCACCGGGGATGACCGTGGCAATGGCGCCAGGATCATCGAACCCGGCGATGTTGGTAGCGCTTGGGCTGTAGATGCCGACCTTCTGGCCTTTGTCGCCAGGCTTGGGGTGAAACGCCTTTGGCTTGGGCTTGGGCGCATCGCTGAACAGCGACCCAGACGAACCACCACCCCACAAGGATGGCGTCTTTGGAAAGCCGTACTGCGGAGCAACGACGCTGGACCCAATGCCAGATGACCACTTGGCCGGGGCCTTGGGCTTGGCAGACCGCTTGTCCTCATGGGGTTTGACGACCGTGCCGTCGGCCTTGGTGTAGCCTTTGACGTGGGACTTGGCCAGGGCCTCGGATACGAGCAGGATGGTCATGCGATCACCCCCAGAATGCGGCCACGGACGTCGTCCAGAATCTCTTTCAGGTGGGCGCCAACCTTGGCATCGCCATGACCATCCGCCAGGGACATGGCTGCTTTCATGCACTGCAGCGCCAGGAACTTGAACAGCGCCTCGCCAGGGTCGTCGTCGCCATTCATGTCCGGCAGCGCGGCCAGCAGCTTGCCCTTCATGCGCTTGCCCTGCCAGGGCGCAATCTCATAGCGCGGGTCGTTGCCCATGAAAGCCTCTCCGTGCTCGCGGACCAGGTCGTTGATCTGGCGTTCGGCCTCGATGCTTCCCACGCGGCCAGAGAGAAAGCCGTCGTAAGCGCGAATCACGTCGCTGGCAAACTTGCCGACAAAGGCATGCACCACCGTGGCATCACCGAGGTACTGCCGGTCACGATCGACGGGGTCGATGGTGAGCTGGGCGTCAAGGAACTGGTCAATCTGTGCCATGGTTATGCTTTCGGCTTGATGTTAGCAACGTAGCTCTCGTCGGGAGGGAGCATGAGAACGGTGAACTCGGTCGTTGAACCATCATTCTTTGTTTCCATGAGCATGAAGCGCTGCCCGGGGATGGTGGTGATCTCGCCCTCGCCGTTGTAGCTCCCGACGCCAATGTTGTAGAGCGCCTTCGCTCCCTTGGCATAGACGATCTTCAATCTGGCATTACCACCCCAGGACCAATTCTCATTGATGCTGCAGCACATGCTGCCCGGGTTCTGGAATACGTGCCCTGGAGGCAAAGCCATCATCTGCTTCAGCATCGCATCCGGCATCGAAATCCCCTTGGTGATCCGGGTGCCCTCGTCCAATTCTACAGCGTGGGCGTAGGCGTCTGTCAGCACATCGCGGGCTTTCAAGCCGCTGTTGTCGATCTCCTTACCCTCCCGATATGGGGTGTTGTATGAGCCCGACTGTTTCACTGCGGCCATCCATTTCTTGAGGATAGCGGTCATACCCTTGGTTGACGCCACCCCCTTTGCCTTGCCAGCAGCAGAAATGTATTCAACCTTTGGCGGCATGAATTCCTTCGCAGCATCAGCCTGCCCCAAGCTGATCCAGAAGCCCAGGCGCTGGTTGGCTGGCACTTGACCGACTGTGACGCCGTAATAGTGCGCCTTGAAGCCGTCCGACAGTTCATTGATGTCGGAGTAGTCGCCAATATCCCACGACTTCGCCTTCTTAGCGGCCGGGTTGGCGACAACTTCCATGTAGTCCAGAACGGTCGAATAGAAGTCTTTGACGTGCTGGCTTGGGTGATCACCAAACAGCGCGCCCTCTTTGACCGCGCCAGTTGCCTTGTCAACGATGTGGAACTTCAGCTTTTTCAGCGCCACAAAGTCTCCATTCATGGCCGCCGTATAAATCTGATCGACTGCCGCCTGGTTAACCTCATTGACCTTAGCTGTGCCAGACAAGCCCTGCCCCGCACCCTTCCAATTCAAAAAGTCGAGCTTCTTAGGCAGACTCGAGGTGTCAACCGGCAGCTTTCGCGGGTCGGGCTTGGGCGGGTTCACGATCAGATCGGCTCCCGGGTACTTCTTGGCCAGGTCGTTCTTGCGAGCAATCAGCTTGGCGGCCAGCGCAGCCTTCGCGGCATTGTTGCCAGGGCCGAACTTGGACACGATCTGCTGAATGATGTCATCTGGCACGTCCAGCACCAGGGCGACGGACTCGTTGAGCTTTTCCTTGGTGATGGTGGAGAACACCGAGGCTCCAAACTGGTTCTTTGCCGCATCGCGCATGGCGTCAATCTCGACAACTTCATTGCCGAAACCGTCGCCTTTGGGCGCACCCTGCGCGCGGTACAGCAGCGAGCCTCCCACGTCGATGCGGATCGCCTTACCGTCCTTGGTTTTCAGCAAGTTGTCATAGCCGGTGCCCACCGAGTCGTAGTTACCGAGCCAGGCATCAACCGCGAAACCTTCCATGGCGCCCGAAGCATTCTTGATGCCAGCGCCGACCTTTGTCACGCCGTCAACAATCTTCGATGCAATCCCGATCTTGCCGTCCTTCTCGACCATGCGCAACGTTGGCACGTCAACACCAGCGGCCTTGTAGAGCTTTGATGCGAGCAACTCGTTCTTGACGTGATCTTCAGACGCAGGGAACTTGCAGTACCACTCCTGCCCGTTTTTGTCCTTGAACTTGCCGCCAGGGTTGGATCCCTTCTGCGGGCCAGTCTGAGCCCAACCATCGATCACAGTGACACCAGGCTTGCCAGGTGGGGCGGTGACAAAGACCTTGGCCTGTGGCGCAGCCTGTGCGGGTTTTGTGGCCGTCGCTGCAGGCTTTGGCATCGCACCAGGCGCGGCCGTGGTGAATGCGACCTTCTTGCCCTTGGGCGTCTTCTGGGCTTCGGCTTTCAGGGCCATCACCAGTTTGAACATAGCGTCCTGGCGGGCCTTCTTCTGAGGTGGGCTTGGGTGCGCGTTGCCAGTCAGCCCTTTCAACTTTGTGCCAGGGACATCGACTGTGATGCTGCCATTTTTATGGAACACGACCAGCTTCTTGAGCCCGGCCAGGCCATCACTCGCCACGGCAGCGGTCAGCACAGAAGCGACATTGGCATACATCGTCCCGTACTTGCCCGGGGAAAGGGACTCAAAATCCGGAACCACTACCCCTTGCTTGTGCCAGCGGCCGTTCTTGAACACCAGCGTGCCGCCATCGACGGCCAGCTTGGTATCGCCGTCCTTGGGGCCAGAGGCCGGGTCAAGGGATTGAATGTCGGCAGCCAAGGGGAACGGCAGGCCCGCGTTGTTGCCCATGATGTACTGGCCCATCTGCGCAGCCGCGTCCTGGGCATCGGAGTAATCGCTGTGCTCCACAGGGTTTCCTTCAGGGTCAATGACCCCTACCTGAAACACCTTGACGCCGTAGGGGCTGTCGGTTTTCGCAACGTAGTAGGTGTAGCCGTCCTTGGTTTCCTGCGTCAAAGAAGGCGCACCACTGAGAACCCCGTCGGACGGGTCGAGCTTCCAGCCACCGGACAGATGTTTGATCTTTCCGCTCTGCTGTTCGGCAAGCAGCTTCTCCAGGTAGCCTTTCACCTCCAGCTTGAGCCCACCGGTGTCCAGAATTTCCTGCAAGGTCTTGAAGTCACCCTGCGCCGCCAGCTTGTCGAATTCAGCCTTCACCTGGGGCGGCACACCCGCGACCTTGGGTGCAGCAGGCGCAGCGGGCGGTACCGGCGCTCCGGCCTTGTGCTCGTACTCATGCGTGCCAAGGCTATCAAGTTTGTACCCCTTGGCTTTCTTTTCATAGATCAGCTTTGCAGCAGCCGCACCGGCAGCACTTGGCGACGCAAACTCCTTGGTCGTGGTGGACCCCATGGTCCCGATCTTCCCGTAGGTGGTCTTCATGACATTGCCATGGGTGGACACCGACCAGAACTTATTGTGGCCCGGGGTGGTGTTCATGAACACCTGGGACGTGACCTTGGTCGTGGCATTGGCCTCGGCGTGCTTCTTGGCCGCCTGCGCGCTGACCCAGCCCATGAACAGGTTGAGCTTTTCGGGGCCGTAGAACTCGATGGCCTTGGCTACATCCACCTTTTCCTCGTCTGACAGCTTCTCGAAGGCAGCAATCTCTGGCGGATCCAGCAGATCGTCAATCGGCAGGCCCTGCGCAGCCTTGCCACCGTGCATCTTGAACATGGTGATGAAGCTGAGAACGTCCGGGTTGGTCTTGAACTTGTCCTTGTGGGTGTTGACCGGTGCAGGCGCAGCGACAGGCGGGGCCGTCACGAACACCTTGGCGGGCTCGGCGGGCTTCACCGGGGTCATGGTCACATTGCCAGATGCCGGGAAAGCCCCGGCCTTCACTGCCTTGGCGTGCGCCTGCGACACCAGCACAGCCAGCTTGTCGCCGCCGATCACCCCCTGGACCTCGGCGAGCATCTTGCTCGCCTTGGCCGAGTCCTGCGACGCCAGGACAGCAAACGCCTTGACCTCGCCCGGGGTTGGTACCTGACCGGCCAGCATGTGCTTCTTCCAGCCTGAGACAGCCGCAGCCTGCGACGCAGCGCCCTGCAGCGCCTGGTACTTGGCCTGGGCCAGGTCATGCTGCTGGGTCGGGTGCATGGCGTGCCAGGCGGGACCGTGCTCGGCCTTCAGCTTCTTGATGGCCTCTTTCTGATAGAAAGCGCCGCCCTCCATGGCAGCCACAGCGGCCTTGTGCTTGGCGGTGTCGTCGGCCTGGACGGCAGCAGCGACCGCGTTGGCAGAGTTTCCGGGGCCGGTGCTGGGCTTGACAACCAGCGCAGCCGCAAGCTCGGCTTCTTTTACCCAGCCTTTGTACCAATCGTTCATGGCCTCAATCGTTTGGCTTGAGCTGCCAACCAGACCACCGTCAACGCCATAAACAGCGACAAAATCCGGGTCAGCCGCTGGAACCTTGATGCCTGCAGCATGGGCATACGCCCCAAACTTATGCGCAGTCAGGATGATCCCTGTTGCGCCGACCCGGTGCCATTTGCCGTTGTGCAGCGCATAGGTCTTGCCGTTTTCCGTCTTGGTGTCGCCCTCTTTGGGGCCAGCAGCGACCGCAGGACCACCAGGCAGGGCATGCCCCAGGTCCAGCGCGTACTTCATCAGGGCGAGCGTGTCGGGGTCGTTGCCCAGCGCCGGGTTGGCTTTCATGTTCCCGGCCAGCGTCGTGATGCTGGCCGTGAGCCCTTTCAGATCCCCACTGTCGTACATTTTTGCCCATTGCTTCGCAACCAGGCCATGGTTCATGTCGGTGAACTTGGGCGGTGGCGGGGCCTTGTGCGATGCCTTGGCCGCCTCGAACGCCGCCTTTGAAGCCGCCTTCTTCTCCAGATACCGAACGCCAGCCTCGGCATAGGCCAGCGCGGTCTTGGCGCTGACGCTGCTCATGCCGGTGAGGTTGAACACCGCATCCTTCAACTGCTCTGAATTGCCGTCCTCAATCCAGTTCTCGATGTCTGTGATGGTGGACTGGAACGCAGGAGGCTCGGGCTTGATCGGGAAGCCGTCGTGGGTGTGCTTGATCTTGATCGGCTCCTCTTTGGCGACCACCACCGATGGCGCGCCTTTGACCTTCATGTAAGGTGCCCACTGCAGAAACTTGGTGTAGCCAATCTTGCCGCCAGGCTTGGTGACGGCCACCTCATGCGCCAGTTTGACGTGCGGGATGCCGCCATGCAGCACCACCTTGCCCTCGTAGTGGTTTGCCGACAGGAAGGCCCCGGTCATGGTGAACGCGACCGTGTCGCCCAGCTTCACCCCGGCAGCGTTCATCTCAGCAACCAGCGCCGCGCCGGTCTCGGCCTTCTTGTCGTCAAACTCCTTCTTCACCACGGCATAGGCAGCCTTGACCTTCGGGTAGGCATAGTGGAATTCGTGGGACGACTGAAAGTCGGACTTGGACATGCCAAGCGCCTTCGCCCGCGCGGCGATCCAAGCCTGCGCCTCGGCATAGTCGGCAAAGTCGGGCGCTGGGGCGAAGGTGGTCGGCCCGATCTTGCCAAGCATGGCCGGGACGGTGATGGGCTGCGGCTCTGGCGTGCTTACCGCTGCTTGACCCGCGACACCAGGCTCTGCGACTTCTGCGGGCTTTGCAGGCCCGAAGGCTGGGGCTGCTGCGCCTCCTTGGGTTTGTCCCGGCGCGCCAGTTTCGACGGCTTCAACGGTTTTAGGCTCATTGGTTTTTCCTTTGGTTTGGTTGGCTTTGGCAGAAGCCGCAAACAGCAGCTTCATGTACTGGCTTTCTCCGATGGCCATCGAGCAGGCATCCGCCACAGCGCCCTGGACCAACGTCGAGGCGTTCTGCATGGCGAAATACTGCGCTGGAGTGGGCACCTTGCCAGCGAGCATGGATGACTTGAAGCCAGACACCGCAGCCGATGCGCTGGCGGCCAGCTGCAACTCAGTGGCGTGCGAGAGGATGACGGCTGCCTTTTCCTCGGGGTGCATCGTGTTGAAGTGGTCCAACTCTGTGGACAGCTTCTTGTGCGCCTGTTTTTGGTAAAACGATCCGTAGCCAGACGCGACATTCAGATCGTTGTGGTCGTCTGATACCAGCACTTTCTTCTGGTACGGACTAACCCAGTTTCCGCCGTGAACGTGGCCGGGGACCGTGATGGTTTTGTAGTGGGAAGCCTTGAGCAAGTCCTCGCGGACAAATAGAACTGCGGACATTGGGTTCATTCCTTGGAGTTGTCGGTACCGAGAATCAGCGCGCGCTCGTCGTCCAGCTCGGGGTCTTCACCGTCGAACTCGGCGGCATTGCCTGCCAGGAAGTGCTGGCGGCCAGTGGCCTCATCCTTGACGATGGACCCGGCCTCGCCCGCCTCGACGGTGGTCAGCGTGCGCTCGGCGCGCTGCTTGTGGCCCAGAAGGGCATCCCACGGCACCCCAACGCGGCCAGACTTGTGCTCGGCAGTGAAGCCATCAGCACCATAGGCCAGCACCTTGCCGGACGTGGCCCCATGCTGCGGGTGATGGAAGAACACCTCGTCGTGGACGCCGACACCGTAGCTGGACGGGTGCGGCTTGGCTTCTTCATTCTCTGGCTGGCCGCGTTTGGCGGCAGCCAGCAGTGATGACGTGGGGATGGCCTTCGCAAACACATCAACGTTGACAACGGAAACAGCATCGGCATAATAGACATTGAGCGGCTCAACCGCCTGCTGAACGATTGAAAGGTCACAGGACGGTATCTGGTGTTTGAGGGCAAACAACTCTCCACCGGGATTTGAGTCGCTCTTTTTCATTTGAGGCGCAACAACATGAATCGACACAACGTGGTTGTGGTCGTCCTTGGCCTTGAACCGACTGGCAGCGTAAACCACGGTCTCACCATCGAATCTCGGGCGCTGCCACTCCCAACGCACCGGGTCTTCATTTGCGTCAAGAGCAATCGATGACGGCATAGTCCTCAAGACTTCCGGCAAAGCCATCACGTCCCCGCGCGTGACCCGCATACCGTCAGGCTTGCCAGACTTCTCGCCGTGACGCCAGATCACCTTGACCATGCCGCTGCCTTTGGTGGTGCCGAACTGGCGACTTAACCGTTTTCCCGTGACCTCAATGCGACCATCGCCAGCCTCAACCGATGGGCCGTGCTCCATCTGCACACGAAGGTCGTCCTCCCCCATGTTGACCAGCATGGAGTCCGGCGAGGCAAGCGGGTACTTGCGCGTGAAGTTATAGAGATCACGAAGGCTGCGCTTTTCCATCCGTACTTGGTGCGTTCGCCCGATGAATTGCCCCGTCACGAGGTCATGCTCGTCGTTCGCCTTGCGCATCGGCTGATCGCCAGGATCAGCCCCAGGATCGGCCTGTTGCTGCGCCTGGCCAGGTTGCTCATCCTCGCCCGCGTCATCGCCGGGTGCGCCATCGTCGCCAGCCTGGTCGCCATCTTGGCCGCCAAAGCCGGGCGCTTGGTCGGCCGATTGCATGTCGGGCCCTGGTTGCTGGGCGGCCTGCTGCGTCTGCGACCACGGACCAATCAGCGACGGGTTCAGCGGAGCCTCCCCCCATGAGTCGGTTTGCGCATCCAGGCCCAGCTCGGCGCGCATTTCGTTCACCGACATGACCAGCTTCTTGAGTTCGTGCCGTTTGTCCTGGTCGTCCTCGTCCACGCCGGTCCAGCGGAACACATACGAGTCGCCAAAGTCGGCCAGGATGTAGTCGCTGAACAGGCTCTCGTAGTAGGCCAGCAGCGGGCGCAGGCCCGAGTCCTTGGACGCGGCCAGCTTTTCAGCCGTGTCGGAGCCGCCCAGCGGCGAGGTGTTGCCACCAGAGAAGCTGTCGAAGTTGATCTCGGCCGGGCTCATGCCGTAGATGGCGCAGATGATCGAGGTCAGGAATGTCATCCACTTGCTGAACTGCATTTCGTCGAACGAAACGCCGAAGTTTTCAAACGCCGCCTTCGACTCCTGATCCTTGGACACCAGCACCGGCACCGACCAGGCGTTGTTCACACCTTTGACCATGCCGTTCCAATAGCGTTTGAAGCTGGCCAGGTCGGACTCTGAATAATTGCCAGACAGGTGCAAGACGCCCTTGGGGATGGAGTTGTCCGAGAAGCCCCGGATGTTGAGCGTCATGGCATTCAAAAATCCGGTCACCACCTTGACCAGCAGCTCAGTCTCGGACAGCCCGTAGCCAGACGCCATCACGTCGGTGCGAGGGTTGCGCGGCTCGTAGATCAAGCCGTTGTAGTCATAAGCCGTGCGGACGTTGCCCTGGACCACCTGAAGCGCGAAAATCTCGTCGTTCTCGCGGTAGCCCTCGTCGGTGCAAAGCCGGATGGTGGCGCCGTCCACAGCGTAAAAGCCATCAATGCCCAGCGCCTTGTTGCGCTTCATTTCCGTCTCGATCGGCGCGGAATCCATGGCCAGCGAGTCGCGCACCGACAGCGCAATGAACTGGCGCAGCGACTGGCGGCCCAGGCGCTTGCGCTGGCGAGGGTTGAACTCCCAGCCGGTGTTCAGGAAGAACCGCTGCAACAGCTCAGTGGTCTTGCGCTCGTCGTCGGTCAGCTTGTGCGCCTTGTCAGCGTGCCGGATGACAAAGCCAGGCCCAAAGCCGGACTCTTGGACCTTGCAGAACGCCTGTACCTGGCGCACGCGGGTCATCACCACAGCAGATAACACCGGGGTCTGTTCGACCATGCCGCGCAACACAGTGAAGTTCATGGCGCCAGGGCGCTCGACATACTCGCCCGTGATGGCGTAGTTCAGGTCATCCACCACAATGGACTGGACGCCCTTCTTGCCCGCATTCTTGCTTGGGAACGGCACGACCGTGCTGGACGCCTTGACCAGCTCCTGCTCTTCAAAGCCCTTGACCATGAAGTCGATCAGGGGTTTTAAGTGCTCTGGCGGGATCAGGCTGGACCGGTCAATGTGGGCGCTTTGCAGCTCGGCCTGCGCATCAAAGCGTTCAGCCTCGGGCGCGGACGGGTCAAAAGCAGTGGTGGCGGTGGATTTTTGGCTCATGCACCCATGGTGCAGTCACGACCTACCGCGGCCAGCGCGCGTCCTCAATGTCGAGGATTTGGTTCAGTTGGCTGGCGACCTCGGCGTACCAGGCGCGGCAGGTTGCGATGTACCCGGCAACGTCTCGCTCTGTGGCAAACCGGTCATCAGCATCGGTGGGAGTGGCCTCGGGCGCACCCGCAGGCTGTCGGGCAGCGGCTGGGCCTGGCTGGTCACCACCAATGGCATCGAGCATCCGCACAGTACCGCTGTCAAGGCAACGGCGACCAGAGAGTAGGGCAATTTTTTCACGGGCGGTCCCAAGTTGTTGATTGATGGCCACCAGCTCGGCGGCGTGATTCCCGGCTGCCTTGCTGGCATTGCGCGCCTGCTCGGCAATGTCGACCTTCAGGGCGTCGGCCACGACCTTGTCCTGCTTGGCCTGGGAAGCGCGCGCCAGGTCACCGCCCAGCGAATAAGCCTGCCAATGCGAAAAAGCCAGCGCAGCGACCAGGGCTAGGGCTGCCCACGGGCGCCAGTTGAAGGATGCAATCACGGTATTGGCCTCCAGAAGTTGTCAAACCAGCGCTTTGCACGCCACCATCAGAACACAAAAAACAGAGCCGTGACTCCACGGGCCATCTCGCTCTTTTTCATTGGCCTGCGGTACCCGGTATCACCGACCACGACGGACCCTTCAAAGGTAAAAAACGATTTCCAATGGGCGTCCAGATCACCAGGCGGGACAAAAGAACTGAACACCCCGGATTGGTTGTCGTAATTTCCGAAGTGCTGCCAGTTCCAGTTTTCCTGCGGGTTTGCCCGCGTGCTCATGCCAATGCAGATATACCCACCGTCTCTGTTCACGACGTCAAAGGCGTGCATGAAGCAGTTGGTCCTTTTGACGGGCTCGGACATGGGTCAAAACGCCGCAATCCGCTCGGCCAGCACAGCAGAGAGTTGGCACATCAAAGATAGCTGCAGGCAAAGCCGGGCCTGCTCAGCTTCAGGCAGCCCGTGAAAAACCGTGCAGCCGACGAAACCCTCCAGCTTTCCCAGACGGTCGTCAAGGTCCGTCTTTTCGTTCAAGACGCGGTGCTGGTACATCTGCATCAGTCAAACCCCTTTTTATGCGAGTGGGTGACATCGGCCAGAAAAGCAAGATTCACATCGTCCATGTCGCCATTGCCGTTCATGCGCTTGCGAAGCTGAGCCAGGCGGCGTGCGGCCATGCGTTCGTCTTCCTCTCGCACGGCGCGCAGCTGCTCGGGGGTCAATTGCTCTTCGCACCGCTTGGCGGCTTCTGGTGTGATCAGTTTCATTGGCTTAACTCACGGGGTTGGTGGCAGTTCTGGCAGGTTGCGCGCGTATCGCGGGCCACCTTGGGCGTTTTCAAGCAGGCGGCGCTCAGCCAGCACGCGGTCACACTGCTCGGCGTGCAGGGCTTGCTTCAGCGCGGCGTTTTGGGCCAGCGCGGCGGCGAGCTGGGCGGCCAGGGTGTGCGGGGCGTTCATGCGGCACCTATCAGATTGGAAGCAATGCGGCGAGCCCAGCCCTTGCCAAAAGCTGGCCACGTTGGCAGGTTGGTCATAAACATCAGGCGCTGCCCGGTGTAGCGCTGCGCGAGGTTGCTGGCAGACTGCGCAGCAGCCAGTGTCTGAGGGCCGATCACGCCATCCTCACGCACGCCCAAAGCACGTTGCAGCCACTTGATGGACTGACTAACACCGCTGTTGACCGCACCATCGAACACGTCAAAGCGAATGCTCACGGGCAGCTCGTCGCAGCGGCACAGCTTCCAATAGCCGTTGTAATAGACGCTTTTGGCAAAATCCTGCGGCAGATCGCGCATGGAGCCTTGAAAGCCGTTGGAGCGAGCCACAGCTTCAGTCACGCCCCACATCGTCTGGCCGCCAGGGTCAGCAGCGTGGCTGCTGTATGAGCCCTCGTGGCCTAAAAGTCGAGTGAATGCCTGGTCAAAGTTCACGGCTTGGCCTCAAGGTTCTGCTTGATGAACCGCGTCACCAGCGTGCCAATGCCACAGATGGCGGCCAGCGCAGCAAACGTCTTGCTGGGAACGAAGGTGCTGACAAACGGCAAAATCTCATTGGCCAACTCAAAAAGCGAGAAAAGCGTGGTGGCAGCAGCCAGGCGCACGCTCCAGGCTTTGAGCAAAACTTCGCGGGCGTTGTCGATCAAAATCATGGCGAGCCTTTCAGCAGTGGTTGCCGGTCGGGTCCAGCGGGTCGAGCAGGTTGTCGCAGACGTAGGCGGCCACATTGGCGCGCCAGGTGCCCGGGTTGAGCATGTAGCGCTGCAGCCGGTCGGTCACCAAGTGCTCACCTTTGGCTGGCCAGTCAGCAAACAGGACAATTGCCAGGGTGTATTGGCACAGCAGATCGACCAAAAAGCCCAGCGCCACAAGCGGATAAGCCATCACCTTGAGCCCGTCGACCAGTCGCCCGGCAAGGTGCGCCCGGTAGAGGCCCATCACCGCGACGTAAAGCACCCAAAAGCCATATAGGTACACCGCAGCGAGTGCAATGCCGAGCAGCAGCGGGCTCATGAACCCAGCCCCAACTTGTTCACCGCGTACATAAACACCATCATCAGCACCCCGAGAACACCGCGGTCAACCCAGGCGGAAGTTCGGTCCTGCTGCGGGGACTTGGTCTCCAGCACCGACACGCGGCCCTCGATCTTCTCCAACGCCTTGAAAATGCGCTCCATGGCGGCCAGCTGCTGGGTCTGGCGTTCTTCGAGCAACACCAGCTTGGTAAGGGAGAGGCTCAGTTCTTTGAGAGTGAGCCTGATTTCAGTGATGTCGTCACGAAGGTCGTGGCGTATGGCGGCGATCTTGGCGTCGATGCGGGAATCACACTCGGGCGATGGGCGCCGGTCGATCCCATCGCGGCGTTCAATGGGCTGGAAATTCAGCTCAGGCATTGGGGCTCCAGTCGGTGGATTGCTTTCTCATGCCCAAATCATCCCGTCACGACACCCCGGCCCGCTACCAACAGACCGGGGGTCAGGCCACCCATTGCGACACACACCACACGGTGCTGGGCGGCTGCGCTCCTGAATTGCCTAGTTTTTCCCCGCTTTCAGTGAACGGAGGAAGGCCAACAGAGGGAAATCCCAAAACCCCTGCAGGCTGCGCACCAGGCACTGCATGGGAACAGTGTGGTGTTACGACTCGGTACCGGCGTACAAAGCGCAGCCGGGGTCTTGGGGTTGGACGGAAAAATTGCGCTCGGTGCAAAAGCTGGCGTCCTTATCAAACGAGGCACAACGGCCACAGACGTCACCCTTGGGCAGCGCCGCAAGCGCATCAAACACGCCGGGCGCCAAGTGCGACATAGACGGGGCCAGCATTTGCTGCACCGGATTCAGCTCATCCTTGCCGCTCCAGAAAATCTGAACCGGATCATTGCCAATCAGCAGCGAAAAGGCGCGCGAGCAGCCATCGACTTGGTCATCCCAGGTACCGTTGGGGAACATCCTCATCTCGTTGATCAGCGCATCATTCCAGTCAGCCTTGAGCATCATGACGTTGCCAATGTTGACCTGGGAAGCGAAAGGCTCGGCGCGCACCACCTTGTTACCCGTCTCGGGGGTGGCCTTGACAGAGTAGCCCGCCAGCTTGCGCACCAGGTACTTGACCTGGGTGAGTCCGGCCTGCCCCGGGTCTTGCGGGATGGACACCCGGCAGTTGGAGCCATCGCGCGCCGTGGCATTCACCAAGGCAGCATCACGCTCGTCTGGCCCGACACGCACGCGCACCATGTCCGCGATGATGATGCGCCCGTCCGGCAGCTTGCCCAGCTTGGCACCAGCGGTCCAGTCGCCGGTAGTGGTGCTGGCGAAGTCCCAGCCACGGACCCAATCGATGGGGCCAACGGGCAGGGCCTCGATGATCGAAATGTTGTCGGGCTTGAGAATACCGCCAGACAGCGGCGACGGGCGCTGCATGTACTGGCCAGAGAAGGTGTAGGGGTCAGCCTGCTCCATCATCCGCAGGGTCTCGATCGGGTGTTTTTCAGGCCAAAGCGCATCGCCATCCTCGGTAATGGACGGGATGCAAAGGTGCTCCCACTTCTCCCCGCTCCCGCCTGCCAGCAAGAACCCGGTCATATCGTTTTCGTGCAAACGCTGCATGATGACGATGATCGGGGTCTCGGGCGAGTTGGTCCGGCTGGCAATAGTGTTGGTAAAGCGCCGGTTGATGCGGTCTCGCATGGTGTCCGAGAAGGCGTCGTCGGGCTTGACCGGGTCATCGATCAGGATGGCACCAGCAAACCCATCAGCAGGAGAGCCTGTCCCAATTGGCACGCGACCCATGCCGCCAGCACCGAAGCCGGTGATCGCGCCACCAGCCGCCGTGGCGTACAAACCGCCACCGACACTGGAAAACCACTTTTTCTTTGAGTCCGAGTCGGCACGCAGGGCCATCGGGAAAAACCGCTGAAACTCGGCTGACTTGACCACATCACGGATCGCGCTCGAATTGTCCAGCGCCAGGTCATCAGAATAGGACAGGTGGATGAACTTGGCGGCCGGGCTGTTGGCCAGGCACCAGGCGACGAACATCTTCACCGCAATCTCGGTCTTGCCGTAGCGCGGCGGGATGTTGATGATCAACCGCCTGGTTTCCCCGCTGACAACCCGCGTCAGGGCGTCGATGATCTGGCCATGATGCCCAGCAACCATGAACCGTTTGTTGTACTGCGCTTTGAAGAAATACCGGACAAAAAAGCCAAAGTCGTTCAGCAGCTTGGCCTTGCACACCGCATCAGCAAGCATCTTCCAAGTCCTGGTTGATCTTGCGCAGTTGCTCCGGCGTGTGATTGACGACCTGAACCGCGTTGGTGTTGTTTATTACCAGCTCTGGAGCCTTGCCCAGCACCGACTCCTGGGTCCGGCCGAGAGCCTGCGCCGCCGACGCCAGCTCTTTGAACGATGCGTTCTGGCCTTCACGCTTGACCTTGGCTGCGACCGTGTTGGCAACCAGCATGTTTGCCCCACGGAAGAAGGTCTGAAACCGAGCAATTTCATCAACGGCTTCGTGAACAGCGTTCACCATGCGTTCATCATGGCTTGCAAGTGCTTGATTTATTTGAACTTGTGCGTTCACGATGGGGGCGACATCCTGATCCACCCCTTTGCAAATCTTGTTGACCAAGCCAGCGCTGACCTTGTGCTTGTCGGCAATGTCACGCTGACTCAGGCGACCAACGCGCCAGTCGATCAGGATGGCATCGGAAACCGCCTTGTTGACCGGCTTGGCTGCCATCTGTTAACCATCCCACTTCACAGTCAGCCGGTCAATAACCTCCTGGGGGAACGGCTCACCGGTGACAGCGTGAACAGGCAGGCGCCCGGTGTAGTTGGCATAGCGCACACAGATGACGTCCACGAACTTAGGGTCATATTCCATTGAGCGCGAGCACATCCCCAGGCGCTCGGCGGCCATCATGGTCGTTCCAGAGCCACCAAAGGCGTCGATCACGATGTCGTTGGTTCGGCCATGGTTGCGGATCAGGCGCTCCCACAAGGCTACCGGCTTCATGGTGGGGTGCATCGCTGACCTGTTTGGTTTGTGGAAGTGCAGCAAGGTCGTCGGAGCTTCCTCCACCACCGCGTCAGCATTCACATAAAGCACGGTGTCCCCATGGCGAACAGCGTAGCGGCCATCCTCCACCTTCTCGAACGGCGATTCTTCACCGAACGACTGGACTGTGGTCTGCTTGCGGCCACCGAACCAGGCGCGCTTGGCCCCGGGCTTGATGGCATAAAGGATGGGCTCATGGCGGAAGTGGAAGTCACCACGGCCCAGGACCAGGGCGTTCTTGACCCACATCAGGCATGACTTGAGCTGGAACCCGGACTCCAGCAGTGCCGTCCGAAAGTTGATGCCCTCGGTGTCAGCGTGCGCCACATACAAGGCAGCCCCGGGCTTCATGGATGCGAACGAGCAGCGGTAGAACCCAAGCAGGAACTCCTTGAAGGCAGAATTGCTCATGCTGTCGTTCTTGATGGAGCCCGCCAGCTTTGACTCATAAGCCACGTTGTACGGCGGGTCACACACCTGAATGTCGGCCAGTTCGCCAGCCATCAGCGCGGACCAATCCTCCATCTTTGTCGAATCACCGCAGCGAACGCGGTGAGGGCCACACACCCACTGGTCGCCCATCTTCGAGAAGGCCACCTCCGGCACGTCCGGCACCTCGTCCGGATCCTTGTCGTTGAGCAAGTCGGGGTCCAGAATGTCCGTGAGCTGGTCCCCGAAGCCCAACAGCTCCAGGTCAAAGCCTTCCAGCTTGAGGTCGGCCAGCTCCAGCTTCAGGAGATCCATATCCCAGCCTGCGTTCATTGCCAGCTGGTTGTCACTCAAAATATAGGCCTTGCGCTTGGTGTCGCTCCAGCCAGAGCAATCCACCACGGGCACGGTACCGGCAGGGATGGCCTCGCCACTCGGCAGGGTGATGGTCTTGCCAGCGGCATACAGCTGCTGCGCACCCAGCACGCGGCCATGGCCAGCCACGATGCCTTTCTCGT
>JFJP01042225.1_pt1 | contig 16684 bp, 13 predicted proteins | sample 431651 | NCBI WGS metagenome assembly JFJP01 (sample SAMN02602958, study PRJNA72255) | Microbial mat metagenome, whole genome shotgun sequencing project. | biome: fresh water; feature: sink hole; material: water; isolation source: purple microbial (photo- and chemosynthetic) mats found in... | reverse complement strand
GAACCCGATATTTCTAAGCTTCCTCTGATGATCGATTCATCGCGCTGGAACACAATTGAGTCAGCACTGAAATGCATTCAGGGTAAGTCAGTTGTAAATTCCATAAGTCTTAAAGAAGGAGAAGAAGTATTCCTTTCTCATGCACGCAAAATAAGAAAATATGGTGCTGCAGCTGTTGTAATGCTTTTTGATGAGGATGGTCAGGCCGATACATACCAACGAAGGATAGCTGTTGCAGAAAGATGCTACAGGCTGCTTGTTGATAAGATAAACTTCCCTCCGGAAGATATAATTTTCGACCCTAACGTTCTTGCAATAGCCACAGGTATAGAGGAACATAATAACTATGCAGTTAATTTTCTCAGAGCAACAGAATGGATAAAGGCCAACCTGCCACACGTTAAAGTAAGCGGAGGAATAAGCAATCTCTCTTTCTCTTTCCGTGGGACTGATAAGATTCGCGAAGCAATTCATTCGGTATTCCTATATCATGCTATAAAAGCCGGTCTCGATATGGGAATTGTAAATCCGGGTATGTTGCAGGTTTACACAGAAATAGACCCTGAACTGCTTCAGCTTACTGAGGATGTTGTGATGAACCGCCGGAAAGACTCTACCGAAAGACTTGTAAAGTTTGCAGAGGGGATTAAGAATGAAGGGAAGAAAGTTGAGAAGGAAGATGCCTGGCGACAGCTCGATGTTGTTGAAAGAATCAAGCACTCACTTGTGCGTGGCCTCGATGAATTTATAGAGCAGGATGTTGAGGAAGCACGTTCACTTTACAGACGTTCGATTGAACTGATTGAAGGCCCGCTGATGGGAGGAATGAATGTGGTTGGCGATCTGTTCGGATCAGGAAAGATGTTCCTGCCTCAGGTAGTTAAAAGTGCCAGGGTTATGAAAAAGGCAGTTTCAAAGCTTGCACCCTATATTGAACTCGAAAGTGAAGGGGAGGAGAAGAAGAGTGCAGGGAAGGTGCTTCTTGCTACGGTTAAGGGAGATGTTCATGATATCGGAAAAAATATAGTCGGGGTTGTGCTCTCGTGCAATAACTACGACATTATTGATCTGGGCGTTATGGTGCCTGCCGATAGGATAATAGATACTGCCATAAAAGAGAATGTGGATATTATCGGGCTCAGCGGATTAATTACACCATCGCTTGAGGAGATGGTACATGTTGCTTCCGAGATGGAACGCAGGAAACTGACAACTCCTCTTCTCATTGGAGGTGCAACAACCTCAGAAATTCATGGAGCCGTAAAAGTGGCACCTGCATATTCAGGTTCTGTCATTCACGTTAAAGATGCATCAAAGGCAGCCGGTGTTGTTTCAGCTTTGCTTCAGAGTGACAATAAGATTTATGTGAAGTCGATAAAAGATAAGTATAAGAAGCTGCGCGATGATCACAGTTCCCGCCAGGTCGAAAAGAACCTGCTTTCGCTGGAAGACGCAAGGAAAAACAGGTTTGTTACTGACTGGAAAGCAGAAAATCTAATGGAGCCATCAAAGCCCGGTCATCATATTATAAGTGAGATAGATATTAAAGAGTTGATTGGGTATATCGACTGGACATTCTTCTTCTTTTCATGGAAGATCTCAGGAAAGTACCCTGCAATTTTTAATGATCCGTTAAAAGGTGTTGAGGCAAAGAAACTTTTTGATGATGCCCAATTCTATCTGAAAGAAATAGTAGATCATAAACTACTGACTGCCAGGGCTGTATTTGGATTATATCCTGCCGTTTCCGACGGTGATGATGTGAAACTTTTCACAGATAAAAGTAAGAAGGAACTTAAATCAGTACTCAGGTTCTTAAGAAACCAGGAGACAAAAGAAAAAGGTGTTCCCAACCTGTGTCTCTCGGATTATATTGCTCCTGAATCGTCAGGGCTGACCGATACCATAGGATCTTTTGTTGTAACTGCGGATATTGACAAAGATGCTTTTGGACGATATAAGGAAGATGATTACGCAACAATAATGATCAGAATTCTCAGCGACAGGCTGGCTGAAGCTGCAGCAGAATGGCTTCATGAAAAAATAAGGCGGGAATACTGGGGATATTCAACAAGGGAGAATCTTGATATTGACGGGTTACTGAAGCTTAAATACAAGGGTATCAGACCAGCACCCGGATATCCTGCTTGTCCCGACCATACTGAAAAGAGGGTCCTTTTCGATCTTCTGGAAGCAGAAAAAACGATAGGAGCTGAGCTTACAGAGAACTTTGCAATGGTACCCCCGGCTACTGTAAGTGCGTATGTCTTTTCACATCCCGGGTCAACGTATTTCAATATTGGGAAGATAGGTCCCGACCAGCTTAAAGATTATGCAGAACGGAAAAATATGAGTATTAACGAGGCAACCAGGTGGCTTGCCCCTAATTTATAATTGAAAATGAGTGTTATTGATAAGATTAACAGCGCAAAAGGACCACTATTCACGTTTGAGCTGCTTCCCCCGCTTAAAGGGCATAGCATAGAACGAATTTATACAGCAATCGACAGACTCGTTGAGTTTAACCCGGCTTACATAAATTTTACCTCGCATCGCAACGAGACTACATATTTTGAAAGACCCGACGGACTCCTTGAGAAAAAAATTGTACGTATCAGACCAGGAACAATAGCACTGGCTGCTGCAGTAAAATATAAATACAATATTACAGTCGTTCCGCATATACTCTGTGGCGGATTTTCAAAAGAGGAGACAGAGAATGTGCTTATCGAAATGAATTTTCTTGGTATTGATGATGTTCTTGCTCTCAGGGGCGATCCTCAGAAAGGATCGAGACGCTTTATGGCGGAGAAAGATGGTCATACACATACCTTTGAACTGGTAAATCAGATAACAAATATGAATAACGGGAAGTATCTTGAGTCATCACTGGAAGATACTACTCCCACTAATTTCTGTATAGGAGTGGCTGCTTATCCTGAAAAACATTTTGAAGCGCCTAACAGGCAGGTGGATATAGAAAACCTTAAGACAAAGGTTGAGGCAGGTGCAAGTTATATTGTAACACAGATGTTTTTTGATAACCGCAAATTCTGCAGGTTCAGGGATGAGTGCAGGAAAGCAGGTATTACAGTACCGATTATTGCCGGAATAAAACCAATATCGGCAATGAATGATATTAAGCTGTTACCTCAGGCATTTCATATTGATCTTCCAAACGATCTTGTTTCTGCTGTACAAAAGTGCAAAACAGACAAAGAAGCACGCGAGGTTGGTATTGAATGGGCTACAGCACAGTCGAAAGAACTTATAAAAGAAGGAGTTCCGGGGATTCACTACTATACTCTGGGAAGATCGGATAATGTCGCTAGAATTGTGAAGGCGTCATTTTAGTCCCTCAAAATTTCCCCTCCTTTTGAAGGAGGGGTGGCCGGGAGAACTGATTATCTGACTTTTACGAAGTTTTATTTCCCGGCCGGGGTGGTTGATTAATCGATTTATTCTTGCGTTTAGAGGAATAAAAAACCAAAACATCTTAAACAGGAAAGTCTTAAATTCTTCAGATCATCACTTAGAACCAAGTCCACCTCAGATGAGGAAATCAACCACCCCGGCCGGTATAAGATTTGTATCATAATAAAGAAGAGGTCCGGCCACCCCTCCTTCAAAAGGAGGGGAAAATCAACTTAGCTCACCAGAATGGTCCTTATTGCCCTGATATGCTCCGGTGTTGTACCGCAGCACCCGCCAATTATGTTTGCGCCGGCTTTTATTAGCTCAGGAATATATGAAGCCATCATTTCAGGCGATTCGCGAAAGACTGTTGCCCCGTCAATGAGTTCCGGTATTCCGGCATTTGCCTGAATTATGACTGGTATTTCCCTATCGGTTGTCCGGATTGCTTTTACAATACCTATCATGTCTTCAATGCCATTACCGCAATTTGATCCGACAATATGAGCTCCGGCATCTTTCATAGATATAACCATTTCCTCAGGCGATACCCCCATCATTGTATGAAATCCGCCATCAGGATCTTTGGAGAAGGTCATTGTAATGATTACTATGCATTTAGTATTTTCTCTGGCAGCTCTTACAGCTAATGCAGCTTCATCGATTGCCGACATTGTTTCAATAATAATTATATCAGCACCGCCAGCTTCCAGAGCTAAGGCCTGTTCTCTGAAAGTATCATAAAGCTCTTCTTCTGTTACATCGCCCATTATCAGCATTTTACCGGTAGGACCTATTGATCCGGCAACATGTATATCCTTTCCTGCAGCTTCGCGGGAGATTGAGGCAGCAGCACGATTCAATTCCGTTACCCTGTCTTCAAGTCCGTACATCGACAGCTTGAATCTGCTTCCGCCAAAGCTATTGGTTTCAATGATATCAGAGCCTGCAAGTAAGTATGATTCAGCTATATCCTTTACTTCGGCTCTGTGTGTGATATTCCATAGCTCAGGACACTCGCCTGGCTGCATTCCTTTAGCCTGCAAAAATGTGCCCCATGCTCCGTCGGAGAGAAGAATCTTATGCTGTTTTAGTTTATCAAGGATATTCATGATGAAAATGGTGCGCGGTTAGCGGTACGGGGTACGCGGTTCAAACCATATACCTCATGCCGCATGCCGCACGCCGTTTATAATTTGAACGCTTTTTTAATTTTGTCAACATAATCAAGTTTCTCCCATGCGAAAAACTCAACTTTCTTTAAAGAGACTTTTTTACCGTTTCCATTAACAGCTTTTGCTTTGCTGCCCGGCACATCATAGTATACTTCAATATTCTGAGAATAGCTCTCGCGTCCGAAGTGACCATATGATGCAGTTGGAAGGAACACCGGGTTTTTCAGTCCAAAACGCTGTACAATTGAGTAAGGACGCATATCGAACAGTTTGTTGATTGTCAGGGCAATCTCTCCATCGTGAAGAACAATACCCTTCTTATCTTTTACTTTTGCAGTTCCGTAGGTATTAACATATAAGCCAACAGGCTGAGCAACACCAATTGCATAGGCAACCTGAATAAGAGCCTGGTCGCAAACACCTGCAGCTACAAGGTTTTTAGCTATATGACGCGCAGCATATGCTGCTGATCTGTCTACTTTAGATGAGTCTTTTCCTGAGAAGGCACCACCGCCATGTGCACCGTGTCCGCCGTAGGTATCAACAATGATCTTACGTCCGGTTAGGCCTGTATCGCCATGAGGACCACCGATTACAAACTTACCTGTTGGATTTACGAGCAGCTTGAAATCTTTGCCAAAGAGTTTCTGTATTCTTGCAGGAAGACTCTTCTTAACTCTCGGGATTAGGAATTTCTCAAGATCTTCCTTAATCTTCTGCTGCATAGCTTTTTCAGCAGCAAGTTCAGCTTTATGAGATTTGTCTTTTGGGAGAACAAATTCATCGTGCTGGGTACTTATAACGATAGTGTCAATTCTTAAAGGATTATTATTATCGTCATATTCAAGAGTCACCTGTGATTTACTGTCTGGACGAAGGTATTTCATCTGTTTGCCCTCTTTCCTTATTGCAGCAAGTTCCTCAAGAAGCCTGTGCGACAGCTCGATAGTTAAAGGCATATAGTTATCCATTTCGCGGCATGCATAGCCGAACATCATACCCTGGTCGCCTGCTCCCTGTTCTTCAGGTTTTTCGCGGACAACACCCTGGTTGATATCGCCTGACTGTTCATGAATAGTTGAAATGACACCGCACGACTCGCTGTCGAAACGGTATTCAGCTTTGGTATAACCAATGTTACGGATAACACCGCGTGCCACCTCCTGGTTATCGACCCATCCGTTTGTGCGTACTTCACCGCCGCAAACAACCAGACCGGTTGTTACAAAGGTCTCGCATGCAACTTTTGATTCCGGGTCCCAGCGCAGGAACTCATCAAGTAATGCATCTGATATCTGATCGGCTACCTTATCGGGGTGCCCTTCTGAAACTGATTCTGAAGTAAATAAATAACCCATTTTACAACATTTTTAATTATTACTAACAATGAAAAGTTCGAAGTGCCTAAAGTGCCTAGAGTGCCTAGAGTACTTTAATTACTTAGTGCAATTTTCAGGTGAGAAGATTGGTGATTGTAAAAAGGATATTAGAAGCGGTTTAGCATTTTTTTCCTGTGGTTGCAATCAGCACAAATTTTTCCACCAAAATATTACTGTACAAAGCAAACAAAAAAAATCTGAATTAGCAAAAAAACTATCAGCTGGTCAGATGTCTGAATACCTCCTCGAGGTTGCTCTCCTGTTTCTGAAGCGAAAGGACTGTGAGATTATTCCTGACTGCAAAATTAAAAATAGCAGGACGGATATCTTTTTCACCGTCGGCTTCTATGTTCCAGATATTCTTTGTTATTTTTTTCACAGAACCTGTTTCGCTAAATTCCTTTAAGGCATTTTCTGTTATCTCACTGTCAAACTCTACCTGTATTATCTGCTTAGGTTTTTTTATTACAGAGTATATTTTACTCTTCTCTTCATCAGCTACAATAATACCTTTATCGATAATAATAACCCTGTCGCATATAGCTTCAACCTCCTGCATTATATGAGTTGAGAGCATTACTGTTTTCTTCTTTCCGGCTTCTTTGATTAGATTTCTGATCTCAACAATCTGATTTGGATCGAGGCCTGTAGTAGCCTCATCGAGAATAAGAACAGCAGGATTATGGATAAGAGCCTGGGCCAGTCCAACCCTTTGTCTGTACCCCTTTGAGAGCGCTCCGATTTTCTTTTTCTGTTCAGGGAGGAGTCCGGTTAGCTCTATTATATCATCGATTTGTTTCTTCTTTGGAACACCGGTTTTATAAATTGAAGCAACAAATCCAAGGTATTCCCTTATGTACATCTCAGGATACAGGGGATTATTTTCAGGAAGATAACCAATCTGCTTACGAACTTCAATATTATCAGTTCCTGCCTCAAGATCATTTACCATAACCTTACCTGATGAAGCCGGAATAAACCCGGTAATTATCTTCATCATTGTTGATTTCCCGGCGCCATTTGGTCCCAGGAAACCAACAATCTCCCCTGTCTTTATTTCAAATGAGATGTTATCGAGGGCTTTCTGCTCACCAAAAAGTTTTGTAACCCCCTGAACTATAATAGACATATTAAAACAATCTTATTGAAGGAATTGCTCTCAACCATACATGAATTGGCCAACCTTGGCAAATGAGGATTTTGGGTTGACACAACATACAGGTATTTTTGAGCTGTTCGCTATCATATATTGTTCAGAAGCGCCAACTACATAATCGGCAACGGTTATATTTTTCGTTGTCATTATAAGAAGGAGATCGGCATTTATCTTCTGAGCAAAATCTATTGTCTGTTGTGCGAAATTACCTTTGGACACTTCATGAATCTCATAATCGATATTATTCTGAATCAGATATTTGACTGCAAAATTCAGGTTGATATTTGTCTTTTTAAGGAGGTTTTTGTCAGAGCTTACAGAAACAAGCATGTGTATTTTTGACTCAAAATATTTTCCCATGAAAATTGCCATCTTCATCTTCTCCTTATTCTCTCCCCTGAAATCAATAGGGAATACAATATTGTGATACCTCTCCTGGTCAACCGGAGGATCCTGAACAACTATAAAGGGTATTTTTGACTTGACAATTACCTTCAGGGCCCAGCTTCCGGTAAGCTTTTGCATCCCTTTCATCCCGTGTGTACCCATAACAACAAGACTGGCATCAGATTCATGCGCATAATCAGCAATTGCATTGAAGATGCTTCCCTTTGAGATATGCCATGAAACAGGAATATTGTATTTCTTTGAATTCTCTTCTGTTATCTGTCCCAGCTGGGCTTTCTTTGCAGCCTCATCTTTTGCACTTATTGAAGGATCAGCATATTAGTAAAATCCCAGGGCACAACTATTAAATTCTTATGTTCATTCTCTTCCATAGCTCTTAACAGTTTTCAATTTAAACTCAAAGTTATCAAGAATTTGCCAATTTTCAAACCAATATATTTTGGTGTTGTTTGATCATATAGTCAGATTATTATGTGTTTTTTTTATTGAGCTACCCCCTTCCCGGCCTTCCCCCACGGGGGAAGGAGTACTGCTTTTCCCCCTTATGGGAAATTAGAAAGGGGGTTTTTGGAAAAAACTAACATTCAATTACAGTAAACATAACTGCCAAACAGGTTAATTATTATGCTTTAGGGCCAATTATTATGAATTTGAAGACTCAAAATTGAGCTAGGCGACCAACATTTTATTATTTTTGCGCTACTATTTTTTATAATACTAAACAATGAAAAGAATTAAGATTAAGCAATTGCTGTCGAACCCGGTTACGGGCTCAGAGGTTCTGGTGAAAGGTTGGGTACGAACAAAGAGGGGAAACAAGAACATCATTTTCATTGCACTTAATGACGGATCTACTATCAATAATATTCAGGTTGTTGCAGAAGCTGCTTCATTCGATGAAAATATTTTAAAGGACATCACCACTGGTGCCTGCATTGCAGTAACAGGTAAACTTGTTGAATCGCAGGGGCAGGGGCAGAATGTTGAAATAAATGCAGCAACACTTGAGATCTATGGTAAAAGTGATGCCGAGGCATATATTCTTCAGAAAAAAGGACACTCTATGGAGTTCCTGAGGGAAAATGCCCATCTGAGATTCAGAACAAATACCTTCGGCGCTGTTTTCAGAATACGTCATGCAATGGCTTTTGCCATTCATAAGTATTTCAACGACAAGGGATTCTTCTACCTTCATACTCCTATTATTACCGGAAGCGATTGTGAAGGTGCTGGCGAGATGTTCCATGTAACAACAATGGATCTGAAAAACATGCCGCGTAATGAAGATGGCTCTGTAGATTACAAAAGCGATTTCTTCGGCAAAGAGACTAACCTTACCGTATCAGGGCAGCTTGAAGGTGAACTTGGTGCTCTTTCACTTGGAGATATCTACACCTTCGGTCCAACCTTCAGAGCTGAAAACTCAAACACTCCCCGCCACCTTGCCGAGTTCTGGATGATTGAACCTGAGATGGCTTTCTATGATCTTAACGATAACATGGACCTGGCTGAAGAGTTCGTAAAATATCTGATAAAATATGCACTTGATAATTGCCGGGAGGACCTTGAATTCCTCGACAGCATGATCAACAAGGGACTTCTTGAAAGACTTAAATTCGTTCTGGATAATCAGTTTGTAAGAATCACTTATACTGAGGCTGTCTCAATTCTGATTGCTTCAGGAAAGAAATGGGAGTATATGGTGGGCTGGGGACGCGATCTGCAGGCTGAACATGAAAGATATCTTGTTGAAGAACATTTTAAGAGACCCGTGATACTTACTGATTACCCGAAAGAGATCAAGGCTTTCTACATGAAGCAGAACAGTGACGGCAAAACCGTGAGGGCTATGGATGTGTTGTTCCCGGGTATTGGAGAGATAATCGGCGGATCACAGAGAGAAGAACAATATGATGCCCTGCTTTCACGTATAAGAGAAATGAAAATGCCCGAGAAAGATCTGTGGTGGTACCTCGATACAAGAAGATTCGGATCAGCACCGCACAGCGGATTTGGTCTTGGCTTTGAGAGGCTAATACTCTTTGTTACAGGAATGGCAAACATCAGAGATGTAATTCCATTTCCACGGACTCCGAAAAATGCAGAATTTTAACATACTGTTTGGTTATCTTTTGTTGAGAAAAAGGGGATGTTAAATCAGAGGTTACAGCAGAAGTTGCTTCAGAAGCTTTCACCGCAGCAGATCCAGATGATCAAGCTGCTGGAAGTTCCTACCCTCCAGATTGAGGAGAGGATCAAGAAGGAACTGGAGGAAAACCCTGCCCTCGAGGAAGGACAGGATGATGAGGATGTCCAGCCGGAAGCAGAAGAGGATCAGTTTGATGAGAAAGATAAGGACCAGGAGGAATTCACCCTCGATGATTATATCGACGACGATGATATCCCTGATTACCGCCTGCAGACCAAAAACTACAGCAAGGATGAAGAGAAAAGAAGCGAGATACCTTTTTCAGTAGGATTTTCATTTCAGGAGCATCTTGAATCGCAACTAGGACTCCGCGACCTTACCGAGAAACAGAAAATACTTGGAGAATACATTCTCGGAAATATTGATGAGGATGGTTATCTCAGAAGGGAACTGATTAATATAGTAGACGATCTTGCCTTCCTGCAGAATATCGAAACAACTGAAAGTGAGCTGGAAGAGGTTCTGAGTATAATTCAGGATCTTGAACCTTCAGGTGTGGGAGCCCGTACTCTGAGAGAGTGCCTGCTGCTTCAGATCGAAAAACGCGACAAGTCACAGACTTCACTTAACCTTGCTCATAAAATACTTGATCTTCATTTTGAGGAGTTTACTAAAAGGCATTATGATAAAATAATAGCACGGCTTGGTATCACGGAAAATGAGCTCAAAGCAGCTATTGATGAGGTACTTAAACTAAATCCAAAACCGGGAGGGGTATACAGTGATCCTTTTAATAAGACATCCCAGCCTATAATCCCTGATTTTATTCTTGAACTCTCTGAAGATGGATTCGACCTGCATCTTAATTCCCGAAATCTGCCCGAGCTTCGGCTAAGCGGAGCCTATAGGGAGATGCTTCAATCGTACAGCCAGGATAAGAGCCAGAAGAAAGAGATGAAGGATGCGGTTCAGTTTGTAAAGCAGAAAATTGATTCAGCAAGGTGGTTCATAGATGCCATTAAGCAGAGACAGAATACTCTTCTGCTGACAATGAATGCAATACTTGAATATCAGCAGGAGTACTTTATAGATGGTGACGAGACCAAACTTAAACCAATGATCCTGAAGGATGTTGCTGAAATGACAGGTCTCGATATATCCACCGTATCAAGGGTGGCAAACAGTAAGTTTATTCAGACACATTTCGGGATATTCCCTTTGAAGTTTTTCTTCTCAGAGGGCCTTCAGACTGATAGCGGAGAAGAGGTATCAACCCGTGAGATTAAAAGAATACTTCAGGATTGTATTGAAAATGAACAAAAAAGAAGGCCGCTTACAGATGAACGACTGACAGAGATTTTACAGGAAAAGGGTTACCAGATTGCACGCCGGACGGTAGCAAAATACCGTGAACAACTTAATATTCCGGTCGCAAGACTGAGGAGGGAGATATAATGCAGAAAGAAGGAGAAAACGATTTAAGGGATACCCTGGCAAAAATAGCTTCAGTAATTTTTCATCCGCTTTTAATGCCGGTGTACGGACTGGCTATAATTTTCTCGGGACCAACACTTTTTGGATACCTCCCTTTTGGAGTTAAGAAGTTGTTATTGCTTATTATATTGATAAACAATGTATTCCTGCCAATTTCGTTAATGCCATTTTTATATCACAGGGGCATTATAACTACCTGGACGGTGGATGACAGAAGAGAACGGCTGATCCCGTTTGTGCTTACAACAGTTCTTTATGGGGCAACTTCATTTATATTCTTCAGATTCCCTCTTCCCCTGTTCCTGAAATCATTTATTTTTGGTGCACTGTTCTTATCAATTATTGTTACAGTCATAAATCTGAAATGGAAGATCTCTGTACATTCTGTGGGCGCAGGAGCCTTACTTGCGATGGTATTGATACTCTCTTTCAGGATGTATACTCCGCTGGTCTGGCACATTGTCGCAGTTGTAATTGCCAGCGGAATTGTGCTTTCTTCAAGATTGAGACTTAACTACCATAATCCTCAGCAGGTGTGGTTTGGTTTTTTTACGGGGTTTGCCGGACTATCCCTTTTTATGCTGTTCTTCCATTAACTCTTTAAGAGCGGAATCCAGCAGGATCTTGCTTTCCTCAACAAGCTCCTCAGACCAGTTTGCTTCTATTGCCGGAAGCGAAACTAAATTATCTAAATTTTTCTGGGCAATGGTCACAAACCAGCCCATCCCTGATAAATATTCTGCCAGATATTCCTGTTCAGTCTGGCCTGGAGTCGGAATAAGCAGTGCACTGCAATTAAGGGCAATCAGATCCATTATTGTCGTGTAACCTGAACGGCTAATCACACTTTCACTCCCTTTTATCATTGTCGTCATCTCAGGAGCAGATAAATGATTAAAAAAGATAATGTTTTCTGATTTTAGAGAGCTTTTCTCCTGACCGGGATGCCCTTCAAGTATCACAGTTAGTGGTTCTTTCTTACGGAGAATACTGACCAGCTTTCGCTTTAGCATTCCTCTTTGAGGTTCCGGTCCGGATAAGATTACAGTATTGTGTTTGAAACCTGGTATGTCATCTTTCTTCAGTTCTGAGGAGGCAATGAACCTTGAAATAATTCCCGTAAACTTCACATTGCCGGGCAACCTGAGTCCATGCGATAACCTTCCGGAAACGTTCATTTCTCCGGGCAGATCAGGAATAAAGCAGATTGTATATTTTTTTATTACAGCCCTGTGCAGAAACACTCCAACAATCTCAAGAAGCCTTAATACTTTTGGCAATGGAATCAGAGGCATATGTGTAACATAAACTGTTGTCACATTTTTATTCCATAAGCCAAACCTGTTATCACTGATAACAATGTCTATTTTATTTTCTCTGATTATCCTTTTTAGTCTGTGATGCTCCAGGATTATATGGTACAGAAGGAGAGGGGTTTTGAGAAGCATTATTAAGTACTGCGGGAGATGTCTGGAGTACCCTGGTCTGAACCCTGAAAAATTAATGTATGTCAGGCCCTCCATTTCGGAACGGAAAAGGGCAAGGTGTTCTTCGCCTGATCCAATGAAGATATTATTGTTCATTTCCTGAAGCTTTTTTGCTACAGGAATCATGCGAGCAGCATGGCCTAATCCCCATTCAAGAGGACAGATTAGTATGTTTTTCTTATCATTCAAAATTATCCTGAGACCTGCGTTTTAAAACCGAGCTTTTCAACCTTTGCTGCAATCTCCTTTAGTTCTTTTAGCGGCACTTTTTTAAGTTTGTTACCAACAGGAGTGTCTCTTGAAATAGTATATATCATTACCTCTGAGGGTTTTATCCTTTCCAGAGCCCTGAGCCAGGCAGCAATCTCCCCGGGAGTCGTGTTGTCAATATTTGCGCCCTTATAATCCCCTCTCAGAAACAGGGTTTGGATAATTACATTTCCATTGAATCCGGCCAGATTATTAATAAGTTCTTCAACATTGAGAGCGCCCTTTGGCTGATTATGGATCTGTACTGTTGAATCAACAGCTGAATCAAGTTTCAGAATGTTCTGATCTGCTTTTAACAAAGCGCCTCTGATACCTGGCTTTGTAATGTTTGTGGCATTTGACAGTACTGCAATTTTAGCTTTTGGGAAGTACTTATTCCTCAGAGTTATACTATCGTCTATTATTCCTGAAAATTCAGGGTGAAGTGTTGGCTCCCCGTTTCCGGCATAGGTAATAACATCAGGAGACTCGTTCGCTGTTTGCATCTCTGAGAGCTTCTTCTCAAGAGCCTTATATACTTCCTTCCTGCCTGGCAGTTTGTCCTTAACTTTCTCAATATCTGTTGTCCAGCCGCATTCGCAGTAAATGCAGTTAAAGTTGCAGATCTTCCGTTTGGTTGGCAACAGGTTTATCCCCAGCGAAACACCAAGCCTTCTGCTTTTTACAGGTCCGAATATTATCTCATCAAAAAGAAATGTCGCCATTATATAACCTTTTACCGGGTTCAAAATTAGCAATAATAGAAGTAATTCTTTGTGAACCTTTGTGAATTCCTTTGTGTCCTTAGTGGTAAAAAAGAACTAACCACAAAGGGCACTAAGGGTAACACAAAGTAAAACAAAGGAATACAAATGTGGATTTCTATATAAGCCGGGTTACGAAACTTTCTGGCAACAGCTTCATGTTTATCAGATCAACATTCTGAAGAAGAAGCAGTCCGGGTTTTTTACCGGCTTCAATTTTTCCGAAATGCTCCTCTTCGCCCAGAGCTCTGGCCCCGTTTATTGTCGCCCATCTCACAAGATCTTCAAGCGAAAGTGACGGGAAATGATTCTGCAGGGAGACGAGTTCGCTTATCATGCTAAGTCTGGTATTTGAAGCGAGGCTGTCAGTTCCGATTATGATTTCGCACCCTTCATCTGTAAGAACATCTACAGGAGGAAAAGTATTTTCAATGTATTTATTTGAATTCGGGCAAAGGCACCAGTATAAATTGTCTCTTTTCTGTACAGCCTTTATTGTTGAAGAGTCTGCAAAAGTATTATGTACCAGCAGAAGGTTTCCGGAAGGGGTCACCTCGTTAAGTACTGTATCAGCATGGTCTTTAACCATTTCCAGCCGGGGAGGAATGAAGCCTGACTTTCTGTACGTCTCCATTAATTCCCCTGAATGCATTTCAATGAAATTTTTTTCTCCGGCACTCTCCATGAAATGGATAGATGTTACTCTGTTGTTTTTGCTTTTTTCGCGGAGAAGTCTGAAGAGTGTCTGCGACATCGAATAGCATGAATGGGGGACAAAAGACCATGGCAGCTTCATCTCATCTGCTGTTTCCGATACCCTGACTCCCTCCTTCATTCTTTCTTCTGCCTTTTCCGGATTAATACCGAAGACTTCAATCAGGCTTATATATTTTATCGGGCTCTCTTTTTTGATACCGAATGTATTTGTGGTATTGCAGATATCAGCGCATAATGAGACACCTTCCCTGTACATGTCATTATCTGCTGTTGCTGCAGAGTAAATTATCATATCATGTTCAGCACTCCTTGTGTTGTTAATCTGAGTAAGGAATCCGCCCAGGCTTCCACCCGGTTTAATGGATCCTTTCATGTGAGATAATTCGAGATGGCAGTGACAATTTACGAAGCCAGGAACGATTATGCCGTTATGGTATTCTACTGAATGCTCCTCCCTGAGATCTATAAGTGTATCATCAACACTTATTATTGTGCCGTCATCATCAGTAGTTATTACACCTCTTTTAAGTTTTGATCCTGAGTTGGTTATTATGAATTGTGCTGAGAAGCGTTTCATAACAGTCCCGGAATAAATGTTAAGTGGATGTTTTCTATTCTGAGGCTCCCAACCGATTCGTCGGACCGACTCCCCGAATCAAAGAACCAGCCTTTTACATAGAAATTTGATTTTTCCCGTACTCTGATCTCCAGGTCATATGTGTGTGGCTGGCCATCCTTAAGATATTCAATGGTCTTTATATAGTATCTCTTACCTGTCTCAATACTGTCGGGGTGGCACAGATATACTGAAGGACGGGGATCATAAGACTGATCAGCAGGAGAAAGAGTAACATTATATGTCAGATGATATATTCCCTGGCTATTTGCCTGAAGCACAAAGTTGGCAGAGTCGACTCCGGAACCATCAGGCAATAAATATGAATTTTCACCTTTCCAGATATTCGCCATTCTTGATTGTAACTGGGTAACTTCTGTTTCATATCTCGATTGCATCTCACTTAGGATGCCAAGAACCTGGTCGTAGATCTTTATAAGCTCCTTTGGTTTTTTGACGTAATAATACTTAAGTGTAATGTCCATCATCTCCTTTGTATAGCCATGCAATTTAAATACATCGCGATGTGCCTTAAGAGTATCGGAAAGTGAATATAACTGGGAAGTTTTTGGAATTGAGAGCAAGCCATCTGTCAGATAAAGTTCTGTTATCAGTCCGGCCAGTTCCTTTTCAGGTATCATGTTACTATGCTCAACCCTGTTCTTCCTGGTTGAACAGGAATCAGCAATAAGTGCTAAGATCAAAAGACTGATGGCCGTAAACCGGGTCATGTTATTTAATTGTTTTTAAGAAACTTTTTTGTAAGAAACCTTACCGGGTACCATGCTGCCCAGTAACCTATTAACAAAACTGTACCGGGAACAATAATAAAATCCTTCAACTTCATAACTACCGGATATGCATCCATAATAAGTGACTCACTATTAAGTTTAACAAGTCCGAAAGTTTGCTGCAGCCAGCAAATCAGAAATCCGAGAAAAATTCCTGCAATAGCACCGATTATCGATATCAGCCATCCTTCAAAGATGAAGATCTTCTGAATAAGGCTGTTATCGGCACCCAGGCTTTTAAGTATTTCTATATCGCGTTCCTTTTCGATAATAAGCATTGTTAGCGATCCTATAATATTAAACGAAGCAATTATAAGTATTAGTGTGAGAATGAAGAAAATTGCCAGTCTCTCTGATCGCATAACCTTATAAAATATCTCCTGCTGCTCATATTGGTTTTTTACAACAAACTCATTTCCGAAAATTTCTGTTATCCTCTTCTGAACGGATTTGGTATCTGCATCTACTTTAAATTTTACCTCAATTGACGATGTTCCTTCATATGTTTCGGTAAGATTCCTAACAAAATCAATAGGCAGGTAAACATATTTTGAATCATACTCTTTCTCAACTTCAAAAATCCCTGAGGAATGCACATACTGACGGTTCAGGGCATTTTCCGGATCGAGATTGGTGCTTGCATTTTTTCGTGGGACAATAATACTCAATTGTTGCACAAAGTTGATCCTCATGCCAAGGTTTACTGCTACTCCCATTCCGGGAATTGCAAACGATCTTCCTTTATCATCATTGAGGATAAAATCCCCCTCCCACATGGCACTGTCGATATTGGTCACCATGGCGCGCACGGAATTTCGCTGTATGCTACAGTATACACGCGGTCGTACTTGATTGAATAAAATAATACCCAAGAAAAAAGATTCC
>JFJP01030291.1_pt1 | contig 16686 bp, 17 predicted proteins | sample 431651 | NCBI WGS metagenome assembly JFJP01 (sample SAMN02602958, study PRJNA72255) | Microbial mat metagenome, whole genome shotgun sequencing project. | biome: fresh water; feature: sink hole; material: water; isolation source: purple microbial (photo- and chemosynthetic) mats found in... | reverse complement strand
TGTCCTTAATCGGCGGTGCCTGCGGGTCGTTCTATGATTGGTACTGTGATTTGCCCCCCGCCAGCCCGATGATCTGGGGCGAGCAGACCGATGTCCCGGAATCGGCGGATTGGTACAACTCCACGTTCCTGATGATGTGGGGTTCCAACGTCCCGCAGACCCGTACCCCGGACGCGCATTTTATGACCGAGGTGCGCTACAAAGGCACGAAGACCGTGGTGGTCTGCCCGGATTATTCGGAAGCGTCCAAATTTGCCGATCTGTGGCTGCATCCCAAGCAGGGCACCGATGCGGCGGTGGCGATGGCCATGGGTCATGTCATCCTGCGCGAGTTCCATCTCGACGGGAAATCCGACTACTTTACCGATTACGTCCGCACCAAAACCGACTTCCCGATGCTGGTGCTGCTCGATCCAGGCAAGGACGGGAACTATGTCAATGGCCGATTCCTGCGGGCATCCGATCTCGCGGATAGCGCCGGACAGACGAATAACCCGGAATGGAAGACCCTGGCCTTTGACGAAAAGAGCGGCCATCTGATCGTGCCGAACGGTTCCATCGGGTTCCGCTGGGGCGAGAAGGACGACATGGTCGGCAAGTGGAACCTGGAACCGAAGGCGGCGTTGACGGGTACCGAAACCCAGTTGCGGTTATCAGTAGCCGACATCAATGACGGTATTGTTCCGGTCGCCTTCCCCTATTTCGGCGCGACTGAGCATCCCTATTTCGCCTGCACGAACCATAACCCGATTCAGGTGCGGAACGTGCCGGCCAAAAAGGTGAAACTGGCCAACGGTTCCGAAGCCCTCGTTGCCACCGTCTACGACCTGACCTTAGCGCAGTACGGGCTGGATCGCGGGATGGGTGGTAACAACGTCGCCAAGAGCTATGACGACGACGTGCCCTATACCCCGGCTTGGCAGGAGAAGATCACCGGCGTACCCCGCGCTCAGATCATCGCAGTTGCCAGTCGATGATCATCATCGGCGCGGCGATGAACCACTGGTATCACATGGATATGAATTACCGGGGCGTCATCAACATGCTGATGATGTGCGGTTGCGTCGGCCAGAGCGGCGGCGGCTGGGCGCACTATGTCGGCCAAGAGAAGCTGCGTCCGCAAACCGGTTGGACGGCGCTGGCGTTTGCGCTGGACTGGCACCGTCCGCCTCGGCACATGAACTCCACCTCGTTTTTCTATATCCACTCCAGCCAGTGGCGGCATGAAAAGCTGGCGATGACCGAGATTCTCTCGCCGCTGGCCGATCCGACGCAATGGCAGGGGACGCAGATTGACTACAACGTGCGCGCCGCCCGGATGGGCTGGCTGCCGACTGCGCCGCATTTCGATGTCAATCCGCTGGGCATCGCCAAGGCGGCGGAAGCGGCTGGACAGACGCCTGCCGCTTATCTGACCGACAATCTCAAGGCCGGCAAGATCGACTTTGCGTTCGCTGATCCCGATAACCCGGTCAACTTCCCGCGCAATCTGTTTGTCTGGCGCTCCAACCTGCTCGGCTCCTCCGGCAAAGGCCATGAGTATTTCCTGAAATATCTGTTGGGCACAACGCATGGCGTGCAGGGCAAGGATTTAGGCGAGGAAGGCGGCGAGAAACCGCTGGAAGTGAAGTGGCGGAACGGCGTGGAGGGCAAGCTGGACTTGCTGGTGACGCTGGATTTCCGCATGTCCACCACCTGCATGTATTCCGATATCGTGCTGCCGACCGCGACCTGGTATGAGAAGAACGACCTGAACACCAGCGATATGCACCCGTTCATTCACCCCCTGTCTGCCGCGGTCGATCCGGCTTGGGAATCCCGAACCGACTGGGACATCTTCAAGGGCATTGCCCGAACCTTCTCGGAAGTCTGTGTGGGTCATCTCGGCGTCGAGAAGGACCTCATTGCGCTGCCCACCCATCACGATACGCCAACTGAGTTGGCTATGCCCGATGTGAAGGATTGGAAGAGGGGCGAATGTGATCTGATTCCCGGCAAGACCGCGCCCAGCCTCATCGTGGTCGAGCGTGACTACCCAAATACCTACAAGAAGTTCACGTCGGTGGGGCCGTTGCTGGACAAACTCGGCAACGGCGGCAAGGGAATTTCCTGGAATACCGAGCACGAGGTTGAGGCGCTGGCGTCGCTGAATTACACGGTGTTGGAGGAAGGCGTTTCCAAGGGGCGGCCACGCATTGAGACCGATATCGACGCGGCGGAAATGATCATGATGTTGGCTCCGGAAACCAACGGCCACGTCGCGGTGAAGGCGTGGGCGGCACTGAGCAAGATCACCGGTCGCGACCATAGCCATCTGGCTCTGCCCAAGGAACACGAGAAAATCCGCTTCCGGGACATTCAGGCTCAGCCGCGCAAGATCATTTCCTCGCCCACCTGGTCGGGGCTGGAAGATGAAAAGGTCAGCTACAACGCGGGTTACACCAATGTCCACGAATTGATCCCATGGCGCACCGTGACCGGTCGCCAGCAGTTCTATCAGGATCATCAATGGATGCTGGGCTTTGGCGAAGCGATGTGCGCCTACCGCCCGCCAGTGGACATGAAGACCATCGCGCCGATCATTGGCAAGAAGCCGAATGGCAACACGGAAATCGTGCTGAACTTCATCACCCCGCATCAAAAATGGGGCATTCACAGCACTTACACCGACAACCTGCTGATGCTCACGCTGTCCCGTGGCGGCCCGATCATCTGGATTTCCGAGAAGGACGCCGCTCAGGCGGGCATTGAGGATAACGACTGGATCGAAGCCTACAACCTGAACGGCGCGATTGCGGCGCGGGCGGTGGTGAGTCAGCGGGTTCCCGAGGGCATGTCGATGATGTACCACGCCCAGGAGAAGATCATCAACACGCCCGGTTCCGAGATTACCGGTCAGCGCGGCGGTATTCACAACTCGGTCACGCGCACCATCCTGAAGCCCACACACATGATCGGCAGCTACGCCCAGCAGAGCTACGGCTTCAACTATTACGGCACGGTCGGCGCTAACCGCGACGAATTCATCATCGTCCGCAAGATGGCCAGGATCGACTGGATGGATGACGAACAACCGGCTGAGACTGAAGCGGCGGGACATTGATTTCAGCCCCCTCACCCCTGGCCCCTCTCCCACAAGGGGAGAGGGGAGCAAGCCAGTTCCCTCTCCCTGTGGGAGAGGGTTAGGGTGAGGGCGAAATCCGAGGCGGTAAACCGATTGAGGATTATAGAGATGAAAGTACGCGCACAAATTGCGATGGTCTTGAACCTGGACAAGTGCATTGGTTGCCACACCTGTTCCGTGACCTGCAAGAATGTCTGGACTTCCCGAGATGGGATGGAATACGCCTGGTTCAACAATGTCGAGACCAAGCCCGGCATTGGCTATCCCAAGGACTGGGAGAATCAGGAGCAGTGGAATGGTGGTTGGAAACGCCGCAAGGACGGTAAAATCGAGCCGAAGCAGGGCAGCAAGTGGCGGATTCTGGCGAATATCTTCGCCAATCCCGACCTGCCCGCCATTGATGACTATTACGAGCCGTGGGATTACGACTACGCGCATTTACAGAATGCGCCGGAATCCAAGGCGATGCCGGTCGCTCGACCCCGTTCCGCGATCAGTGGTGAGCGGATGCAGAAAATCGTGGGCGGGCCGAACTGGGAGGAAATTCTCGGCACCGAATTCGCCAAGCGCTCCAAGGATTATAACTTTGAGGGCATCCAGAAGGAGATGTATGGCGAGTTTGAAAACAGCTTCATGATGTATCTGCCGCGCCTGTGCGAACACTGCCTGAACCCGGCGTGTGTGGCTTCGTGTCCATCGGGCGCGATTTACAAGCGCGAGGAAGACGGCATTGTGTTGATTGATCAAGACAAGTGCCGGGGTTGGCGGATGTGCGTCTCCGGTTGTCCGTACAAAAAGATTTACTACAACTGGAATACCGGCAAGTCCGAGAAGTGCATCTTCTGCTACCCGCGTATTGAATCGGGTCAGCCGACGGTGTGTTCGGAAACCTGCGTCGGCCGTATCCGCTATCTCGGCGTGTTGCTGTACGACGCCGACAAGATCGAAGCCGCCGCCAGCGTCGTCGATGAGCAAGGTCTGTATCAGGCGCAACTGGATATTTTCCTGGATCCGTTCAATCCGGTGGTGCAGGCCGAGGCGCGTAAAGTCGGCATTCCCGACGCCTGGCTGGAGTCGGCGCAGAAATCGCCGGTGTACAAGATGGCGATTGACTGGAAGATCGCGTTCCCATTGCATCCCGAGTATCGGACGCTGCCGATGGTCTGGTATGTGCCGGCGTTGTCGCCGATTCAGTCTCGCGCTGAGGCCGGTCAAATCGGTATGAATGGCATCATCCCGGATGTCGGTTCCCTGCGGATTCCCTTGAAGTATTTGGCCAATCTGCTGACGGCGGGCGATGAAAAGCCGGTCAAGCTGGCGCTGGAGCGGATGCTGGCGATGCGTGCCTATATGCGCGCCAAGACCGTCGATGGCGAAATCCGCGACGATGTGTTGAAAGCCGTCAATCTGCGCCTTGATCAGGTGGAGTCCATGTACCGCTATCTGGCGATTGCGAACTACGAAGATCGCTTCGTGATTCCGACCAGTCACCGGGAATACGCCTCAGCCACCTACGACGCCTTTGGCGAACGCGGCGGTTGCGGGTTCAGCTTCGGCAATGGCTGTTCGCCGGGAACCGATAAAACCAATCTGTTCGGCGGCAAGAAGATCACCGTGCGCCGGGCTGACCCGATTCGGGTGGAGAAAGCCGAATGAAAACCCTGAAAGTGCTGTCGGCGCTGCTGTGCTATCCGCAACCAGAGATGCAAGCGGCGTTGGGTGAAATGGCGGATGCGCTGGAGCAGGAGCGCCTGTTGCCAGAACGGGAGCGCCAGGCGTTGCGGACGCTGATGCGGCAAATGGCGCAAACCGATGTGATGGAATTGCAGGAGCGGTATATCCGGCTGTTTGACCGGGGGCGGGCGCTGTCGCTGCATCTGTTTGAACATCTGCACGGCGAATCGCGGGATCGCGGCCAGGCGATGGTCGATCTGCTGGAGGTCTATCGGCAGCACGGTTTCGAGCTGAATGCCCGTGAATTGCCGGACTACCTCCCGCTGTTTCTGGAATATCTGGCGCAACGACCACCAGAGGAGGCGGTGGAATTGCTGGCGGACGCCATGCACGTCATCGCCTTACTGGGTGTCCGCCTGACCGAGCGCGGCAGTGATTATCACGTGGTGTTCGAAGCGCTCTCCGCACTGGTCGGTGAACCGGCAGATATTGCGGATATTCGCCGCCAGGTCGCTAATGAGGGACCGGATCAGACCGTGGTCAATATGGACCAGATTTGGGAAGAGGAGGCCGTGACGTTTCTCGGGAATCAGGACGGTTGCGGCATAAACCGCCCCATGCCGGGCGCACCGCAACCGATGCAATGGGTTCCCCCGTCTTCACCTTCACCCGCGCCCGCTTATTCCCGGTAATAACCTCCCATCTCCCGCAGGCGGGAGATGGGTCGGGGGTGAGGGCAGTTTTCGATCATGCGAGGCAAACGATCATGAGTTACCTGGATACTCTGTTTTTTGGCGTCTATCCCTACCTGGCCGGCACCGTGTTCCTGGTCGGCAGTCTGGTGCGGTTTGACCGTGACCAGTTCACTTGGAAAGCGCATTCCAGTCAGATTTTGAACAAGAAGGACATGCGGCTGGCCAGTAATCTGTTCCATGTGGGCATCATCCTGCTGTTCTTTGGCCACCTCTTTGGCATGTTGACGCCGCCGGAAATTTTGCACGCGCTGGGCATTTCCGCTAGCGCCAAGCAAGTGCTGGCGGTCGTGGCCGGTACGATCTTCGGCGTGATGTGCTTTGTCGGATTGACCCTGCTGGTTAAGCGGCGGTTGACCGATCCACGGGTACGGGCGACCAGTACCAAAATGGACATCTTCATTCTGCTGCTGCTGTATGTGCAGTTGATTCTCGGCCTGCTGACCGTGCCAGTCTCGTTGATGCACCTGGACGGCGGGAATATGATGTTATTGATGCAGTGGGCGCGGAATGTCGTGACCTTCGATCCCGTAGAAGCGGTTGAGGCGATTACGCCGATTGGTTTCCTGTTCAAACTGCACATGGTGCTGGGCATGACCGTGTTTCTGGTGTTCCCGTTCAGCCGCCTGGTGCATATCTGGAGCGCACCGGTAACCTATCCAGTACGCGCCTATCAAGTGGTGCGGCAACGCTGAGATCCACGATGCCCCTGCCTCCAGCCCCAACGCCACTGGTCGACCGCTTCGGTCGCCGAGTCAACTATGTCCGGTTCTCGGTGACCGACCGCTGCGACTTTCGCTGTCTCTACTGCATGAGCGAGCAGATGACCTTTCTGCCGCGCGCCCGGGTACTGACGCTGGAGGAGTTGGCGACCCTGGGTCGGGCGTTCGTGGATCTGGGGGTGCGTAAAATACGCATCACCGGCGGTGAACCCTTGGTGCGCCAGAATGTGTTGTGGCTGTTCCAGGAACTCGGCCGGTTGCGCACACACGGGTTGGCAGAATTGGTATTGACCACGAATGGCTCACAACTGGAGCGTTACGCCGCCGACCTGCAAGCCGCCGGCGTGGCGCGAATTAACATCAGTCTGGACAGTTTGGATCCGGAACGCTTCCGGCGCATCACCCGGGTGGGCGAACTGGAAACCGTGTTGCGCGGTATTCGGGCGGCTCAGACGGTCGGCTTTCAGCGACTCAAACTGAACACCGTGATCCTGAAAGGCCGCAATCATGATGAGGTCACCGACCTAGCGCGTTTCGCGGTCGAAAACGGATTAGACATCAGTTATATCGAAGAAATGCCGCTGGGCCTCATCGGCGATCATGATCGCGCCGAGACCCATTATTCCAGCGACGCCATCCGCGCCGATCTGGCTCAAACCTTTACCCTGATTTCCTCGACCGAAAGCACCGGCGGCCCGTCGCGCTATTACCGCATTCCCGGCAGTGCGACGCGCATTGGCTTCATCTCGCCGCACAGTCACAATTTCTGCGGCGATTGCAACCGGGTGCGGGTATCGCCTGAAGGCCGGTTATTGCTATGTCTGGGACAGGAACATTCCGTGGATTTACGTCATGTCCTGCGCGCCCACCCCGGCAACCATGAGCGACTGAAACAGGCGATGGTTGCAGCCATGGCGATCAAGCCGCACGGCCATGAGTTCCAACTCGGCAGCCAGCCGATCATCCTGCGCCACATGAGCCATACCGGTGGTTGAGATTTGGTTAGTATGAAATGCCTCAGCCCGTTTCTCGCAGGGTCGGGAACTCGACCGGCGTTTATACACTTCCGTCAAGCTTCAGTGAGGATAAGTCATGGACTACACGCTACACGCTGGGCAACAAAATCAGCGATGCCCTCCAGATCGGTCAGTAAGAAAACCGGCAAATCCGGACGACCATAGGGCGCTGGCTCAAAGATCGATTCGCTAACGACCGCGATGATCGTGCGATCCACTGGGAAGCGCGGCGGCTTATCCACTGCGCTGGGTCGCCAGATTTCGAGCTTGGGATACACGCTGGTTTTCCAGCCTTCCACCAGCACCAGATCCACCGGTTGCAAGTGCGCCACCAATTCATTCAGCGACGGCTCCGGTTCTTGGCGCAGCTCATGCAGCAACGCCCAACGTCGGCCGGTGGCCAGAATCACCTCATGGGCACCGGCGGCACGATGACGCTGGGTATCCTTGCCCGGCGTATCCAGATCAACATTATGGTGCACGTGCTTGAGGGTGGACACGGTTAACCCTCGCGCCTGCAACCGGGGAATCAGAGCCACCATTAGGGTGGTTTTACCGCAACCGCTCCAGCCGCTGACGCCGAGCATATTCATCGCAGCTCAGCCCGGCTTCATCTCATGCCGAACAGCCCAGACTGCGGCTTCAACCCGTGAATTGAGATTTAATTTTTGCAGCAAATGCTTCACATGCACCTTTACAGTTCCTTCGGTAATCTTCAATCGGCGAGCAATGAGCTTGTTGCTGTAACCCGCGGCAATCAGGGTCACAATTTCCCGTTCCCGGTCGGTCAGTCGTAGACCGTCCAGCGCTTTAGGCTGGTGCTCATGGCGCAGGACGTCCGCCAGAATCGCCGCTACCCGTTCGCCGAGGGCAATCTGACCCTGGGCGGCGGTTTTCAGGCTGTGCAGCACTTCCTCCGGTTCCATGTCCTTGAGCAGATAGCCATCAGCGCCCATTCGCAGCGCATTTGCCACATCCTCCTCGCTGTCGGAAACGGTGAGAATGATCACCCGGCTGTCCAAATCAGCGCCTTTGAGCGCATTGAGCGTCTCCAGGCCATTCCATCCGCGCATATTTAAATCGAGCAGAATCAGATCAGGTCGTTCCCGCAGCGCCAACTCCAGGCCACGCTGACCATCGCCGGCTTCCCCGACCAGTCGCAATGAAGCCTCCATGGCGATCAATTGCACAATCCCCTTGCGCATCAGAGGATGGTCGTCAATGACCAAAATGGTTTGGATGTCCTCAGGCATGATGAATTTCCATGTGCGACGCGGTTGGGCAGGAGGCTTTGCCGGCTGGCTGGAAGCATAGCCGCACCCGTGCACCCTGACCCAGTCGGGATTCAATGTCGAGTGTACCGCCCAGGCATTTAGCGCGCTCACGCATGATGGCAAGGCCAAAATGATCGTCCCGTTCGGTGCTATCCAGTAACCCTGTGCCGTCATCGGTAATTTCGATGACCGCCTGACCCCGGTCGGCACCATCGAGTCGAATCCGCACCTGACCGGCGCGGGCGTGCTTGATCGCGTTGTTCAAAGCCTCGCGAATAATCTGCAACACATGAATTTGCTCGTTAGGATTCAGTGTGCAGGTCCAACCCACCTGATCCAGTTCAACCGGCAATCCGCTCCGGCGACTGAACGCGCACGCAACCTCACGCACATTCTCTTCCAGACGCGGATGCTCCATCTTCAGGCGGAAGGTGGTGATCAGTTCGCGGAGCTGCCGATAGGCGTCGTTCAGACCCTGGCGCAGTTCCGCAATGATGTCGCGGGTTTCCGGAGTCAACTCAGCACTGTTCGCCGATCCATACAGACGGGCGACCTGAATTTTCAGGTAGGACAACGCTTGCGCCAGTGAGTCGTGCAGATCGCGCGCCATGGCGTTGCGCTCTTCAAATAGCGCCAGCCGACGGCGATGTTCAACTTGCTGGTTGGCTTGCAGGGTAGTGGCGATATGCCGCGCGACCGCTTCCAGCAACGGCAATTGCCAAGCGGCGACCGAATCCAGTCCCGGATTGCGGACAATCAACACTCCAAAATGCTGTTGCTGATCCCGGATGGGAATGGAAAACGTCGCGTGATCGGCGGCCAGCGGATGGGTCGCGCCATCGCCCAGACAGGATTCACAGTAGGGACGCTGGCAGAAAGGCGGGATCTTTGCAGAATAGGAGCCGGTGATAAACACGCGGGTCGCCTGGCGCGCCACAGGATCAATCAGGCACAAGCGAACCGAACCGAAGCCGGTCAGTTTCTCAATCTCCGCCAGTAGCGCGTGATAGGTGGCGTCGTCCAGCGCCGATTCACCCAAACGGCGGGTGGTGTGGTACAGCAGCTCCAGCGAGTGGTTGCTGACCCGCAGCGCTTGGGTTTGCGCTTCGACCCGCGCTTCGAGGTTCGCGTACAAGGTCGATAAATCCGCTGCCATCAGATTAAACGCCTGACCCAGCACACCCAGTTCATCGTTGCCGACATGCTGCGCCCGCACCGACAGGTCGCCGCGCCGTGCCCGATGCGCCAGATCTACCAAATCACATAGCGGTGTGACCACTCTACTGTGCAACTGATACATTGCAGCAGAGACCAATACCAGGGTCATGAACAAGGCCAGACCCTGTACTAAGCGTAGCAGGAGAATTTTCGCTTCGGTATCCTGTTCAAGTAGCTTTACGAAGGCGTCGAGTTTAACCACAAAATCATCCACCTCCCGCAAGTAGGCTGCGGGCGGCGACGCACCTGCCACCGAGGTTTCCAGAATCAGCCGCAAGGTTTCTTGCCAGAAGGTTTCGATGGTCTTAAGCGTTTGGTGACGCGGATCGTCTGCTGTCAATGCGATCGCGCCGGTTTGCCAAAGCTCCTTCAGGCGTCGCTCAAATGCACGGACTTCCTCAGTCACGATCCGTGCATGATCGGTACTGTTGCTGCCGGTGGGATATTGCAGGCGAGTGGCGATACGGTAGGACTGCATGCGCAGGGAACCGGCTCGATTAATCGCCGCCGCGTCGCCCTTGCTGGATTCGGCGATGAACATCGAACTGATCATACTCAACAGCGCCAACAGAACAATGCCACTCATGGTCAGGCCGCTACGCAGGATAATCGAATCATGGTAGTCCATAGCAAGTTCTCCTGAAATTTGGGCGCACTGCAATGAGACAATGGATGTTACACGATGTTTGACTTTCAAGCGATCCGGCTCTCAATCTGTAGTCTGAGTGACTCCCGGCCCAATCGACCTTCCGCCGAAACCACCGGCTAAAGGTTTTCTCTACATAAGCGCTGTAACGGCTTAGATTGTGAAACGTCGCCCGCCCCAGAACGATCGTAACAGGACTAACAACTCGTTCAGAAAAGCCCGGAACGGTTGGCTAAAGGGCATTTTCAACAGTACACTTTCTAACAGCGGCATGGGTGCTTCCCTCAGATTCGGTGTGAATTCTCAACCTCACCTTATCCGAACATGACGCCATCCCCCTCAAAAACTGTCCGAACTATTGAGAAGCAGAAGCGGATTTTCCCAATGACCGTAGATCAGGCGATGCCCGCAACCGGTTGGCAGGCACACTTACAGCTCGGCTTTCAACGTCGCCAGCAGCGCACCGTTTTAAGGCAATGTACCCATCAAGGCCCGCTTCAGGTGCAGCGGCCGTTCTATCCCGAGGGAGAAGCGGTCTGCCATATCGCCATTCTCCATCCGCCCGGCGGGGTGGTCGGCGGCGACGAATTGCGCCTCGACGCCCAGCTTGATCCGGGTGCTCATGCCCTGCTAACGACGCCTGCGGCGGGCAAGTTCTATCGCAGCGCGGCGCGGTGCTGGAATGGTTGCCCCAGGAAAATATTATCTATAACGGTGCTCGTCTCCAGTCGCTGACGTGCATCGAGCTACAGGGCGACGCCCGTGTGCTGGGTTGGGAAATCCTGTGTCTGGGGCGACCGGCGGCGGGGGAAAAGTTTACGGTGGGCGAATGTCGGCAAACGCTGGAACTCTGGCGCGATGGCGAGCCGCTCTATCTGGAAACCGGGCGCTTGATCGGCGGCGATCCGTTATTAAATGCCGCCTGGGGTTTGCAGGGTCAACCGGTGACCGCTACATTATTGGGAGCGCCCGTATTGCCGGGAATGGTTGACGCCGTGCGTGAACAGTGGAACGCGCTGACGGTCGGTGGCGATGAAATGGTCGCGGTGACGGCTATCGATGGCGTTCTCATCGGGCGCTACCTCGGTCCTTCAGCCGCCCGCGCCCGACGCTTTTTTATTCTGGCGTGGAGTTTGCTGAGACCTGTGATGCTCAACCGCCCGCCCTGTCCCTCCCGTTTTTGGAATACCTGACATTCTGCGAGGAACCCCATGGAGCTGACGCCCCGTGAAAAAGACAAGCTGTTGCTGTTCACTGCTGGCCTGCTGGCCGAACGGCGCAAGGCCAAGGGCCTGAAACTCAACTACCCGGAAGCGGTCGCCTATCTGTCCTGTGCGTTGCTGGAAGGCGCACGGGAAGGGCGGAGCGTCGCTGACCTGATGGGTTATGGCCGCACACTGCTGACCCGCGAGGACGTGATGGACGGCATCCCGGAGATGATTCCCGAGGTGCAGATTGAGGCCACTTTCCCGGACGGCACCAAGCTGGTCACGGTTCATCAACCCATTCTCTGAGGAGAACTCCATGATTCCCGGTGAAATGATTGCTGCCGATGGCGAGCTTGAACTCAATGTTGGTCGTCGCTTGACGCGGCTGACCGTGGCGAATACCGGTGACCGGCCGATTCAGGTCGGTTCGCATTACCACTTTGCCGAAACCAATCCCGCGTTGCGCTTTGACCGAGGATTAGCGCGAGGGACCCGGCTGGACATTCCCGCCGGTACGGCAGTCCGCTTCGAGCCGGGCCAGGAACGCGAGATCGAACTGGTGGATTATGCCGGTGCCCGGCATGTTCACGGCTTCCGCGCTGAAGTCATGGGACCACTGGAGAAACAGCCATGAGCCGCATTGACCGCCACGCTTATGCGGAAATGTACGGCCCCACGGTGGGCGACCGGGTGCGGTTGGGCGATACCGAATTGTGGATTGAAGTTGAACGCGACCACGCCATTTACGGCGAAGAGGTCAAATTCGGCGGCGGTAAGGTGATTCGCGACGGGATGGGTCAGTCGCAGCGTTCCCAGGCGGGTGGTGCGGTGGATACGGTGATTACCAATGCCCTGATTGTAGACCATTGGGGCATCGTCAAGGCCGATATTGGCATCAAGGACGGGCGTATATGCGGGATTGGCAAGGCCGGTAATCCCGATGTGCAGCCGGGCGTCACGATTATTATCGGTCCCGGCACCGAGGCGATTGCTGGCGAAGGACTGATTGCCACGGCGGGCGGCATCGACAGCCATATCCATTTCATCTGTCCGCAGCAGGTCGAGGAAGCGCTAATGTCCGGCGTGACCACGATGCTCGGCGGCGGCACCGGCCCGGCCACCGGCACGAACGCGACGACCTGTACGCCGGGTCCGTGGCATCTGCGGCGCATGTTGCAGGCGGCGGAAGGGTTGCCGGTCAATCTCGGTTTCCTGGGCAAGGGCAACGCCAGTCATCCGGGGTCGCTGGAAGAGCAGTTGAACGCCGGGGCGATGGGGTTGAAGCTGCATGAGGACTGGGGGACGACGCCCGCCGCGATAGATAATTGTCTGGCGGTGGCGGAACGCTATGACGTGCAGGTGGCGATTCATACCGATACGCTGAACGAGTCCGGCTTTGTCGAGGATACGCTGGCGGCGTTCAAGGGTCGGGCGATTCACACCTACCACACCGAAGGCGCGGGCGGCGGTCATGCCCCGGATATTATTCGCGCCTGTGGCGAACCGAATGTGCTGCCGTCGTCCACCAATCCCACCCGGCCCTACACCGTCAATACGGTCGATGAGCATCTGGATATGCTGATGGTTTGCCACCATCTCGATCCCGGCATTCCCGAAGATGTGGCGTTTGCGGATTCACGGATTCGCCGGGAAACCATCGCCGCCGAGGACATCCTGCATGATCTGGGCGCGTTTTCGATGATTTCCTCCGATTCCCAGGCAATGGGTCGGGTCGGCGAGGTGATTACCCGCACCTGGCAAACCGCACACAAGATGAAGGTGCAGCGGGGACACCTCACCCCCCCGGCCCCCCTCTCCATGAATGGCGAGGGGGGAGATGAGCGCGCTGACAATTTCCGGGTCAAGCGCTACATCGCCAAGTACACCATCAATCCGGCGATTACCCATGGCATCAGCCATCTGGTCGGTTCGCTGGAGGTGGGCAAGCTGGCGGACATTGTGCTGTGGCGACCGGCCTTTTTTGGGGCGAAACCGTCGCTGATCATCAAGGGCGGCATGATCGTCGCTGCGCCCATGGGCGACCCTAATGCGTCAATTCCCACGCCACAGCCGGTGCATTACCGGCCGATGTTCGGGGCATTTGGCGGGGCGTTGGCAGCGACCTCCCTGACCTTCGTCTCTAAGGCAGCGCTGAACAGTGGGTCACTGGACGCGCTGGGCTTGCGCCGGATGCTGGCAGCGGTCTGTCAAACCCGCGCCATCGGTAAGCGGAATTTGATTCATAACGATTACCAGCCGGTGATTGACGTTGATCCGCAGACCTATGAAGTGCGGGCGGACGGGGTGTTGCTGACCTGTGAACCGGCCTCGGTGTTGCCCCTGGCGCAACGGTATTTTTTGTTCTGAAACGCCCATCGTCTGCTTGCGGGAGAGGGGCTTGGGGGGTGAGGGTGTGGGTGAAGTCGTGGAATTGACGATTGTTGAACGTCTAAGCGAGACGTTGCCGGCGGAAATGACGCTGACTCTGCCGTTTGAACAGCGGCAGAAGAGCCGGTTACGCACCCGGTTGGACAACGGCATGGATGTGGGCTTGATCCTGCCACGCGGTACGGTGTTGCGTCATGGGGATTTATTGCGCACTATGACCGGTTTGGTCGTTGAAGTCCAGGCAGCTCTGGAAAGCGTATCGACCGCCCGAACCGATGATCCATTGTTATTAGCGCGTGCAGCCTACCATCTCGGCAATCGCCATGTTCCGTTGCAGGTCGGTCCCGGCTGGCTGCGTTATCTCCATGATCATGTGCTGGACCGGCTGGTTCGGGAACTGGGATTGGCGGTGATCAGCGAGCAGGCGCTGTTTGAACCGGAAGCCGGCGCACAGGGTGATTCGAACGCCCATCACCCTCACCACGACCATCCGTAACGTGTCGCATCCCACACCCCCAGCGCTTCCCCCACAAGAGGAACGGGGCATCTCGCTGGCCTTGCTCCGCTTGTTGCAGCTTTGCAGTCCGGCTCTGCCAGTCGGGGCTTACGCCTATTCGCAAGGTCTGGAATACGCGGTGGAGCGGGCTTGGGTGCGGGATGAAGCCAGCGCTGGCGACTGGATTCTCGGTCTGCTCAACCACAGTCTGCGGCGGTTGGATGTGCCGGTATTCGCCCGACTGTATGCCGCATGGCAGGCCGGGGATGAAGTGGACATTCGCCGCTGGAACGCCCGGTTATATGCTTCCCGCGAGGCGGCGGAATTGCAGCGGGAGGATCAGCATCTCGGTGCGGCGCTGGCTCGGTTGCTGACCGATTTGGGCATTGTGGAAGCTGCGTCGTGGCGGAATACTCAACGAGTGTGCTTTGCAACACTGTTCAGTCTGGCGGCGGCGCGGTGGGCGATTACGTTACCGGATGCGGCAGCAGGTTACGCGTGGGCGTGGGTGGAAAATCAGGTGGCGGCCGCGACCCGGCTGATTCCACTCGGGCAGACCGCCAGTCAGCGGTTGTTAGTAGCGGCGGGGCCGGTGCTGGTCGGTGCGGTGCAGGAAGGATTGATGCTGCCGGAAGAAGAGATTGGGGCGGCTGCGCCAGGGTTGGCATTAGCCGGGGCGCTGCATGAGACACAATATTCGCGGCTGTTTCGGTCGTGAAAACACACTAACAGGTTTCCACTTATGAACTCACAACCTCTGCGCGTTGGCGTGGGCGGGCCGGTTGGCTCCGGCAAAACCGCGCTGGTCGAAGCTTTGTGCAAGGCGTTACGCGACCGCTATCAAATCGCCGTCGTCACCAATGACATCTACACCTACGAAGACGCCCAGTTCCTGACCCGCGCCCAGGCGCTGGAGCCGGAGCGGATCATCGGCGTGGAAACCGGCGGTTGCCCGCATACCGCAATTCGGGAAGATGCTTCCATGAATCTGGCGGCAGTGGCGCAATTGTGCGAGCGCTTTCCCGATCTGAATCTGGTGTTGGTGGAGTCCGGGGGCGACAACCTCAGCGCGACCTTCAGCCCGGAGTTGTCGGATCTGACGATCTATGTGATCGACGTGGCAGCGGGCGACAAGATTCCCCGCAAAGGTGGCCCCGGCATCACCCGCTCGGATTTGCTGGTCATCAATAAAATCGACCTTGCGCCCTATGTTGGGGCGTCGCTGGAAATTATGGAGCGCGATGCACGAAAAATGCGCGGCGACCGGCCCTTTGTGTTCACCAACCTGAAAACCCGGCTGGGATTGGAGCCAGTGATTGATTTTATTATTGAACGCGGGATGTTGTGAGTCGGCGGTTTGGAACGAGTCCAACAGTTCGTCAGCGCGAGTGCGAAGGGCTTTGCACCATTATAAGTCGTGACCCTTGACACTGATGGTGCAGAATTTATTTAATAGACTGATATTGATTGATATTAAGCAGATGGCATGACTCTTGATAATGTCCCTTGGCGGATTCGCATCCAGCGAACCTTTAACCACGATTCCAGGGGAAGCCTATGAGAAATGCCATGCCCAATTTTCGCCACTGGCTGGTTGCTGGCGCATTGACGCTGGGAACCACGCTGGCCTACGCCGCCGACACGATCAAGGTCGGCGTTCTGCATTCGCTGTCCGGCACCATGGCCATCAGCGAAACTACCCTGAAAGACACGGTGCTGATGCTAGTCGAGGAGCAGAATAAGAAGGGCGGTCTGCTCGGTAAAAAGCTTGAAGCCGTGGTCGTCGATCCAGCCTCAAACTGGCCGTTGTTCGCTGAGAAAGCCCGCGAATTATTGCAAAAAGAGAAGGTTGATGTGGTCTTCGGCTGCTGGACCTCGGTGTCCCGCAAGTCCGTATTGCCGGTGTTTGAAGAACTGAATGGCATTCTGTTCTACCCGGTGCAATACGAAGGCGAAGAGTCTTCCAAGAATGTGTTCTACACCGGAGCTGCGCCGAATCAGCAGGCGATTCCGGCAGTGGACTATCTGATGAAGGATTTGAAGGTGCAGCGCTGGGTGCTGGCGGGGACCGACTACGTCTATCCGCGCACCACCAACAAGATTCTGGAAGCCTATCTCAAGGCCAAGGGGGTCAAGGAAGAAGACATCATGATCAACTACACCCCGTT
>JFJP01027303.1_pt1 | contig 16686 bp, 20 predicted proteins | sample 431651 | NCBI WGS metagenome assembly JFJP01 (sample SAMN02602958, study PRJNA72255) | Microbial mat metagenome, whole genome shotgun sequencing project. | biome: fresh water; feature: sink hole; material: water; isolation source: purple microbial (photo- and chemosynthetic) mats found in... | reverse complement strand
TTTATGCCTTTTTTTCTTATTAAAAAAAAATAATTTTTTTGTTTTCTTGAAATTATAATCATAAACTCAAGCTCATATGACAAATTAGAATAAAATGAAAAATTTAATTTTTATTAAGAAATTAAAAAAAAAACAATAATTTCTGAAAAAAAAAATTTAAATTTTTTTTTTAATAAGTTTTTTATCAAGAATTTTTAAAAGGAAATAAAAAAATTCAAATTAAGCAAGTTTATTTCTTCATTTCGTCAGATAAAAAATATAAATGATCTTTGATAAAAAAAACGCATCCTCTCAAAAACTATCCTCATCTTCAAAAGAAAAACCAGAGGACCTAAAGACACTTCTACAGTCAAAACCCACATCCAATGATTGGTCCATTCTTTTAATAAAAAGATTCTGTGAAGAGGAAGTATTAACAAAAATTTCTAATCTATAAATTAAATTGGATAATAAGAAAAATGATGAGATGATTTCTTATGAAACAGCTCAAAAAATGATCGAAATCATGAAAGAACTCAATAAAACGTTATATAAAACAATTTTATCCACAGAATTCATGGAAAAATTAATAGAAAAATCTGATGAGTTAACAATAATCTCTCTGTTTTTGAAAGAATTCCTAAGTAATAATGCCGTTATTAGCAGTTATGATGTAAGTTTTTCTTATACTTATGGCACAAGCTCAAAAAAATATGATAATCAAAAAGTGATAAAGTTTTTCGATGAAAAAATCGCAAAAATAGAATCTGATAAATTCTTAGATAAAATATTCTATACTGAAATTTTTTCAGAACTTTGTAGTGCTAAAAAATCGAATAAGAATGAAAATACCCACATTTTCAACAGGGATAATTTACAAATCATTCGAAAAAAAATCAAAATATTCATCACTAATATATTAGAACCCATAGGAGATCAATTAAAAAACATTGAACTTATCAATGAGGTATATTGAATTATTAATAAAAAAATACAGTTTTTTTTATTTAAAAAAGATTTTGGTCAAATGGCTTTTGATATTGGAGCCTAGCTGCGTTTATGAAGAAATGCGTTACTTAAAGCTTATTGCTAATTGTTTAGCACCTCCGAAATCTTCTCAATATTATCCCCCTAAGCTCAATCATGCTAATATTTTGAACCAGCTTCGAGTTATAATAGAGTCCTGCATACATTCCTATTCAGATGAAGAATTAATCATCCCTTTTTCAAACGCCTTTATCTTTTTTGATGTAAAACCGATAAAAAAATTTTATTTTGACAAAAGAATATTTATTTTTTTACATAAGAATTCAATTTGTTTTCATTAAATTTTATTTTTTAAGAAATAAAATTAATTTTTTTTTTCTCTCTCCAAAAAATTATATTTTCTTATATTTTTACGATAAGAACTCATTTTTTTTACATAAGCTTTTTATCTTTTTTCTAGCTTTATAATCAAAATCAATGGGAAGACTTCTCATTAATTTTCGCAAATGACCTCACACAGAGATTTTCCTCAAAAGAATTATCAATCTTTTTTAAAAACATACTCAATGAGAGCTACACTGAAGGAATTCTGCTCTTCTTCTATTATTTCACCAAAGCCCTGTCCACCAATAGAAAAAACTGTGAAATTTTCCTTATAACCTTTTTCCATGAAGTAGTTCTGACTTCCATTTTACCGAAATTACAAAGCGATCTATATTTCAAATTCACAATTGGGATTTTGACCAATTATTTGTTCGGTTTATGTGATATTTGCACGTTAAAGGAGGATTCTTGGAATGCTTTGTTTGCAACTGCAAATTATGTGATACATTTCGAAAAGAAATATGTGTTTGAATATTACGAAATGTTGAAAGGTTTACATATAATGTACAAAAAACTAAAGAAAACTTTGTTTAATGATCGAGAAATCTTGAATTTCTTGGATAATCTAAAAATGAACTATAATTATCTGACAGATCCTTCAGAAAAAACCCTTGAGAATTTTTACTCAAAAATCTGGAAATTAAAAATAAATGAGGAAATCACCAAGCAGATTCCAAGGAATTATCTTGATAGTGAAACAACCAACAATATAATAAATTAACCTCTTTTTAAAAAGCATGTTATATCAATAGTTTTGTTCAATGTCTTTACATGACAATAGAATTCAAAAAGAAAATTTTAGATTCAAAGAAAATACCACCAGACAGTGTTCTGGCAGAATTGAAGCAAATGTTTCAGAATTTCGAGGAAGAATCTTCTGAAACCTTCTTTGATCCCATCATTTTAAAAAGCGCGTTGCCTGAACCTTTTAAATCGAGTGTTGAACAGCAAGATGCTCTCGAATTTGGTCGCATTTTCTTAGAAATCATTGAAAATATACTGAAAGAAAATAAAATTAAGGTTTTATTTTTTAATATCATCAATTGAACAAATTAGTAAAATTGATTAGAATTTAGTTGAGGATCTGTTTTTCGGTGAATGTGTTAATACTTTTGAATGTAATGATTGCAAGAATTCGAACAAAATGCCTGAAAAAATCCTGGATTTGTCAGTGAACTTCAGTAAGATCTTGAATATTTTTTACAATAAGAACGTTTATTTGCTTTTTCCTTATTATTTTACAAGATGATGATAGCTACATTCAGAAAGAAGGGGCTTATGATTTAAAGAAAATGATCAGGAATTTTGTCCAAAAGGAAGAATTCAAAGAAAAAAACCAATATTTCTGTGAAAGATGCAATCATTTAAGCTCTTTAATGATTAAGACTCCCATAATAAAAAAACTGCCTCCTTTTCTTTTAATTACAGCAAATCGCTTCTATTTTGATGCAAAATTAGGCTTAAGAAGGAAATTATGCCATAAAATCAAGGAATGCCATCAGTTCACTGTAAAAGAAGTCTTTGGAGATTCTTGTCAAATTTCAAACCAGGCTGAAGAATATTTTTTATATGCAATGATTATCCATGCGGTTAAAAATTTGTTTTTAATTTTATTTTAATGTTTTTGGTTTATTTGGGATAGATTTTGATTGTTTGTTAATATTTTTCAGTAATTTTAATTAATTTAAAGTTTATTTGGATTTTTTTTAATGAAGGGAGCTTCATTGGAATCTGGACATTATTTCGCTTTAGCAAAAGATTTCGCAGAGGATTATTGGTATGTTTTCAATGATATTGTCGTACAATGCTTGGGAAAATCGCCTAATTTCCATAGATATTTATGGGATTTTGAGACGCCTTATATATATTTTTTCGTCAATCGAGCTATGATTCCTCATAATAAGAAATAAAGGGGTGAAAAAGAAAAAAATGAGGATTTATTCCTAGAAAAAATAAATAGAAATTAACAGAATTTAAAGGAAAAAAAATTAATTGTTTTTGAAATAATTAAATTAAAGGAATTTATTTAATTTATTTGTTTTTCTCATTTAAATTCAAAAATAAACAAACTAACAAACCACCTCTCTCAACTTAAAAAAAAAACAGATAAAACCATACAAATAAAATAAACAACAAATGGGAAACACCGAATCCCAAACCAATAAGAATCAAGTTTCTTCCTTAGAAGACTCCTCCATCAAGCCCCGCCATTCTCTCGAGCAAAACCTCATTTATCTCAAAACCCTTCACAATGAAAATTACGGCGAAGTGAAAATCATGAGCATAAAAGGAGAATCCGATCAGAATTTCTACGCATTAAAGGTTTTTCGAGCCAACGATGCCAATTCCATGAAGAAAATCTATCAAGAAGCGATAAATCGTAAGGATTTGACTTTAGACACAGTGGTGAAGATAAAGGAGGTTCGATTTGATGAGGCTAATCTCTTTTGTTCAGATCATTTCAAGGTTCTGGTTCTTTTAGAATATTTCGAATTGACTTTAAAAGACGAAATCCAAAGAAGAAAGCAAAAGAACCTTCATTTCAGTGAAATAGAGCTATTTAATCTAATAGATTGTGTTCTATCAGCTTTAATCCTCTTTGATCAGAAGGGTATTTCCCATGAGGATGTGAGTCCAGGCACAATTTTCTTAACCCCCAATCATATTTTCAAGTTAAATGATATCAATTTCTTAACGGAAGGTCTCAATGCATATAAGAAATTTCTTATGGGAGCTGTAGATGCTGGAGAATGCTATTTAAGTCCTGAGTTATTGTTGAATCTAAAACATAGAACCCTAAATCCTGAGCATTATAACAAGCAAAAAAGTGATGTGTTTTCTTTAGGAATGACAACTTTAGAAGCAGCTATGTTGTTTTCAATGAAGGATTGTTATGATTTTGATGAGTTCCGCATAAAACCTGAAATTATAGCCTTATATCTAGAGGAAGTAAAATTGAGATTTAGCCCAAATATATGTGAGCTTTTGAAATGTATGTTGGGGTTTGATGAAAACCATAGGCCTGATTACAAGGATTTATATAAGTTATTGGCTCAGGAATTGGATCAACTGAAAGGAAATAATGAGAATTATGATGAAAGATTGTTTGAGTTGAAAGATGAAAAACCAATCGAGAATGAAAGAGAAGAGAAAAAATTAAAAGCTGAACCGTTTAAAGAAAATAATAATAATGATTTAGATGATTTAGAAGGAAAAATAAGCAAGGTTTTATATAAAAGTGAAGAAACTAAAAAGAAATATGAAAAGGAATTAGAACATAGCAAACATGCTTTGATGGAAGATGATTTTGGAGAATTGTTAGCGAAAAGAGAAGATTTCTTGAGCAAGAGCTATCTGATAAAGGAATCGATCATTAGGGAAAGAGATAAAAAGAGCAGTTTGGACGATGAAGCCTTTATCGATTCAAATAAATTGTATGAAGTTTATTTGGAGGAATATGAAAAATTGAAAGCTATGAAATGAAAATAAATAGAGAAATAATAATTTTTTAAAAAAAAAGAGAATTTTGGATTTTATTTTTCATCTAAAAAATAAATTTATTCATAAGAAGGTTCTTGCTTTATGATCGATATTTAATTAATTGTGCACTTTTTTTAAATGCAAAACTGAAAACTATAAAATTTTCAAAAATTAAATAGAATTTTTAATTTTAATAAATTTTCTATATTTTAAGATTTGAAAAAAAATTGTTTTTACTCCGCGCTAATTAAAAATCGAAATCCTCAACTTTCTTCGGTGCTCTTTTCTTCTTTCCGGCCACATTTAACCCTCCTCTATCCATAATAATCTAAAAAAATCCATCAAAAAACTAAAATTAAACAAAAAAGGAAATACATTATTATAATCATCGTTAATTAATGGTGCGTTTTCCTTCTTTTCATTGGTATTTTCTGGGTTTAATCCAACAGTTTTTTCTTCAGGAAGAGGTTTCGGTTTTTCAGGTCTTGGGTAATTCCCGAAACGTATGTTCATCATACTAAGGTTTTTCGACATTTCCTTCACAGAAACCTTGGTTTCTGTTGAAGGCATGAGAGTTGATGCTCCTTTTTTATCAATATCTTTATTGAACTCTTCCAATTTTTCTTTGAAAGCGTTTGGATTAACAACTTTTTCTTGTGATTTTGAGATAAAAACTTGTGAGGCTTCTTTTTTATCAAGAGCATTATTGAACTCTTCGAGTTTTTCTTTAAAAGCATTTGAATCAAGTAATGAAGACAAATTTGTAACAACTTTCTCTTGTGGTTTTGAGATAAAAACTTGTGCTTTTTCACCTAGAGTTGAAATTTGTATTGGATTTTTAAAAGGAGATTTTGATATTTCTTCATTTTTTATATTCTTAACCATAGAATTTTCAATTGGCTGTTTAACTGTAATGGTATTTTGAATGATTTCTTCGATTTTGTGTTTAATTTTAGGCACTTCTTTCTTTATTTCTTCTTTTTTAGGCTGGAAACAAGAATTGTATTTCGAAACAAGACTTTTCGTGCCATCTGATAGATTCTCTGAAACAAACAATTCATTAGTTTTGGGAGGAGTCTGTTCTATTTTCTCAATTACCTTATTCTGATTTTTGTTCATATTATTGAAAAAGTCTAACTTATTGCCAAAACCTAGTTTTTTTATAGGCTCATTTTTTTCATTTAAAGGTTCTGTTTTTTCTTTTGAAGTCTCTAATTCTTTGAAATTTTCAAAATAAAAAAAAATAATGTAAATTCAAAATAATTTTATATTTTTTACTTTTAACAGGTGTTTCATTTGCAGATTTTGGCTGATTGAACATTTTTAATCTATCTTGAAAAGAAGAATTTTGTTTTGTAGGTGTAATATTTCTCTTAGGTGTCACCATTTCATTTGTAAATTTAGGTTTATCAGTATTTGACGATTGATGGAGGTTAGCAGGTTCTTCACTATTTTTTTCTTCTTTTTTTATCAAATCTTCATATTTTTCCATTTTTGATGAATTATTCACTTTTGAAAACTCTTTTTTTAAGGATAATTCTTGATAGTTCTCCACATTTGAAATTTTTTCGACTTTTATAGGTTCTTCAACATTTTTTGCTAATAAAAGTTCAGCTTTTTGTTTTTGATCCAATCGATTAAGTTCATCTTCTTTTCTTTGTTTCTCAAGAGAAAGTTTGTATTCCTCTTCTTCCTTTTGCTTTTTATTCAATTCTTTTTCATTGTTTCTTTGTTTTTCTCTTAGAATTATGTTTTCTTCCTCCTTTTTCTTCAATTTTTCCTCTTCTTTTATTTGTTTTTCCAATAAAACTTTCTTTTCTTCGAGGTTTCTCATCAATTCTTCATCGTCTTTTCTTTGTTTTTCAAATAAAACTTTATTTTCTTCGTTCTTTTTCTTCAATTCTTCATCTTTTTTTCTTTGTTTTTCTATTAGAATTGTTTTTTCTTCATCCTTTTTCTTGAGTTCTTCTCTTGCTTTTCTTTGTTTTTCAATTATACTATTTTCTTCATCTTCCTTTTGTTTTTTCTTCAATTTCTCTTCTTCTTTTCTTTTTTTCTCCAAAATGATTCTTCTTTCCTCTTCTTCCTTCATCTTTTTCTTCAATTCTTCTTCTTCGTTTCTTTGTTTTTCCAAAGCGCATTTCTTCTTTAAATCACATTGTTTCTTCAAGAATCCCCAATCTCCCTTTTTTCCCCTATCATAAATCTTCTCCACCCTTTCAAATTTTTCTTTGATATTTTTTTCCCTTTGTTTTTTCTGGGCTATCAGACATAAACTCTTTAATTTGCACATATTCTGATACTTTCTAAAAAAATAGTTTAATAATTTTCTCATTATCGTCTTATTTATGGTTAAAATGTGGCCAACGGCTTTTTTCTTATCATTAAACCTTTTTCTGATTCTTTTTCCTTTACAAATTGCTTGAAACTTCCTAAATTTCTTCATTCTTTTATATAAAACATTCAGCTTCTTCAAAAGACAGCTCCTCCATCTATAAACCTTATATTGTTTCCATATTTTCTTCACCATTTCCTGTTTCTTCTTCCACATTTTTACGAAAATCGTATCAATAAGATCTTCTGCATCAGCTTTCAAATAAATTTTATGTTTTCCATACAGTATTTCATTATTTTTTTCTTCTCCCAAACCAATCCTCACAATTTCTTCAGACAAATATCTATAATTCCCTTCCTTTATCTCTTGTATATAGTTTTTACCCCCTCTTCCTTTTAAAATCTCTTGGTATTTTTGATAAAAATCCTTGTATTCTCTTCTAGCAGGATACGTGTTTTTTCTGATTTTTATCGCATCTAATAACCCAAGATATCTGATTTGTAAAAGTGCAGTCATATTAACAAAACAATCGCTTTTTTTCTCTTCATTTGGCTTCAAGCATCGAATAAAATGAGCGTCACATTGCATTAACTCATCCATAAGCTGTCTCATTTGATTTCTGAATTTAGTTCCTAAGAATTTATCGATTCCCCCCATAGATTTTCCAGTTCTTTTTGGTGATGATTTAGATTCACCCAATATCTTTGAATTCATTGATGATTTTAAATTTTTTGATGGTCCTTTTGACTTTTCCATTGATGTCATTGTTATTGATTTCATTATCATTAATTCTTTCGATTCTTCTAAAGCTTCTTCTTTTTCTTTGTTTTTCATGCATTCCCCCATATAAACATTATAAATATTCGGGTCTTTGCTATTGATAATCGCGTCTTCAATCTCTTGATTTATCTCATCTTTGTTCTTTCTTCTGAATCCTGTGATGTTATATTCAACGTTTTTCGCTGAATGCTGTATTAAAAACGTCTCAATCACAGATTTTGGTGCTTTGAAACAAATATTTTCTTTATGTGTTTTCACAATTGTTTCTAATAATCTCTTATCTTCTGATGATTTCAAAGTGGTGGATTCATCTAATAGCAAGAAAATCCCATAGGGAGGCTTATCAAATAGATCAATAACAGCCTGATTGTCTTGATAAGTGATTTGTCCAAATGAATTCTCTAACCCCTGTTCAATGAATTCCTTTTGTTCAGATTTAAAGATATAATTTATATATAATTGTTGAAGTTTTTCATTAGTGAAATTTATGCAAAACTGCTCAAGACTGTTAATTTTGAAATCTTCGAACCCAAAAATGTCCAATAAGCCAATGCTTAAATTTTTGTTCTCCACATCGATTTTTTCATTCCTTATTGACAAATTTAATCGTTTTATGATCCAGTTGAACACTTTATCATATAAACATTTACTGAAAGAATCACGAACTGATACACATTCATATTTCTCCAAAGGACAGAAAAATTTCTCTTTATCAGTAATTCTCATCTTTATAGTCAAAGCAGATCTTAAAATCTCAGTTTCTATGCTTAAAAGCTTCGAAATTTCTACAAATAAAGCTTCATTGATGATTTTACAAGGTTTATCATCAGTTTTTTCTGCATCATTGAACTCAAGATTGCCTAGCTTCAAAATAGCTGCCAAAACACTCCAAATAGTAAAGATTTCTTCTTTATTGAATTTCATCTGATCGAAACAATCACAAACACCTTGAAATAAAGCGATGTCATCTATGTTCTCAGCATCATAACAACCACTTTTATTCAAATATTCATAGTAATTCAAATCTTTTGTCAAAGAAAATTGATCGAGAAGGCTTTGGGAGGCTCCTCGTAAAAAATGATAGAAAATATGATAATTTCTTTCGCCTAATGCTTGCATGCTTATGCGGGATTTCTCTAATAAATAGTTAGTTATATCAGCTTCTCGGATCTTCTTCGCTGTTTTCTCCATCCAAATACGAACATATTTACCGAAACGACTGGAATTGTAGTTTCGGATGGTTTTTGCGTTGCCGAATGCTTCTAAAATTAAGCTGCAATTAACTATTTTGTCTTCTATTGGCATTTCTTTCGCTAAAAAAACATCGGTTAAAATTATGATAATATGATGAAAATTCTGAATAAATATGGATAAAATAATGTATTTGATTATGAAAATAAACTGAAAATATTGAATAAAATTAAAGATTTAAAAATTAAAATTAAAGAAAACTTTGGGTTTTATCATGTTCAGAAAAGCTTAAAGCAGCCAGAAATTTCATTGTATACTTAACGCTTTCAGTCTTTCCTGCACCAGATTCTCCACTGATAACAATGGTTTGATTGCGATTCTTTTCGAATAATTGCCTATAAGAGAGGCCAGCATTAGCGAAAATATGTGGGGGGTTGTCTGCAAGGGAAAACTTCTCGATTTTTAATGTATAGTCTTTATATTTCTGTATGGTTTCAATGGAGAAATCCATTGATAAACGCTTATAAGGGTTTATTATCAAGAGTGTTGGACCTATATAAGTAAAGATCATATTATTTCTGTAACGGATTTTCAGATTATTCAATAGTTCTGGCTCATTAAAACATGGTAAATTCACCATATCTTCAATACCTAACGGGTTGGAATATTCATTATATTCAAAGAGTTTATTAATAGGAATTTCAATAGATTTTGTCATGTTATTGGCAGTTTGATAAGAAATTAAAGTTTTGAAGGAGTTTGGAAAAGACTGGATTTGGCCTTTGAGAAAGCATTCGTGTGAGGAATCAGATTCGGAGGAATCAAACCAACAGGACTTTTCAGGCAAGATCCAGGAAATGTTTTGCATTGAGCTAATTGAGCTGAGGATGTTTATAAAATAATTAAATTTTTATTTTTTTTAATTTTTTTTGATTGATTCAGAATTTTTTTTATTTTTTTTTATAAAAATCAAGAACTTTAAAGAGATTCTTTCATCATATGTTATTTTTTATTCACATTTAATTTTTTATTGCTATTTTTATATTTATGTGAATTTTTATGTTTTTATATCAGTTTTTGTTTATAATTTTTATTTATTTTTAATTCACATTTTGTTTGTTTTATTAATATTTTATTTTTTTATATTCACATTTTGCTCGTTTATTCATATTTCCCTTTTGTTTTCATTGATATTTACTTGGTTGTTTATAAAAATTTTTTTGGTTCGGCAGCACAAACAACATTTTTTTATCAGAATAATTTTTTTTTTGCTTATTTCTAAAATTTTCATTCTCAAAATCAAATAAAAACTGAAGAAAAATAAATTATTACTTTTCAAAACTTGATCTGATGCATTATAAAGCTTTTTACAACATTTGCAATAAGTTTCCTTTATTTCTTTGCTCCTAAAAATAAATAATTCAATAATTTTTACACAATTCCGAATTTTTACTTCCTCAAAACTCTTTTTTCGCAGATTAAATTCAATTCTTTAACATAATTTCTCGATAAATAAGGGTTTATTTCTTTAGTGAAATTAGCCAATTGAAATAAAAAATTTATCCTTGAAAAAGCATCTTTATCTTTTTTATCCATATTAGTTTTTTTAAAATAAATCACTATTTTCTCTTTTCTCTTTTATATTTTATATTTTTTCTTTTTTCTTTATTAAAAAATTTTTTTATAAAGTTTGCTCAAATGGAATTATTATCCATTTTTTTTTTTCGAACAAAAAAATCTTTTATATAAATATAATTGACACCTTTTATTTTTTTCAATTTAAAATTTTTGTAAATTTGTCTAAAAAATTATTTTTTTCCTTTCAAAAAATCATTTTCAATTTTTTCATTTTTCTCAAATCATTCATTATAAATGGGAAAAAGTATCACCTTTTGTCAAAAACTCCACTCCGCTTAGAACCGCCAGAATAAAATTGGCAAAAAATGTGAAATCACAAATCAAAGCCCCTAACCCTCTCCATTTATTGGTTGCGCCTTTATCAGTCTGATAGAAAATACTATACAATAATCTTCCAAAAGCATATAAAAATCCAAAAATGCTAGCCAAAATCGGGAAAAACAAGCCTCCTAATAAAGTTACCATCAAAATAGAAGCCACATGCTCCAAATAATTATAATGAACCCTTTGAGCTTTGTTAAAAAGAAGCCAATCCTTATAATCTAATTTTTCTGAATATCGACCATTTCCCATATCAGGATAGCCGTGGGTTTCTGCGATTTTCTCATGGGTATATAAATAATGTTCTTCCCCAAAATTTTCAGATAAAAAAGATTTGGTGAAGACTTTGGAACGGGCACGACTGACGACTATGAATCCAGTCATCATTATTTGGAAAGAAATTATTGCGCAAGAGATAATAACTAAACCAAAGTTCTCATTTAAGGTGATTTCCATAAGAATGAAGATTTTTTTGTAGATATTTTTTTTATTTTTAATTTTTATAAAAATTAAGAAAATGAATAAATTTTTTATCTTTTTTTTTTTAAATTAACAATTTAATAATTTTTGCAATGTCTCTGGATTCTTTATATATTGTTGATAATTTTTTGTATATAACATTTCCTGAATTGAAAGTATAGTGTTAATTTCTGAAAGAAAAAAATTAATAAAATAATACTTGCATCATATTTTTGAACAAGCTCTTTATTTCATACTCATCAAAAAGGTTTGTTTTTCTGATCATCTCTTTTCTTTTGCTGATTCCTGTATGAATTTCTGCAATTTTAATTTGATTTTGCTTTTTCATTATCAATGCCTCATTCTGCCCATCATACTTTAGGTAGCACAAAAAATTTGCAAGCAAGTTTTCAACTAATTTTTCAAAATGGATAAAAAAGTTTTGACTGGACTCCAGAATGTTTATCATTGAATAAACTGCAATAATGTTTATTTTGCTAAAATAATAATTATTTAAAATTTATTTAATTAATTTATTAGTAACCAAGCATTTCCAGAAGAAATTTCTTTCATTGAAAAAATCCAACTTAATACAAATTCTTCTAATTTCCCATTATCTATCGCATAAAAAGTAACATAATTAATTCTTTTTTTTTTAGTATATAAATAAACTTTGCAATATTTGCAGTATATTCATTGGATATCTGATTAAAAATCTGTTGATAAGAGTAAGCAATGACGTTCGAAACCCATGAAATTTCTTCGAGTTTTCGAGCCAATTGGGCTTCAAGAGATCAGCCAGTATATAGAGAATAATTTTCTAACTTTTAAATTACAAAATCTCAATAAATAATTAATTTTGCCTCGAATTGTTTTAGATCCAACTCTTGTTTCTGATTGAAAATTTTCAGGATTAAACTGGCTAATAAGCTTAAAATAGATATTTTTAAAGAAATAATTGAGTCAGGATGTGTTAATTGATTTGAAAACTCGTATTTTTCCTCCATAAACTTCACTAACCATGAATAATTTGTTGTCAAATCGTAAAAATCCATCAAAATGTTCTCTTCTAAAATTTCGACGATTATTTCCATATCAGCCTCCATTTTCCATCCCACGATTTTTTTGAAATATTTATCATATAATTGCTTTATAGAATTAACACAAATGATCTCATTTTCAACAGGATTGTATTCTTTTACAATTAATAGCCATAATTTCAAAACCCCACCTTCATAATTATCCTTTGATCGCAAAGTTATTTGAAAACTTTGATCGATGAAATTAATTGCCACAACAATAATATCAAATAATTGCGGCTTTGACGCAAACGAAACTATGAGACTTTTGAACATTTCACAGATAGAATTCCTTAATAAATCTGAATCATTTTGAATGAGTTTTTTAAAGGATGGGTTTTGAATCGCCAATGCAAGAGTTTGTGGACAATTATACTGAGTTTTTTCAAGGAGACTGTTAAGAAATTCTATAAGAGGACAAATTATAATAGGGTTATTGAATTTTTCTATAATATTAATGATGATTGGGATTATGTTCGTGAGGAGATCTTCATAATTGAATGGAATGTTCTTGGCTTTTATCAGTTCATGAAGACATTTCATGCTTTCGTATTGAATTAAATGGTGATTGAAATTCAATAGAATCTGATATATTAAATCTGCAATTGTTGTTAAAACTTGATCTTTTTAAAAAAAATTGTTATTTTATCTATTCTTTAATTTATTTCATAAAAATACCATTTAAAACATTCATCCATTTCATTGTAATTGATGCAAATCTTCTAGCATAAAGCACATCTGTGACTAGATTGGTTTTAAGAAATTCCAATATTTTCAAGATTTCAATAAATTCAGTCGGATTTTTTTCGACTTTCAGTTTAACAAATACCTTGGGAATAATTCCCAATAAAGCAAAAATCCCATCTTGAATAGGTTTTTCAATCTCATCAGCATTTTCTAAAAAACATATATTCTTTATTGTTAGAACTCAAATAATTTATTTAAAAATCACTTGAAGAAATGAGCTGTTGTGTGAGATTATTGATTTTATTGAAACAGATGTTCGGAAACCGTTGGAAAAGCATTTCAACTGTGACAAGAGTTAAATTATACACTGAATTCTCAAATTCATTTGAAGCATCTTCCAAAACTGCATCATTATCTTTTAGAAAAAACATTTAATTTTTTTTGTTTTATGAATTATAAGACCTAATTCGATTAGATTCTCAAAATTATCTTCATCTTTTTGTTTATTAAACTCTCTAATCAATATATTTTGTAGAAAACTGAAAATAAATATTTCGATTCTTTGCTCCGTGAATAGCGAGTTCAGGCTTTGTGAGACATTTATTTGTCTTTGGACTTTTTCAGACAAGTTTTGATCATGTTTGCCTAAACTTTTGCCGAAATTCAACGAATCAGCAAAATAAGCAAACGTTTTAAATAATTTAAAAAGGCAAATAAGCCCACTTTTCAAGATTTTTTCATCAGAAAAAGTATAATTATTATCCAAAATGAACTTAATCAATTCCAAATATTGATTCAAAAACCCATGGAACATAAAAGGGAGATTATATTGAATAATGGAGAAATTATACAAAATTCCTATCAGGTTTTTATTAAGCAGCTTTTTGATATCTGAAGGTAGATTTTTCGGTTCTTTTGTTAAGATTTGAACCAATAATGAGCATTTTTGAAACATTTGTTCAATAATTGTTTTGAAAATATCCTCCAAATTTGCATCTCCATGTATATATTGCAAAAGCATTAAAATTATCTCATCATTTAATTGAGATAAAGTTAAAAAAGGAATTGAATTTTCAGGATTTTGGCTTGATATTACATTGTTGAAATTATTCAAAACCAAGCTCATAATAGAAAAACAACTTTGTAAAATCATCTCAAAACTTTCTCTAAAATGAGTTTCATTCATTTTCGGCATGCCTTTTGTTTGTCTTTTTCTTTTAAAGATGCTTTTAACTTCTTTAAAGAACTTTATATGTTGATTTTCAATTAAACTCATTGGATTAGTCTCGATTTGCGTAGAAAGAACCTCATAGCCATTTCGTATATAAAGCAACAAAGACTTATAGTATGTAGGGAAATCGATTTCGGCTATGTCTAGAATGCTGCTTTGAATGTTTTTTAAGAGGGATGGAATTTCTTTAAAATGTTGGATATATTCAATTAATTTCGCTTTAATCTCATTTTTAAAAGTTTCTTCAACAGGCTTCCATCTTCCCTGCAATAGTTTTCTTTTAAAAGCATTTTTGAATACCAAAAAGACTTGATTTTTTATGTTTATATTCTATTTTATAAAGAAAAATTATTGAAAAATAGAAGGTGTAATATATACAGTCTCTGTTTCAAAGATTTCTATAAGAGTTTGTAGGAAATTTGGATTGGACTCCATTTCCATTATGTATGTGTTGGCTTCTCGAATGACAGAGGAATCCTGATTGGAAAGAAGATCGAATAAGCATTTTATTAGATTGGATCTATCAAAGACTAGGGGTTCTTTATTGGTAAACATATTTTATAATACGAATTTTGAAGCCTTTTTTATGAATTCATTTAATATTCTTATTTAGTTAAATGAAAATCCAAAATTAAATTTTTTGAATTAGTTCATTTTTACGATGGAAAATTTTTTTGAAAATATTCATTAAAAAAAAATTTTTTTTTTTGGAATATTCCTTTAAAAAAAAATTAAATTCAAAAATCAAAAAAATTTAATTTTATTAAAAAAACTTTGATGGAAAACCAAAAAAAACTAAAAATCCTCGATTTGTCGAAACCCGAATCTGAAATTGTTGACACCCTATCAGAAGCATGTTTTCAACATGGTTTCTTTCATTTGATAAACCATCAAATCGATCCAAAGCTTATTCAATCTCTTTTCACTCAAACAAAGCTTCTCTTTCAACTTTCTTCAGAAGAAAAAGCTAAAATAGATGTGGGAAAATCAAAAGTTTTTCGAGGTTATACTGATTTCAAAAATGAGACATTAAACCCTAAACTTCAAACTGAGCCAGACACCAAAGAAGGTTATTATGCTGCGAAACATGTAGATGAGTCCTCGCCAGAATATGGGAAAGATAATTTCCAAGGTCCAAATCAATATCCCCCAAAAGAATTACTGCCAGATTTCAGAGAAGTGATAGACAAATACTTTCTTGAAATGACTAATTTAGGAAAAAACTTTTTGAAATATTTGGCTTTGGTTTTGAAAGTGCCATATGAGGAAATGCAATCAAAATTTGAAAATCCAGTGGCAATTTTAAGATTATTACATTATAATGAGAGAAAAAGTGATATAGAAAAAGGAATTTTTGCTTGTGGTGATCACAGTGATTATGGACTGATAACCTTTCTGCTAACTGATGGTGTTCCTGGATTAGAAGTAGAAATCGATGGTAAATGGAGTGAAGTTGAACATGTTGAAGGAGCGTTTGTAGTAAATTTAGCAGATATGCTTGAGAGATTTTCGAATGGAAAAATGAAAAGCACAAAACATAGAGTGATTAATAAATTAGGAAAAGAGAGATATTCAGTTCCTTTTTTCTTTGAACCTAATTCATCAACCATTGTGGAACCATTGGCGAGCTTTGTGGATGAAAAGAATCCAGTCAGGTACCCTCCAATCAGATATGAGGATTATATTCGACAAAAATATAGCGAAAGTTATGTTAAATTTTAGTTTTTAAATTACCTGAACTAGAATTAGATTGAAAAAAGCAAAATAATATTTTTTTATTTTTTTGTATCTATATTTGCTTTAAAAGAAAATTTGTTTTTTTTGAAGAAAAGAAACAAAACAAAAAAAATTAAAAAATATTCTTTGAACATAATGAAAAAATATAAAGAAAGGAAACAAACTTGAGTTGTTTGAATGAAAAGAAAAAAATAAAATTTTAATCGATATTAAGATTTATTCAATAGAAATCGGATTTTTAATTTTTTTGGTTGAACAAGGCAAATATTTCTTCCATATGGCTCTTCATTAAGACATAAAATCAATTTAGATTTTAAAATCTTGTGAAAAATGCAAAAAGCCTCATGCTCAATGATGCAAATGATGAAAAAGAGTCTATCATTGTAAAAGATGTGACA
>JFJP01005586.1_pt1 | contig 16686 bp, 14 predicted proteins | sample 431651 | NCBI WGS metagenome assembly JFJP01 (sample SAMN02602958, study PRJNA72255) | Microbial mat metagenome, whole genome shotgun sequencing project. | biome: fresh water; feature: sink hole; material: water; isolation source: purple microbial (photo- and chemosynthetic) mats found in... | reverse complement strand
CCGAACGTCGCAAAGGAAATCCAGCCCCGTCATTTGCATCGGCGGCCCTCGTGGCGTGACCGAAATGATGAGGGGGGTCTAAACGGTTACCGTCTATGGCAGGAACAATGGTGACTGGCCGTGCAAAGAATACTCATTTGCCCAAAACACCCACATAACTTAGCCAGGGCGCATCGTCAATTGAGAATGAGTTTGCCTAAAATCAAAATTTGATGATCATTGCTGAACTAAGATTCAAGGCAAACAATAAAAAACAGTACCAACACAGGAGGACAGTCCACATCTTGCCAGTTGCTTCTGACCGCCGAGGCAACGCGATCAACCGATGACTTTTCTGATGACCTGGCTGAACCGCCTTGGGTCAAAACTTATGCAGCCTTTTCACTAACCACCACGAAAGGAAATCCCATGCGTCTCACCGACACTCTTATTACCTGGCTGAAACAAAAAGAATGGGAGGAAGAGCCCGAAGTCAACGAAGAGGAGCAGACCAGTTCCACAGGATTTGGTTTTAGCGTCGGCGACTTTAGCCTAAAGTGCTTCTTTGAAGCCAGCGAACAGATTGAAGTCTTCAAAATCTTCATGTACTTTCTGGACACCAAGGTCCCAGAAAAACGCCTCGACGAAGTCCAAAAACTAGTCAATATTGCGAGCATTCGCATGTTGCTCGGCAACATACAACTCCTTCGGGATGATCGGGTCATTCGCTACTACCACGCAATTGATGTGGAAGACGCCGCCTTTGAGCCCGAGCACATCTCCAACATGCTCGGTGCTGGCGTGAGTGCCATGAAGACCTATTTGCCGATATACATGGCCATTTGCTTCGGCGGCAAAACCGCAGAAGAAGCCCTCACTGAAGAGCAAGAGGAAGAGTAATCCATGGGCAAACTGGCTGAAGTTGTCAAAGCCTGGGCTGACAAAGAGTGGGTTGAAGCTGACTTTCAAGTCAGTGAGGACGCCAGCAAAGCGACGCTCAAAATCAAATTGAAGTCCGATGACTTCAGCTATCGGGTGTTCTATGAAGTCATGGAAAACCGCGATGCCGTCGAAGTCTTTTTATATGCACCACTGACGGCCCCTGCGGCCAAACGCCTGGCTGTGGCTGAAACGTTGGTGCGGGCCAATGGCCGTCACTTTGGCGGGCGCATCGATCTGGACATGAATGACGGCGAACTACGCTATCGCTATGGCATCGATGTCGAAGGTGGGCAGTTGTCCTTTGAAATGCTGAACAACCTGCTGAGCGTGGGTGTGAGCATGCTGGACCGCTACCTGCCCGCCATCTCCGCAGTCATTTATGCAAATAGGTCACCTGAGGATGCCATTTTGCAAATCAGCGGCGATGCACCTGCCAAGCAGAAAATCCCCACCCCACAGCTTACGCCAGAGGCGCCGCCATGGCAGCGGATACCGGGCGCCGACCTGCTGCAGCCGTGGGCGCAGGAACTGCGTGCTGCCTGCGCAGAAAAAAGCGAGGAAGAGTGGCTCGATGTCGGGCGCGCGGTGGTGCTTGTCAGCGACGAAACGCATCGCTGTCGAGATGCGATCAAGCGTGTGGCGGCTGATGCCGGCATGCACTACATCAACATCGAAGCACAGGATGTGTTTCAACTTGCGCCCCGCGCTGCCTTTGCCAAGCTAGCACCGGCCATCGTCTTTCTGGAGCCTGGTGTCTGGCTATTGGATCGGCAAAAGGAAGATAGTGATGAACAGGCAGCCAAGGTGGTCCAATTCCAGCAAGGTCTGGTGACGTGGATTGGCGAATTCGATGTCAAGCACCCTGTTGTGCTGTGCACCTCGGTCGTCCAGCTCGGTGACATGGCCGACCGGATTGATGGCACCGGCCGGTTTGACCGCTACTTTGCCCTGCCACCCGTCAGTTTGGTGACCCGTGGCGAAGAGTTCATTGAGCATCTTGGACCCGAGCGTTGCGCTGAGTCATTGACTGCGGCACCGGCCAAACTGGGCAAGCTGCTCGTTGATCAGTTCGCTCGCCCCGAGCGACGCGACCTGGCTCTGCGTTACCTTCGTCGCCTGTCCAGAAGGGTTGCGCGCCCGATCGAGTTCCTGGACCTGATGCACATCTCGACGCACGGCTTTGGTGAGGAAGGGGTAGCGCAAATCAGCAGTGAAGAGATTCGCCGCCAGGAGGCCGCTCATGAGGCGGGTCACGCTGCCATGGCGATATTGGATTCCGCCGGTCGCAACGTGCCCGACTACTGCTCGATTGTTCCTGGTGTCGGCTTCAAAGGCATCGTTGCCGAGTCGATTGGCTATCACCAGTCACTCGGTGATCGAACAACTTATGCCGACTTTCGCCATGACATCCGCATTGGTCTGGCCGGCCGTGCCGCAGAAGAGTTGGCATTTGGTCCGGTGCGTGTATCCAACGGTGCTGCTGGTGATCTAGAAAACGCCTGGAAACGGGCCATGCGTGCGTTTGCCCGCTGGGGCTTTGCACCCCAAATGGAAATAGCCAGTGCCTCATCATTGAATCTAGCTGTAGTGGTGGGCGACCCCACACCCAGCGAGTCGGCGCACGTTGAAGTGCTGATCAGACAGTTTTTGAGCGCCGAGTACGCCATCGTGCTGAAGTGTTTAGCAGACAACCAGGCTTTCGTCAACGCCATCGCTGATCGCCTTCTATGGGATCCGATCGTTGATCAGGCTGAACTCACGGCCATCTGCGCCGCGCATCTGAACCACCAGGCCGACAGCGAATTGACCGCCACGCCAGCAGGCGCGCACATCGAAGCCACATCTACCTGAATCACCCCAAGAGCCCAACATGCCAAACAGCCAAACCCCAGCCATTGCCAGTCGTGAAATCCGTGTCTTCCTTTCCAGCACTTTTCGGGACATGGATGCCGAGCGCACTTACCTGCTCAAGCAGATCTTTCCAAGGGTACGTGCAGCCTGCTTGGCCCGTCTGGTGGGGTTTAGCGAAATCGACCTGCGCTGGGGCGTCTCTGAAGAAGAAGCCAAGAGCGGTGCCACCGTTGAGATCTGCCTCAAAGAAATCGACCGCTGTCGCGACTTTCCGCCATTCTTTATCGGCTTTCTGGGTGAGCGCTACGGCTGGGTGCCCGTGCATGAGGACTTGTCGGCCTATTGGGAGGAAAACAAAGAATCGCCTTACGCCAGTCCCATCCAGCAAGCCATTGCGCGCGGTATCAGCGTCACCGAGCTGGAAATGGAGCTGGCCGTGTTGCAAGACGGTGCTTCAGAAAAAATAGCTGGTCACGCCCTATTTTGCTTGCGTGATGCCGCTTTTACCGATGAACTATATGCCCAGGCTAAACAAGAAAATGCAAACCTTCGGGAGCTGGATTTCTACGATGCTGGCCACGGCAAGCTGCAATCCCTGAAGCAACGCATCCGGCAAAGCGGCTTTCTGGCGCAAGACAACTACACCAGCGTCGAGCAATTTGGCCAAGCCGTTGAAACCTACCTGTTGGCCCAGCTTGACCGCTACTTTCCGGCCGATGCGGTACCCACAGCCCAAGAGCGCAGCAACGCCGCCCATGCCGGCTTTCGGTTTCACCGGCTGACCAACTTCCTGCCACGCCCCGATGTGCGTGAGCACATGGTGGCTGAAATCGCCCGACGCGCCGACTTGTCAGCGCTTGGACCTATTCTGGTCACCGGCCCCTCTGGTCAAGGCAAAAGTGCCCTGATGGCCGACCTGGCTCAACACTACCAAACCCAGCTCAATCAAGCCTGGCGCGTCATCGACCACTATGTGGGTGCAGACGTAGCCACCACGCTGGATGGCTGGGTCGATCGCATTCTGCAAACCCTGCACCCCGAGATCAAAGACCTGGCAGGCGAAATGCCCACGACTCAGGCCGACAAGGTCAAGGCACTCTCGACCTGGGTGGCCTTGGCAGCCCAGCGCCATCATTGCAAATACCTCTTGATCCTTGATGCACTGGACCAGCTCAGTGATGGCGGTAATAGCCTTGACCTATTGAAACCTGAAACCATGGGACCCGATGGTATCGTGATTGCCAGTGCAGCTCATGGCACACCAGCCATTGCCGCTGCAGCCCACTGGCAAACCTGCATCGAAGTCCCGGCCCTGACCACCGAACTGCGCACCCGCTTTGTTAGCGACACCTTGGCGCGTTACCGCAAGCGCTTGCCCGATGAACTGGCCCAGCAACTGGCCAATGCACCCCAATGCGGCAGCCCCTTATTCTTGGGCCTGGCGCTGGAAGAACTCAGGCTCGATGCCCGTCATGAAAGCCTGAACACCCTGGTCGATGAAATACTGGGCCGGGCCGATGCCCAGCAACTGTTCCTGAACAACTTCCTGCTCGATGCCGACTACGGCAGACCTGAGGAGCCAGAGCTTGCAGCACGCTTTATGGCACTGATCGGTGCAGCCCGAGCAGGCCTGAGTGAGCAGGAACTGTCTGACTTGTTGGCACTGCCTGATGACCCGATTGCTGAAGATACCGGTAAACCACGCCTGCCACAGATTCACCTGTCACGCTTGCTGGTGAACATGTCACCCTTCCTGCTCAACAAGCAAGGCCGACGGGCTCCGATGCATCGGATCTTTGGTGAGGCGGCGATGCTGCATCAAAACGCAGCGCTTGTCAGAAACCACCTCTATAACTACTTTGCTCCAGGATATGGTTATGACGATCAGGCATTTGATGCCAGAGCCGCTACGGAGGCACTGCATCAGATCGCTGAGCTTGCGAGGCTTGAACATCCAGACAAGCAGCAAGCTAAAGAGCAGCTGATGGAAGACCTTGGTCGCTTGGACACCTTGGTGGCCTTGCATGACGATGAAGCCAACCAGGCTGGCACATTAGTCTTGGATGCCTTGGGCTTGCTCAGCCAACAAGAGCATGAAAGTTTAGCGTCAAGTTGGCAGATCGCAATCGAGGATATTGATGCTGAGTGTATTGATGAAACTTTTAATGGCTTACGCGAGTTTGGGGACTGGCTTGACTATTGGGCGAACTACGTACTAGCCCTTGCAGTACTGCTGCCACTTCATACGCAGCAGAAGGCGCTACAGAAAACTGAGGATGAATCGTTTGCGAATACTTGCGATTCGCTGGGAACGCTCTATCTGACTTTGGCGCAATTCGACTTGGCGCTGCCATTGCTACAGAAGGCCTTGGCAATCTGTGAAAAAATCCTCGGGTCAGAACATCTCTATACCGCAACTGCCTTGAACAGCTTGGCGAACTTGCTTATGGCCACCGGTGACTATGCAGGTTCAGAACCTATATATCGACGCGCCTTGGTCATCAGAGAAAAGGCCCTGGGCGCTGAGCACCCAGATACGGCAACAAGTTTGAATTATCTTGCGAAATTGCTTAGTGCCAACGGTGACTATGCAGGTGCTGAACCTATATATCGACGCGCCTTGGTCATCAGAGAAAAGGCCCTGGGCGCTGAGCACCCAGATACGGCAACAAGTTTGAAAAATCTCGCGAACTTGCTGACGGCCACCGGTGACCACGCCGGTCTAGAGCCACTCATCCGACGCGCCTTGGCCATCTCTGAAAAAGCCCTGGGCACCGAGCACCCCAATACAGCGAACAGCTTGAATAGCTTGGCGGTCTTGCTTCATGCCACCGGTGACTACGCGGGTGCAGAACCGCTCTTTCAGCGCGTCCTGTTCATCGTTGAAAAAAACTTGGGCGCCGAGCACCCCACTGCGGCGACCGTCTTGAACAATCTGGCGATCTTGCGTCAAGACAGCGGTGACTATGCAGGTGCAGAACAGCTCTATCGTCGTTCCTTAGCTATCCATGAAAAAGCACTGGGCACTGACCATCCCGATACTGCTAGCAGCCTGAACAACCTGGCGAGTTTGCTTAAAGACATAGGCGACTACACGGGTGCAGAGCCGCTGTACCGTCGTGCCTTGGCAATCCGTGAAAAAGCCCTGGCCGCTGAGCACCCAGATACGGCGATCAGCTTGAATAACCTAGCGGAGTTGCTTGACATCACCGGTGACTACGCCGGTGCAGAGCCGTTGTACCGCCGGGCTTTAGTCATCTCTGAAAAAGCCCTGGGCGCCGAGCATCCCTTAACAGCCACCAGCCTGAACAACCTAGCGGGGTTGCTTGAAGAGACAGGCGACTATACAGGTGCCGAAACACTTCTTCGCCGAGCCTTGACGATCTGGGAAAAAGCTCTGGGTGCTGAGCATCCCGATACGGCAACGGGCTTGGACAACCTGGCCGGTTTGCTTGTGGCTACTGGCGATTACACGGGCGCGGAACCGTTGTATCGACGAGCCTTAGAAATCACTGAAAAAGTTTTTGGCGGTGGGCATATCAGAACTGCAGAGAGTCTTATCAATTTTGCGCATTTCCTCAACGCCAGCAGTGACTACGATGGTGCAGAGCAACTGCTCCGGCGAGCCTTGGAAATTCGTGAAAAAAACTCAGGCGCTGAGCATCTCGATACCGCCAGATGCATAAAGAATCTTTCGATCATACTCAAGAATAAAAATGCACTATTGCCAGCAGAATTAATGAGCAGACGCGCACTAAGTATTGTCGAAAAAGCGCCAGAAAGTGGACCATCAATAATCGCAAATTATTTGGATAACCTGGGTGAAATTCTTTGTTCAGCTAACAAGTATGAGAATGCAATACCTGTATATATTCGTTCATTGAAGATAAGCAAGAAATACTTTGGAATTAATCATAAAGAATCTTTTGATAGATTTATTCAGCTTGCATCGACATATCAGAAATGTGAAAGATATAATGAGGCAGAAAATTATTTCCGTCGTGCACTATCGATTAGTAGACGATGTAACGGTCGAGAACACGAAACAACTGCCAACTGTTTATTGAATTTGGCTGAGTTGTTTGAAACTCAAGATCGATATGATTTGGCAATAAGTTTTAACAAGCGTGTGTTTCTCATACGTAGCAAATGCCTTGCGGTTTCACACCCTGATATGATGGAAGCGCGAACCAATTTGATTTTTAATATATATAAAGAAGATAAGGCGGAGGATTATTTGCAGCTAGAATCGATTTACAAGAAATATATTAAAAGAACAGAAAAGGAAGTCGGAAGAATTAGTCATGATGTTGCCGATTTATATCAAGAATATGCTGGCATATTGTATAAATCAGGTAATCTGAAAAAGTCATTGAAAATGTTAAAAAAAGCAATTGACATATACAAAGGCATCATGGATTCTGATCATGAGATCATCGTGAATTTAGAAAAAAAATATACTGAACTTAAGATTCTAATCAGTTGAATCATCAATAATAAGGTGGATGCATGTGAATTTACATTTATTTGCAAAACATAGGTTAAAATAAATAATAAGAACACTGTTGCAATTAATTTATAAATCACAACAGATTTAATTATTTAATATTCGGCATGTTATTGAATGCAGTTTTAATTTTATATATTATTCCAATGATCAATTATAAAAGCACAAAGCGTCATCAAATTGAGTTGATCGCCAAAACTTACACCAATTTATTAAATTCCATAGATTGGACTGATGAGTTATTGATTGCCGGTTTGCGAGAAGGCTTGAATAAATTTTTATCTAACGCATTTTTGTATACTAGCGAAAAACGGAAATATCATCAAGGTGATTTTTATTCAGAAAATGCCTTGCGTAAAATTAAGGTTAATGATTTGAATAATTTGGTTTATGAACATATTGTTCCGAAAACAAAATACATACAAAATCCATGTGAGGATATGGCTAGAAAAGGAACTCTTACTAGTGAATTTGTATTAGATTTAGTTGATAAATACTTTAAAATTGCAATAATAACCAAAGAAGAAGAGAAAAAATTAAGTCGCACAAAAATGCCAATAAAATGGGATGGAATAAATATTTTCGCTCGTTATGATGAGATTGGTTTAAAATTAATTTCGCCTGAGTTTTAATCCGCAACTATCTTTAGGAGATATCAATGGCAACCACATCGCGTACAACTAGGACCACAAAAGTCGGAAATACGACCTTTAAAACAACAAGCATCTCTGGAAAACCAACACGGCAGACGGCAACGCGCGTCTCCAAGGTCGGCAATACGACCGTAAAAACAACGAGCTCATCAGGTAGAACCGTCCGCCAAACCAGTACTCGTCGCACTAAAGTCGGCAACACCACGATGTCTACCACCACAACGACAGGTGGAAAAAAGCGGTAGCTTTTCATCAATATGCCGAACGTGTTTTTTCGTAACCATCGCTACGTTCTTGTCGCTGGTCACCGCTTGCCACGACTGCCTCAAGATCCAACCTATCTGGCGTGTATTCGCAGTGCTCTTGAGTCAACGATTGAATCTATCTCCAAGATGCCAATCGCGGCCAGTCAAGAAATTCGTGTTTTGACAGGGATGTCCAATGGTGTTGATCAAATGGCATCAGAAATCGCCGGTGATCGTGCTGTTGCCTTGCACCTGATCGCTGCATACCCTACGTCTGACAGCGTGAAGTTTGCGAACAAAGCCGAGCGTGTTGCCTTGGTTTTTGATCAACCCAGTGAGTCGCTGAATGAACAATGGATTGCGGCTACCGATGAAGCCAAACTTGCCTTTGCCGATGTGGTGATTGTGGTCTGGGATGGGCAGCGTGCACAGGGGCACGCCGGCGGCACCGTGCGATTGCTGATTGACGCACTGCGCAGCATTACCCCTGTCATCTGGATCGATGCACGTCCTGAACGTGCTGGCTGTGCGCGCGTGCTTGATCCGCATAAGCTGGATGCGCCCACCTTGGTGCGATTGAAGTCAGCAGAACTCAAGGTCGAGCACTTGTACAGTCTGTTTGCACAGGATGCCCAGGATGTGCAGTCTGAAGTTGCCGCGCTGCTCAGCCCATTTTGGAGCCTGGAGCCGGTTGGCCAGCTTGAGGCTGCCCTACAGCACGATGACATTGATCCCAAGGATAACGCGACTCGGGTTGGTTTCTGGCACAGCCATTTCTTGAGCCTGTTTGGGCAATTCAATCGCCGGGGGCTCAGCACGGTTCAATCATGGCGGCCACCAGAACAAGTGCAGCAAATTTCAGGTTTACCAGAAAGCACCTGGTTGTGGTTCGAGCGTCTTGACCGCGCGGCAACACACGCGGCCAATCGACATCGCGACCAGATTGTGCTGATCCATTTGTTCTCCAGTTTTGCCGTCCTTGGTGCCATCGCAGGAGTCATCAATTTATTTTTGTTAGGTGCTGTCTTTTGGGGCTTGTTTGAACTGGCAACACTGGTTGGAATCGGCGTCATTGTCTGGCGCGATCGTCATGCCCCAATGAAGGCACACGCTGCCTGGCTGCATTTTCGCCAGGCCACCGAGGCGTTGCGCATGAGTGCGATCCTGCACCCGGTACTGGGCAGACTCAGTGCATTGCACTGGGGTGTATGGCAGCCTTCGGTCAATGGCGCTTTACCAAGCCTCGCCAAGCCCTACCACTGGCTGGTGATTCAGTTGCTGCGAGAGTCTGGACTATCTGGCTCAGGGCACCAATGCGTGAATTCCAAACGCGATGAGTTGATAAAGGCCGTGCGCAGCTTCATCGACGATCAGGTGAAGTACCACCATAAGAGCCATCATCGGATGCATGCCATTCACCACCGGCTGCATCTCCTGACCGGATCAGTTTTCTATCTGGTCGTGGCGACCGTAATACTGCACTTGTTCGCGCTGGCAGTGCATGCGCTGGAGCAGACACAGATGCACTTGCCAGACCTCGTGGTTCATGCTGGCCACTGGATTCATAAGCAACACTGGTGGCTGCTGCTGACCGCATTTTTGCCTGCCCTGGCCGCTGGCTTGCATGGCATCATGTCCAAGCTGGGCTTGCAGCAGGTGGCCAAGAAATCGCACGACATGGAGGCTCGGCTCAGGACGCTTGACCAAGTGGCACAGAGCCTTCAACCCGAGGACGAACTGATCACACTGCGCACACTCATTGATGAAACTGCGATGACCATGTACGCCGAACATGATACATGGGCCGAATTGATGCAGGATCAGAACTTGGAAATACCAGCGTGATTGAAGGTGATCTGAGTCAATACCCTGGCGCGTTTCAGGCACGCAAACTGCCAATTCCTGTGACTGTGTCCTTTGCCGAGTCGGATGGCGTGATTGCAACGCGCGAAGGCCCGGTGCGCGCGCAAGCTGGCGATGCCGTGCTGACCGGTGTCGCCGGTGAACGCTGGCCCATCGAGCGAAGCAAATTCTTGCAAAGCTATCAACCTGTGTCGGCAGTCCCTGGCAGCACAGGCGTGCTGTACATCAAGCGACCGATAACAGTGTGGGCGCTTGTTGTGAACGAGCCAACGACCATCTTGCTCAGTGATGACAGAGGGGCATTGCAGGCAGATCGAGGTGACGTGATCGTTCAGTATGGCGCGAACGATTTTGCCGTGGTGGGTGCGGAGATTTTTCTACGGACATATGAAAAACCAAGGCACCACGAACAAGCCAAATGGTAGTGTTGCCAGTGATTTACTTTATCACGCTCCATTTTTCCCACTTATTGCAATTGTCAGACGCCTTCTTTTGCATACGGTTCCAGCCACCGCCCATACATTCGCCTTTGTCTTGGTCGCTGCCGTACTCAACGCGATCGCGAAAGGTCGATGCTTTTCGGGGCCCTCCCCAGAGCTGGCATGTGACACAGTTTTTCCAGTTGGATGTTTTGGATTGACTCATGCTTATTCCTCACTTTCAATCAGTTAATTAGCTCAGGCATCTGTGATGGCAGTGGACTTTCTAAGAGCGCCCAAGAACTAGTGAACCTACTTGTCACAGTTGTTGCGAAAGCTGCTTAAGCCGGTAATAATAAGTTAGATACGTACTTTCGGCTCGTAAGTTGTTGATTTATATAGAAAGTAATGAATTTTTACGTATCTAACTTATTAATAACAGATTACCATAAAAGACTGGTGAATGTTAACTTAACTTAGTTCATTACCTTCGTTATCACAAAGTGTATTTTCAATGCTTTCGATATCAGGGTCGTCATAGTTCAAAGGAATACCATCATAGGATGCTGATATTAAACAGTACTCATCTCCATTCGGCATTTCGTACACCTTTCTATATAGAATCAATTTTTCCTCATCAAAGTCCTGAACATCGAGTGCAAAAAAACTTCCAGACTCCATTTCGGTCGTTAAAATCCAATATGTATTTTCTTTTGCTTCCCCTGAAATAAGTGGTCGCATCGGAATTCCTACCAAATTAAAATCGGTCATTAGTTCTATAACACCTTCGCGATCATTCCATGGTTGACCGTTAATCGTGACTTGAGCTTCTTTATCAAAAACTCCTTGAATGACAAAGGAATTTTTGCATTGATCATGTAAATCTGAAAATACATCAGCATCAGCATTTTTCATAAATTTATCTATCGTTTTTTTGTTAACATTAGAAAAAGTAAGTGTCACTGCCTTACCAATTATTGATATTTTCATATTAAAGATTTTCCATTAAGTTTCAGTATAAAAATATTCCACCCCTGCAAAATCATCACCATTGCGAGCGTATCCAGTTCACAATACCGTAGTAGCCCACGCTCGATTGACATGCGCTCCGAGCCTAAAAGATCTTCAAACTGCAGCCTCAAATAGGCATTGCTAGCCGCACCGCCCTGGTTAATGCCTTCAGCCTCGTCATCGGCTGAATCCTGACCCAGCTCAGCCACCAGCAGTTTGTAGGGGTCAAGCACAGCACCGCTCGTATCCTGCTGCCACCAAACCATGTTTCTGTAATTCCGGCTCGGTATACCACCCGGCGCACCGTAAATCGACTGGCTGTAGGTAGCCTTCAAAACCGCTGCACTCTGCATCACCGCTGGTAACACCTTCTTGATAGAGCAACTGCCCTCGGTATTGGGGTGAAAGTAATGTTTGCGCGCTACATCGGCCAGGTCCACCATGGCGCGCTCTCCGCCTTTGGTGATGTGGTCTATGAAGGCGATCAAATCTGGCGTGTCTGCCGGTGGGCTGGCATCCATCGTCAACTGAGTCTTGATGGCGTTCAGAATCGAGTTTTCGTGGTGGCTCCAGCGCATGATGGTGCCCTGGTCGTGTCGCAGCGCCTCGCGCAGGGCGCGCACAAAGGCGTAGTTTGGAAACTCGCCCGGCGCAGCACACAAAAACTCATCGGCATGGCGCACGCTGCCATCCTGCGCGATCACATGGTGCGAGAACTGAAACGCCACCTGCTCATACGGTCTGCGCCCTGCGTGAAAAGGCAGCGCCACAGCGGCAGTTTCAAAGTCGATCATGTGCAGCGGATACGTCCAGCCCTGCATCTCATGCGCCAGTCCCGCACGGTCAAGGTAATAGCCGTCTTGCTGGCAATCGTCTGGCAAGCCATTGACTTGCAGCCATTGGCGCTGTGAATTGCTCAGGGGACCAAAGTCGTCATCGGCGAGCTTCAGGTCTTCTTCAGTCACCTGTTGTAGTTTGACCACGCCGGCCTGGATCAGCTTGTTTTTGCCCCGAAAGTTCCAGATGTCCAGCACGGTTCCTTTGGCAAAGTCCTGGTCGGTCCATTGGTTCGCCAGTTTCCAGCATTCATGAAAACCGCTGGCTTTGGCAGAGCCGGGGGCTGCCTTGTATTCGCAGTGGGCGCACTGAGCGCCAATGATCGGCGGCAAGCGTTCGTCTTTTTCGTAAGCGTCAGCCCACAGGCTGGCCAGTTGCTGCATGGTGCCTTGTCCGCCCGGTATGGCCATGTCGTTTGCCAGCACCTCGTTGGCCAGGTGGTCAACGCTGACGCAAGTCAGCACAGTCTCAGCCAGTCCGGGTTGACGGGCGCGTTCGTCCACCAGCACTTCGATGCTGCGGCCATTGCGACGAACCTTGAACCACTGGTTCATGCCGTTCACCGTGGCGTGTTTGCTTTTGTCTGGCATCAGCAGGTGGGCGCTGACGCTGCTATGAGGGTAGGCCAGTTGTGTCACATATTTCTGGAATGCCACGTCTTGCACATAGGGCAGGATGTCGGCAGCTATGGCTTTGCGCTTGCCGCTCAGGCTGGACGGGTCGCCTGAATACGATTTGGCTTTGACTTCAATCACCTCCAGCACATCGCCGTGTTTGATCAGCACATCCACCCGCACCAGAAAGTTGTCATAAGCAATTGCAGCTTCAAACAAGATGACGTTGTCTTGCGCCAGCAGCCGTGCGGTCTCGGTCAGGGCATCGGCGGTGTTTTTGGTCTTGATCTCGATGCCCGTGGGGTACATCAGCTTGGCCAGTTCCCCCACCTGAAAGCCACCATCGGCCAGCATGGCCAAAAAGGCGTTGTCATCGTTGCTGTTCTCATAAGCGGGTTTACCGGTGTAGTACAGCTTGGTGGGGCAGCTCAGCGCCAGTTTGAAGCGGGACTTGGTGAGGTAGCGCATGGTCATTGAGCAATAGAGTCAACTCAGCGCGACAGCAACTTCACCTAGCTCAATTCGGGCTGTGCCACTGCTAGCCCAGGCATCAGACCCAAAGGGTCCACCGATCTCAACATGCAGTGTGTAGCCAGGGGGCATGCAGTCTGAGTCGACATGTGCTTGTGAGATTTGGCGCGCCCATTCAAGAAGCTGGCGTTGCTGATCTGAAGAAAGTGTGATGACCATGTTTCACCTATAGGTTGTTTGACAGTTCGGTTGGTCCAAGCACCTTGACTTCGTTCCCTTGGCTGCGTAGCCACCAAACCAAAAGTGCCGAGTCGGTCAAGGTGGCTTTTAGCTCAAAACCGCCCTGTTGCCCCAAAGCCGGTGTGATGGTTTGATTGACCGACAAGGGGGATTCTTTGAGTAACACAGCCAGCTCGTCTTTCACCCACAGGTGAATGCTGATCTGCCCGCCATGGCCAAAGGCAAAGCGGCCGTTGTTGTCGTAGGTTTGCAGGTCAAAGTCAGCCGGGCGTTGAAAAGACAGGGTAGAGCTTTTGGCCGCCTGAATGCGGTGTAGCGCCAGGTTGCGGGTGTCGTCATAGCCTTCAAAGCGGCAAGGCATGAACATACGCACGCCCTGCTGGGCCAGCCCCAGCGGCATCACCTTGGCTTTGGTGCGCTTGCCCTGGGCGTTGATGTAGGTGATCTCAAGCCAGCAGTTGTTGTAGAGCGCCAGGCTGACTTGCTCAAACACCTCTGGGTTGATCTTGGGCGCAATCATCGGCAGGGTGGTACTGACAACGCGTACTTTGCTGATCCACTCTCTGGCGCGCTTGGCGTTGGTGCTGGTTTGGCTGGGTGCCAGGTTGCGCCGTGCTTGGTCAAAAAAGCCTTGCATGGCTTTCATCAGCGACACGGGCAGTTGCTTACGCAGGTTTTGCTCTGCCAGCAGCATCAGAAGCGACTCCTGTTCTGTCAGGCCGGGCAGCGACAAGCCTTGGGCGGCTTCTTTCCAGCGGTAGCCAAATGGGCGGGATGTATCGTCGCGCTCGATGTCAAAGTGCTGGCACAGTGACTCCAGTTGCCGCTGGATGGTGCGCATATCGCGGTCATAGCCCGCTTCTTTGAGCTGGGCTTGCAGCTCGCGCGAGTCGATCTTGCGCTGGCGGGGAATGCGTTTGAGCAGTTCCAAGCTGAGGTGCAGGGTTTCAAGGTTGTCGGGGCGACGTGGCATAAGCGCTCGAATTGGTTTTCGACCAAGTTTTGCCTGCCTTTGAGTGTAGGTTTGTTTGCTCCGAATTTGCTGTGTCATGTCCACCATTTTGGTCGCTATTGCGTCGAGATGTGCCGCAGTGGTTGCTGTAATGAAAGACAGACGAAGGCTCAGTTCCAGGACAAATCAAATACCGAATCACGTAAGACAAAACTGGCCAACCAGGAACCGGCCATTCGTGGCTGTCCGCTCCCGCTGCAGTGGAGTCAGTGGCCGCTCACTTAACATAACTTACATTGTATCTAGTCGATACGTCTTCTGACACGAAACCTACAGTTTTAGAGCTTGCCGCAATACTTACAAGCTACTGTTTATTCAGTATCGAACTACTGGAATCTTCTCAACGTTACGCCCATTGCGCACCACCCCTGCACCCGGTTTGCTGCGCCCTTGGCTTGTTGCGCAACCATCAGGAAACTAAATTACCCGGTAACGAAGCTGCCAGCGCCTTCCTCTTCTGGTAAGCCTTCTTTTGGTAAGCCTTATAGGCATCCGTCTGTTGGTACGCTTTTTGAGAAGCCTTGTAGGCATCCGTCTGTTTGTACGCTTTTCGAGAAGCCTTGTAGGCATCCGTCTGTTGGTACGCTTTTTTAGAAGCCTTGTAGGCATCCGTCTGCCGGTACGCTTTTAGATAAGCCTTGCGGGCAGCCGTCTGGTGGTACTCACGCTCACACGACTTGCAGTGATAGCTCAAGCCATCCTTTCGATTCGTTTCCTTTGAAAAATCCGCTTCGTCTTTCTGTACTTTGCACTTGCTACATGTCTTCATTTTTTCTATTGCGTGATCTGATCTGAAAAGTGCAATTAATTTTACATTCCAAAGAAGGCATCAATCTCGATCACATTTTGACTGCGCTGTCAGCACCTGGTCTTAATCCCTTTGAAATCAGGGCAGGTATTTGAATCATAAATAAAATAATATTGTTAATATTTTTTACGGTTTGAGTAAGCTGTTATTAATAAGTGAAATACGTATAAAATTTTATACATTCCTTTGGGAATCAAAGACTTACGAATTAAAAGTAGGTATAAAACTTATTATTAACGGCTTATACTTCTAAACGTAGAGGTCACCGGCGCTGGGCGGCTCTATCGTGCAGCGTCAGTGTTGGCCGCTTGCCCACATTCTGCCATGCCGCAAATCCGAAGATTACAACGACCGCTCGAATCTAAATAAAATTTACGGCCATAGTCACATTTTAGTAGGGCGATCTCTCTCGCCAGTGGCGTTGCACGTCTTCATCAGCATCACAGCGCGCAAGATAAACGCTATTCGTTAGGAATTTTTTCCATGCGGCACAATATGCAGCAAAATACGCGGCACAGTCGCCCAACAGCAGCAATAAAAACTTTGAAGTGATACTCATGCGATCCACATCTTCTACGTCTTTTCCCCTGTTGCTGGCAGCTCCTTTGCTGGTGGCGCACCTGGGCGCAATGGCGGCCAGCTTTGACTGTGCAAAAGCACGATCTCCAATGGAAAAGTTAATCTGCTCGGACAGCAAGCTTTCAACTATGGACGAGCACCTCAATGCGGCGTTCAAGGATGCTGTGTTGCGGTCGAATGCAAAACCGTTGATGACAAAGTGGCAGCGCGATTGGCTCAAGTCTTATGACGTGACACAGTGCAAAGATGCTAAATGCCTCAGCACCGAATTCAACAAAAGAATAGACATTTTGGAAAATGTCGCTGTCAGTAGCGACTCGGCGGCGCAGTGGAATGGAAACTTCACAAAATATTACAACGGCAAGCCTGATAAAGACAGCGCCAACTTATTTCTAATTGGAATGAGCGGTGGGAAAATATATGTAAATGGGTCTGCACTGTGGTTCGGCGCGAATGCCGAAAATGGGCAAATTCACACTGGTGAAATAATTGGTATTGGGCAGTTAAAGTCCGAACGGGCGATTTTCGATTTCGATGGTTGCTCTGCAACAATGGTGCTTAAAACCAGTGGTGTCAAAGTCGAGGAAGAGTCGGGATGTGGCGGAGTGAATGTTTCTTTTGTAGGCGAATACAAAAGAAACTAAACCGAAACTGG